>ERZ761609.1056-NODE-1056-length-26751-cov-64.354922_pt1 | contig 26751 bp, 17 predicted proteins | sample MGYA00511163_ERZ761609 | MGnify/ENA primary metagenome ERZ761609 (study PRJEB28899, sample SAMN02445070) | bioreactor sludge metagenome | biome: EBPR sludge | place: Australia: Brisbane, Thorneside Wastewater Treatment Plant | collected 2011-12-16 ... | reverse complement strand
AATTTAAAGAGTCAGATTTTATTTTTTAACTCATATTTTTGTCGTGTACTAAGAAATAGTTACATTTAAATTTATTATAAATCAGGATTAAAATAAGCTTGTGAAATAATTATTTAAAAAAAGTGATAACTGTCAAAAATTTTTTACTTTAATAATCGGATACAAGTTTTATATTGACAGATTATTAATTAAAATTATTGATGGAAAACCTTATACTAAAGTTAAAGGAGATCGCTTACAATCTTTCGTGGTCATGGAGCAAGGATACGGTCGAACTTTTCAATGACATCAACCCTGATTTCTGGAACTGGTCGCAGCATAATCCTGTGATGGTAATGAATGAGATCAATCCGAGTTATCTGGAATTCATACTTGAAAAAAAGAATCTCGGCAGCAGGATAAACAGCATATATTCTGATTACAAAGAGTATATGACAAAGAGCACTTATTTTGAGGAAAAATATTTCAAGTCCGAGAATCCGATCATAGCATATTTCTCAGCGGAGTTTGGTATTACGGAATGTCTGAAGACTTATTCGGGCGGACTGGGAGTACTGTCGGGAGATCATATGAAGTCATCTTCTGATCTGGGAATACCACTTGCGGGAATCGGACTTGCATATAATTACGGTTACTTTACTCAGCTTATAAATCAGAACGGATGGCAGACGGAAAATTACGAGCTGAATGATTTTAAGAATCTGCCGATTTATATTCTCAGGGACGAAAATTATATTCCGGTAAAAGTCTCCGTAAATTTTCCGGGCAGAACGATCTTTTGTCAGGTGTGGGTGGCGAAGATAGGACGTGTGAAGCTTTATCTGCTTGACACATTCATTCCGGAAAATTCGGTGAAGGACAGAAGAATAACGGACATACTTTACGGAGGAGATAATGAAAGCAGAATAATGCAGGAGATGATACTCGGCATCGGAGGATACAGGTTATTAAAAAAACTGGGGTTTGATATAAAGGCGTATCATCTGAATGAGGGACATTCGGCTTTTCTTTGCTTTGAAAGAATAAGGGATAAGATGAAGACGGACAATATTTCATATGAAGAAGCAAAAGCGAAAAGTTACGGTTCAAATATTTTTACGACTCATACGCCTGTCCCGGCGGGAATAGATATTTTTTCAAAAGAATTATTTCTGAAATATTTTACCGAATACGCTGAGAAGGAAGTCGGCGTAACTCCGGAGACACTGTTTTATGAAGGTGATCTTAACAAAGGTCAGTCGGATAATGATACTTTTAATATGGCTTATCTTGCGATCAACAATTCAAAATTTATAAACGGCGTAAGCAAACTGCACGGTCAGGTTTCCAGAGACATGTGGAAACTTCCGGAAACAAGATCGAATATAGATCACATTACAAACGGCGTTCACATACCGAGTTATGTTTCCATCAGCACGAATAAATTATACACGGGATATTTCTCAAAGAACTGGAAGTTTGATGAAAGCATCTGGAGTAAAATTGATATCATACCGGATGAAGAGATCTGGGCATTGAGACATCTGAATAAACACCGTCTGATACAATTCTGCAGAGAGAGGATTAAGGAAAAATGGATCAGCATGGGCGCATCAAAGGAAAAGCTTGAGGATGCGGAGTTTATATTAAAGGAAGATGCGCTGACAATAGGATTTGCAAGGAGATTTGCAACTTATAAAAGAGGCACTCTGATATTCAGCGATCTTGAAAGACTTATCAGAATTGTAAGCGATAAAAAAAGACCTGTTCAGTTTATATTTTCAGGAAAAGCTCATCCTAAGGATGAAGGCGGAAAAAATCTGATCTCTCAGATCATAGCATTTACAAAAAACGAGAGTCTGAAAAACAAGATAATCTTTCTGGATAATTATGATATAAATGTTGCGAGACATCTGGTAGAGGGCTGCGATCTGTGGCTTAATAATCCGAGGAGGCCGCAGGAAGCGTCGGGTACAAGCGGAATGAAAGTCATTGCAAACGGAGGACTGAACTTCAGCATTCTTGACGGATGGTGGGATGAAGCATACGCTCCCGGAAACGGATGGAAAATAGACAGCTTAACTGACGAGAGCATTCCTCAGGAGCAGAGAGATCTATATTCTTCTATCAGTCTTTATGATACTCTTGAGAGTGAAATTATACCTGCATATTATAAAAGAAACAGAAACGGAATTCCGGCTGAATGGATAAAGATGATTAAAAATTCCATCAGAAATCTTGCAGGCGTTTATAATACAAACAGAATGGTAAAAGATTATTGTGAGAAATTTTATTTGAAAGTTTCCTAAATAATATATACTTTGACATTCAGCGAAAATTCAAATTCTAACAAATAATAATTAAATAAAAAAATCATGAAAAATAATTTCAGATTGGCAATAGCATTGTCATTAACATTCATGCTGACTTTCTGCACAATGTTTTCAAACAATGCATCTGCTCAGATTAATGTCGGCGGGCTTCCAATGAGCTCTATGACAGAACTGAATGACGTATTCAGCATAGTTACGATGCCGGGAATTGATACTCAGAGATTGATTGAAGAAGACAGAGAAAACGAGCAAATCCCCGGTACGCCTTTCAGATACGGGTATAATTTCGATGTAAATTATAATCTGTCAAATTCCGGAACCTGGGAAACGCTTTCAGACGGAAGCAGAGTATGGAGACTTGCTGTCAGATCAGCTGATGCAGTTTCCATAAATTTAGCTTTCAAGGATTTTTACATGCCGAAAGGCGCGACATTTTTTGTATATAACTTAGGAAAGAATACGATTTACGGGGCGTTTACCGAACTGAATAATACCGAAGACGGATATTTTGCTACGACTCCGACATACGGAAGCACAACAGTTCTGGAATATTATGAGCCTGTTTATTCAAAAGATCAGGGAAGAATCACATTACACAAAGTAACTCACGCATATAAAGATATATTCGGATACAACAGCGTACTTGAGGAGCCATGCAATATTAATATAAATTGTCCGATCGGTTCGCCGTGGGTAGAGCAGAAAAGAGCTAACACAAGAATAACATTTTCACAGGGAGCAGGATCATTTTTATGTTCGGGTTCGCTGATGAATACAACACTAGGTGACAGACAGCCATATTATCTTTACGCTGAGCACTGTGCGACTGATAATTATTCCACAATAGTATTTTATTTTAACTACGAGAATCCGACCTGTATCGGAACGCTTGGAAGTCTTGCACAGACAATGACCGGGGCAACAATGAAGGCGGCAAATTTTGATACGGATTTCAGACTGGTACTGCTCAATCAGCAGGTGCCGGCGGCATACAATGCATATTTCAACGGATGGGACAGATCAAACACACAGCCGGTGAATCAGACGGCAATTCATCATCCTGGCGGCGCAGTAAAAAAAATATCAGTTGATAATCAGCCGGCGAATACTGTAACGGGATTCGGCGGAAGACTTACAAACGGATTCTGGCTGGTAGTCTGGGATGAAGGAATGACAGAAGGCGGATCTTCGGGATGTCCTATTTATGATCAGAACAAAAGAGTAATCGGTCAGAATCTCGGCGGCACGCCCGCTAACTGTAACAATCCGCAGAGCGTACAAAAATATTTCGGAAAACTATCTTCATCATGGGCGCACGGCGGCAGTGCGGGTAATCAGTTAAAGGACTGGCTGGATCCGAATAACACAGGAGCGCTGACAGTTGACGGGATAGATGATATTACAGGAATTGCTCCGATAACTAATTTTACATCTAATACACAGGTATTACCAATAACAGGCGGAACGGTTGATTTCTTTGATATGTCAACCAACGGTCCGACAAGCTGGAGCTGGAGTTTCCCGGGAGCGACGCCTTCTACTTCAAATCAAAGAAATCCGGGAGCGATAAGTTATACCGCAACAGGAAATTATACAGTCTCACTTACAACTACAAATGCATTCGGTTCAAATCTGAAAACAGTGGTTGCTTATATAAAGGTACAGGGAGTCCCTCTAAGTACATTTAATTTATTATCTCCTCCGAGCCTTTCAAGGATAGTGGTAAGTTCGAATGATCCTACAACTGCAGCATTCACCTGGGGAGTTTCAAATCCGAGTCCAACTGTAAAATATTCTTTTAAAATTAAAAAAGTCGGAACAGTCCCGGAAGATATGCTGGTAAGCGATAACAGCGGACTTGCAACGGAAATAAATATAAGAAAAAGTTTTCTGGATTCACTTGCTGCAAGATACGGAACAGCAGGAGATTCCGTAATGTGCGCATGGAGAGTCACCGCATTCAACGGTGCGGATTCAATTACGACAAATTCATTTATTATTACGATAAAGAGAGATGTAGTCGGCATAAATCAGATTTCGAGCGTGTTACCGGAGAAATTCAGTTTATACAATAACTATCCAAACCCGTTCAATCCGAGTACGAACATTAAATTTGATATTATAAAAAATGACAGAGTCTTATTAGTAGTTTATAATATGCTCGGAGAAAAGGTCGCAACATTAGTAGATCAGAATCTTACGCCGGGCAGTTACAATGTGGATTTCAACGCATCATCACTTTCGAGCGGAATGTATTTCTACAGATTAGAAACACAGGATTTTTCCGAGACAAAGAGAATGGCATTAATAAAATAAGTACGTTATATATATTTTAGCAAAGCCGGTTCAGGTAAAACTGATCCGGCTTTTTTTGTTTGTAGGAAGTGATCATCACAGAATTTTTTAAACTAAATTTAATTTTGTGCATAAAGATAAAAACAACAATTCCGGTAATAAGCCCGTATTGAACAAAACTCAGAAAAAATTTTTTTTAAAAAAATAATATAATTGTTACATTAAAAATAATTATATAACTTATAAAAATTTTTACAGAGAAATTAATATAAAATAATCGAAAGGGAATAAAACCAATGAAGAAGATATTTCTTTTTTATTTCATACCGCTTTTTGCAATCAGCATAATTGCAAGCGGTTACAATATTATCGGCGATGATCCGAATCTTGATCAGGCGCCGAGACAATACTGGGATCATGTATCGGGATCAATGCCCGGTGAAGTGGCTGTGATCACGGACAATGCGGGATTTGATAATTTTGATCTCGGGATTGATTTTGCTGAAGCTCATATTTCATCCAGTCCGAAGAATCCAAACTGGTTTTTTTTAGCTTATAATACAAACGCTACATATTATACTCTAAACGGTCTTGACTGGCAAAGAAATAATCCGCTGTTTCCGAATCAGGCCGGGGATCCTGTGACAGCATATGACAGTCTCGGTAACCTGTATTATGATAATATGAAAAACCCAATTACCGGAACGTGGCTGGTGAAATCCACGAACGGCGGTGTAAGCTGGCTTACACCTGTTACAGCAAACATCGGAAATGATAAAAACTGGATTGCTGCAGATCAGTCAGGCGGTCCTTATTCAAATAATGTTTACGGCGTAATGACTCCGGGTAATGTAGTAAGAAGCACAGACGGCGGTGCTACATTTAATTTAGTATTTTCATCAAGCAATAATCTTCCGGGAATGATGGTTGCAGTCGGAGCTAATACTATCGGCGGTAATGTACCGGGAGGATGCGTTTATGTCGTTACGAATACAGGAAGTTCGTTCGCTGCGACTTATACATTTTTCAGATCCACAAACGGCGGAGCTACATTTGATTTTATGTCTTCGCAGTCATTCGCAAATTTTGTCGGTACAAATGTCGGCGGAAGAAATTCTGTTCATAATATGAGAACAAGACCATATCCTTTTATAACCGCTGACAACAGTTACGGTCCGTACAGAGGAAGACTTTATTTAATTTATGCATCAAACACTCCGGTTGGCGACGGGAACAAACCGGATATTTTCAGCAGATATTCAACTGATCACGGCGCTACATGGTCTGCTGCTGTAAGAGTAAATGATGACGCCAATACTGAAAATCACAATCAATGGCATCCGGCTACATGGTGCGATAAAGAAACCGGAAGACTTTACGTGCAGTGGATGGATACAAGAGATACTCCGACAGGCGACAGCGCATTGATATACACTACTTATTCAACAAACGGCGGAGCTTCATTTGTACAGAATAAAATGTTATCAAATAAAAAATTCAGAATAGACTGCGCATCATGCGGCGGCGGCGGAACGCCGAGATATCTCGGAGATTATAATGCCGTTACATCAAATTCCATAACTTCAATGAGTGCATGGGCGGATTTCAGAAATAATAACTTCGGAAGTTATGTTGCTTATTATCCGGACTTTGCTTTAAAGACAAGTTCACCCTCCGTATCTGTAAACAGCGGACAGAATGTTACATTCAGGGCAATAGTACCTGCAGTAAAGGATTACGGAAGTTCGGTAAAATTTACGGCGACAATGGATACACTGCCGGCTTCAGGTTCACTTAACATATCATTCGTAGGCAGAGATTCAATCACATCATTTCCTGATTCTGTAAGCATTAACGTAGCGGCGGTCGGAAGCGTGACTCCTGGAAGATACAGAATAAAAGTGATCGGCAGAGGACCTAACGGTACGCCAATTCACAGCAGATTAGTAGATGTACTGGTTAATTCATCTTACCTAACAGTAGGTACGAACAGACCGGGAATCGCTGAATTCAGCGTGAACGGTATTACATACAATCAGACGCAGCAGCTGGTATTTCAAAATGGCTCAAACGTAACAGTGAGAGCAATCAGTCCGAGAGTTGTAGGTTCAACGCAGTATGTATTTACAAACTGGTCAAATTCCGGTGACACTACACAGGTAATCACAGTAAACAGTAATACATCGCTGACAGCATTTTATAAAACACAGTACAGAATTATCATTAATTCATCAGTAGGTAATTCATTTGGCGGCGGATTTTATTATGATTCCGCTTCATCTGCCCAGATCGGCGTTTTATCTAGAGTGTTTAACAGCGGCGGTACGAATTATTATTTCAGAGGATGGACGGGAGTCGGACCAGGAGCTTATACAAGTCCTGACAGTACGGGACTTGACAGCATTATAAACATAAATGTTCTCGGACCGATAGTGGAAACTGCAAGATGGACGACAACAGTGGGAATAAATCAGATAAGTTCACTGATACCGGATCAGTATAGTTTGTATCAGAATTATCCTAATCCATTTAATCCGGTTACAAATATAAAGTTTGATATAATAAAAACCGGAGGAGTGAAAATAGTAGTTTATAATGCATTAGGTAAGGAAGTAAATGTTCTGCTGAATGAGAATCTAAGTCCGGGAAGTTACAAAGTGGATTTCAACGGATCGGGATTTGCGAGCGGAATATATTACTATAAAATAGTTACGGGTGATTTTACAGATGTAAAGAAAATGCTTTTGATAAAATAAGAAAAGAAAATGAAATTTTAAAAGCTGCTTCGGAGAAGATCCGGAGCGGTTTTTTTTTGTGATAGGAAAATGGGGAGAGGATTTGGTTTGCTTCGGCAAAACCTGACAGCTTTTTGAGTGAAGCAGTGATTTTAAGATTGATTTTATAAAGCTGTCAGGTTTCGCTATAGCTGCTTTACACAAAACCTGACAGCTTTTTGAGTGAAGCTGTGATTTTTAGATTAATTTTATAAAGCTGTCAGGTTTCGCTCCCCCTGCCTAATCTCAAATCCAGCATTCTGTGTTTTTTAAAATTCTGTATTTCATTGAATTTCTGAATTTTAAAAAGTAAAATACATAAATTTTTAATTACAATTTCTTATGAAGTCAGCAATTTCCATTATTACCACTCTCTTTATTATAACTGCTATTTATTATTTTTTAAAACCTTATAATCAGGTTACCGGATCATCTCTTCCGGAAAACACAGAAGAAATTTCTGAGCCTCAAAAAAAACCTAAACTTCCATCCGAAACAGAATATATAAAAAGAACTTTTCCCTTTTATACCGCTGATCCTGATGCGCACCTTGTAGCTTTGAAACAGGCGCAGATCATGAGAGCAGCTTCAAATGCAGATAACAATGTTCCCGCTTGGGAATTTGCCGGTCCACTCAATATCGGCGGAAGAATTTCCGATATAGAATACGATCCTGTAAATACTGACATTATATACGCAGGCGCTGCCACAGGAGGAGTATTTAAATCCACAAACGGCGGTCTCAACTGGTTTCCTGTTTTCGATGATCAGGCGGTTTTACCTGTAGGTGACATAGCGGTCGATCCGGTTAATCCGAGTATTGTTTATGTCGGAACAGGTGAAGCAAACGGCGGACACAATAATTTTGCAGGTGGCGGAATTTATAAAACTACTAACGGCGGTCAGACCTGGCAGTTATCCGGTCTTGAAAATACTGTGTCAATCGGAAGAATTGTAATTGATCCTCTGAATCCGCTCAAAATATATGCAGCCGCAGTCGGATCTTATTTCGGTCCAAATCCTGAAAGAGGCGTTTACAAAAGTGAAAACGGAGGCTCAACATGGAACAGAATACTCTTTCTTAATGACTCTACCGGTGCAATTGATATTTCCATGGATCCTATTAATCCGAATAACCTGCTTGCTGCAATGTGGCAGAGAACAAGATATCCAAACGGCGGTCAGCTATACGGACCATCGAGCGGGATTCATAAAACTACAGACGGCGGCGCTACATGGACTGTCCTCGGTCCTGCAAACGGATTGCCGAATTCATCTTCATCAAATGTCGGAAGGATCGGTATCAGCACTTCCGCTTCTTCTCCAAATATTTCTTACGCTTTATATACAAACGGCTCAACATATTCCGGTTTTTTTAAAACTACCAATGCCGGTTTGAACTGGACTAATGCTAATCCGAACGGAACTCTGCAAAATGGTTTTTCTACTTTCAGCTGGTATTTCGGGAATGTAAGAGTCCATCCGACTGATCCTAATACTGTATATGTGCTCGACTTTTCCGTAAACAGAACTACAAACTCAGGTGTTGCTTGGTCAGAGCTTCAGTCAAACAATATTCATGTAGATCAGCATGCGCTGGCATTCAAGCCTGGTGATCCCGGCAGAACTATTTTCGGAAATGACGGCGGTATATATAACTCATCTAACGGCGGTAATTCATTTACAAAAGTTTCAGAGCTTCCGGTTACCCAGTTCTATGAAATAGGTATTGACGCTAATAATCCGCAAAGACTTTACGGAGGTACACAGGACAACGGAACAAACAGAACTCTGACAGGAAGTCTGACTGACTGGACTACAATTTACGACGGTGACGGATTTTATGTAATAGTTGATTTTACTAATCCCAATATTATTTACGCTGAATCACAAAACGGAGGTCTGGGAAAATCCACTAACGGCGGAACTTCGTTTTCAAGCGCTACAAACGGAATTCCGTCAGGAGAAAAAAGAAACTGGTCAACACCTGTTGTTATGGATCCGAATAATAATAATATTTTATATTACGGAACAAATAAAGTTTACAGAACTACTAACTCCGCAACTTCATGGTCTGCGGTGAGTCCGGATCTGACAAACGGAAATCAGACAAGATTAGGAACAGTTACTTCAATAGATGTTGCAAAAACAAACTCTAATATTATTATTGCAGGGACGGATGATGCCAATGTATGGATAACTACTAACAACGGATCTAACTGGACTAAAGTATCGCAGACGCTTCCTTACAGATGGGTAACAAGAGTTGTATTCGATCCTCAGAATGACAATATCGCTTATGTAACTTATAACGGATTGAAATGGAAAGACCCGCAACCGCATGTTTTCAGAACTGATAACAGAGGTCAGACATGGCAAAATATCAGCAGTAATCTGCCTGATGCTCCGGTGAATGCTTTTGCAGTAGATCCGCTCAGACCAAATGTTCTGTTTGTAGGTTCAGATGTCGGCGCTTATGTAAGTTTTAATACCGGGCAGAACTGGCAGTTCCTCGGTTCAGGTTTACCGATGGTTTCAGTATATGATTTTAAAATTCACCCGACTGCGTATTATCTTGTCGCCGGTACCCACGGCAGGTCTATGTATAAAATCGATCTTACCCTAGTAGTCGGCATTAATTCCTCTGGAGAAAATATTCCTGAAAATTTTACGCTTGAACAGAATTATCCGAACCCCTTCAATCCGGTTACCACTATAAAATATACGATTCCGGAAAAAGGAAATGTCAGTTTGAATATTTATGATGTTTCGGGAAAACTTGTAAGAAGTTTATTGTCATCAGAACAAAACCCCGGAAGTTATTCACTGGTATGGAACGGTACGGATAATATTAATTCAAATGTATCCAGCGGTATTTATTTTTATACGCTTAACTTAGACGGAAATATCTCAAAAACAAAGAAAATGATTCTTATCAGATAAAAATCCTTTTAAATTTTATTTAAAAATAAAATGAGTTAATATTAAAAACTAAAATCTTATAAATCTAAAAAACTATTATTCCGATGAGTAAAATTAACGAACAGTTTAAGTTTTTATTAACAGCCAATTTTATATTGGCTTTGTTTATATTTTCTGCTTCAAATGTAGTATCCCAGACTACAGTTAATATAACATTATGCAATGATAATACTTTATATGAAGATCCAACCGGAGAAACGAGCAATGGTTCAGGTCAGTATTTCTTTACCGGAACTACAGTCAGTGAACAGATAAGAAGAGGCTTGATAAAATTTTATGTTAAAAAAGACATACCTCAATGCGCTGTTATAACTAATGTATCTCTAAGGCTGCATATGTCAAGAACAATTTCGGGTGATAAGAATGTTGAATTAAGAAATGTAGAAAAAGACTGGGGAGCATCTTTTTCTGACGCACCTGGAGAGGAAGGATTCGGTACACAGGCTGAAAGCGGGGATGCAACCTGGCTACATACTTTTTATAATACTGAAACCTGGACAAATCCGGGCGGTGATTTTTCTGCTAACCCCAGCGCTGTAATACCTGTAGGAGGAGTTGGTTTTTATACTTGGAATTCTCCTCAGATGATTCAGGATGTTCAGTCATGGTTAAATGATCCCCAAACTAATTATGGCTGGATGCTTTACGGAACAGAAGATGAAGCGGCTACTGCAAAAAGATTTGATTCGAGAGAAAATGATTCTGTAAGTTTCAGACCTGTTTTGACAGTGACATATATTGTGAATGATATTTCATTATATACTGCATCATTGATTGAAGGATTTTTTGACGGAATAGAAATGGTACCTGATACTTTGAAAATAACTTTGAGAAATCAAAATTCTCCTTATGCTCCTGTAGATTCAGAAAAGGGATTATCAAATAATTTAGGAGATTTAAACAATTGTTTCAGCGCACCAACCGGTATGTATTACATTGTTGTAAATCACAGGAATTCAATTGAGACGTGGAGTAAATTTCCGGTGTTACTGACTCAAAATTACGGAGATTATTACAATTTCACCGACGCTGCAAATAAAGCTTACGGCGACAATCAGGTTTTAAAACTCGGTTCGTATTGTATTTACAGCGGAGATGTGGACCAGGACGGATTGGTTGATATCACTGACGGAGGTCTTGTAGATAATGATGCCTCTGTATTTGCAACAGGTTACATTCCAACAGACGTAAACGGAGATGATCTAGCGGATCTGGCTGATGCTTCAATTGTTGACAATAATGCAAACAATTTTGTATCTAAAATGACGCCTTAAGAATTAAAAGAATATTCAGAAAATCAGAAAAAATGCCCTGACTTGACAGGGCATTTTTTATTTTAAAAAACTGAATATTTAAGAGAGCTAATCAAATCGTATACTTTAAATCTGATTTATTTTACTAAAGTCAGCTTTCTTGTAAACGAAAATCTTCCTGCTGTAAGTCTGTAGAAATAATTTCCGCTTGTTAAACCTGACGCATTAAAATCAACCGAATATTTACCTTCAGACAAATTTTCATCAACCAGTGTTTCTACTTTATTCCCCAATATATCATAAACAATCAATGTCACGCGGCTGCTTAAATCACTGTAACTTTTTAAATCAGGAATGTCAAAATCAATTCTTGTAAAAGGATTAAACGGGTTCGGGTAATTCTGACTTAATTTGAAATCATCAGGAATTTCACTGCTTACTGAGCTCACAGATACCGGATTTTGGTCAAACTTGTATTTAGCATAAATCGGGAGATGGTCAGATGTATAATACAGCGCATCAGCAATGCTGTCAGGTACTGAAGTATTTGGTCTGCGGTTTATGCTGTCGTTAAAATGATTACCGTCATTTCCTACAGCAACAAATGAACCGGGAATATATTTGATTTTACCTTCCTGTAAAATTCCGTTCGAATTTAAAATCATATCAAATCTGTCATCAAGTCCACCTGTTGCTCCGCCGTCTCCCAATGCTCTTGTTCGCGTGGACTGCGTATGATACTGAGAATAAACCGACTGATTCCAGTTTCCCGGCATTGTAAACATATCAATGAAATGACCGTCGGCGTTAACGTCAGGTTCCAGAAGTCTCTGATATGCAGGTTCATTTGCAGAATAAATATTAAAATCTCCAAGAACTATAAATTCTTCACCGGTTCGGAAAGTATTGCTCACATTTCGCAAAGCATTAACTTCCTGAAGTCGTCTCTGCTGATCTTCAGTTGTATTGCTTGCTTTTAGATGCACATCAAAAATTTTAATTGTATCATTTGTGGAAACATGCACAAGCGTAAAGAGATTAATATTCCGAAGAGTGGTAGTGATAACTGTATTGCTGATGAAATTAAATTTTAATCTATCATAAAAAATAGCATTATCGGTATCCGGACCATCAATAAAAACACCTGCCGAATATTTGTCCGGGATTGTGAAGTTCATAACATTATTAAGAAAGTTTGTAACTGCAGACTGTGATAGAATTTCGCAGACAGCTAAAATATCCGGCTGTATATAATCTATTGTTTTTCTGAATAACGGATCTTTAGCTGCATTATTACCGCTGTAATTCAAAAGATTGTATGAGGCAATTTTTAATGTATCCTGTGAATAAGATACATTTATGGAAGAAATTAGTATGAGAATACAAATCCCGTGTAAAAATTTTCTGAAAAGCATTATTACTGAATTAATTTCAAACAATATAAGGACTTAATGTAATAATTAAAAGTTTATTATTAAATTTTATCTGATTTTATTTTTTAAAATAATTATATTTATCGAAAATTTTTTTAAATATGAAGAAAGAAGACTGTATATTCTGTAACATTGAAAGCGGGGCAATTATTTTAAATAATGAAATGGGATTTGTTATAAAAGACAAGTATCCGCAGTCAAAAGGTCATTTGCTTATAATTCCTAATGATCATTACGAAAATTATTTTGATCTCCCGGAAGATATACGAAACTCGCTTTGGGATCTTGCAGATAAAGCTAAGTTATTATGTGACAGCGAGCTTTCACCTCCGGGATATAATATTAATATTAACAACGGCAGATCAGCCGGTCAGATCGTCATGCATGCCCACATTCATCTGATCCCGAGATATGCTAAATAATTTAAATAATTATAAAAAAGTAAATGAAAAATCAGGATACAGCAAATGAAACATCCGCGACCAGCGAAGAGAGAACTCTCTCACTTCTTTGCCATCTGTCAATGCTCCTTGGAGGTATTTTACTGCCAATAATAATCTGGGCGACACAAAAAAGCAAATCACAGTTTGTGAGATTTCATTCGCTGCAGGCGATCTTCTTTCAGATCATGCTTGGGGTAATTATTGTTTTCGGAGTAATAATTTTTTTAATTTTAATGTTAGCGTCGGGTTTCGGTCTTGGTGAGTTAAATAATCAAGGTAACTCGGATATGCCTGTATTCATTATGATCTTCATGTTCTCATTTTACGGTTTCATATTCTTGTTTGTATTCGCTGCAATAGGTTACAGTATTTATATAGGTTTAAAAGCGTATAAAGGTGAACTGGTCAGAGTTATCTTTATCGGAAATATTATTTATAAAAAAGTATATGGTTAAAGCTAAGCTGACCGGCTCGGCTGCTATTTTACTTGTGTCTGACATTGATATTTCAGCAGAATACTACCGCAGTAAATTAGGATTTGAATCTGTCAGATTTTACGGAGATCCACATGATTTCTGTATTCTCGGTAGAGACGGTTATTATCTTATGTTGACTAAAGCAACAGCTGAAGAAACGATTATTCCGAATTGGAAATTAAAGGAAAAAACGAGCAATGTTTATTTCTGGGTAGATGATGCTGAGAAGATATACAATGAATATTTGGAAAGAGGAGTTGAAATAGACTACACGCTTTATATTACACATTACAATGTTAAAGAATTCGGAGTTTCTGACCCGGATGGTTATGACATTTCTTTTGGCGAGTTATTGAAATAGGAAAGAGTTTCCGCAGAAATTTATCAGGTCACCATATTCTAAAGCTTACAGGCATTTTGGCGAAAAACCGTTAAAACGGTTTTTCCCCTCCAAAAATCAGAGGGAGCAGCTTCTGCTTATCTGCAAAAACTGCTCCGGCATCAAAATTATTCAGGAGGTTTTATTGTCTTACTCTGTATGGCAAACCCATATACGTTGAGGAAAAGAGCGAAGTTGTTTTGTTATACAATGAACTTCTTGTATTAGAACTTACATAACCATTGTGAATTCCATTCCTGTGCTGATTATATACTTCAAAAGTTTTTTCGTATATCCTGTCAAATTTGTTTCCGTTTTGTATCTGCGATGTCATTACGAATGGTTCCCTGTGATAACCAAATGAATTTCTTGCCCAGTGATATGCAACAATATCAGTATCATTCTGGTTGCTTGTCAGATAAACTTTCACTCTTACCTGATCACCTCTGCCAAGGTCGATAAATGTATTATTGTTGAAAAATCTTGATGTAAAAATATTAGACGTAAAGTCAGGACCATTTAAAGTAAGTACAAGATTATTATTTCTGAAAAACTCAATCCTGTTCATTACAATATTTTCTTTCCCGATCTGTGGTGATTTAGTTTCACCGTCAATCGCAGAATACTGATAAACTCTCCAGTTTAATCCGGGGTTCGGACGTCTGTTAACTCTTTTAAAAGAAATGGTTCTTTTTGATTCCTGTGTAAAAGGTTTTATTGTTGAGTCAAGATTTCCGCCGAGATATCCTATAATAATAAAATTTCCTGTGATTATTTTTGTAACATCTGCAGTTTTTAATGTATCACCGAAAGTTGTAATGTTTACATTTACATTTTTACCGGTAATCCTTCTTCCCCATTTCAAAATTGAATCCAAAGGTGAACTCACTAAATTTTCATTATTATATACTGCTCCGGATGACTCAAAATCTGCTTCCTCGTTGTAAAACAAATTGTCATCATCATCGGCGTTGCTGCTATATGAACTGTTAACGGCTATACTTCTGATAAAATCATCATCACTCATAAGACCGGGTTCTATTGTGCTGTCAGAACAGGATGAATTAAATATTATAATTCCTAAAATTATAGAAACGATTAAAATTAAATGCCTGAATTCAAAGGTTTTCATTTTAAAATTTCTTTTCTGTATTTTTGAATAAATTGACTTTGCTCATCTTTGACAATTTTGTTTGGATATTAGTTTAACTATATCAGTAATAATTCCGTATTCACATACTCATCAATGTATAATTCTTTATATATTTAATTAGTTTTGAATGACTTAATTTTGAATTCAATTTTTTAAAAGATCTAAAAAATCAAAATGAATAAGATTATCAGATTCGTTTCAAAAAATATTTTAATATCATTTATTTTACTGACGGCATTATCAGCTTCAGTTTTTTCACAGGAATTAAAAAAGGTAAGTGACGGAAAATATACCTATGAAATAGTTGAAAATGATCCTCTGAAAGCCAGGATCTATACTCTTGATAACGGACTTAAAGTTTATATCTCCGTAAATAAAAAGGAACCGAAAATTCAGACTTATATAGCAGTCGCCACCGGTAGTAAGAATGATCCGCACGATGCGCAGGGATTGTCCCATTATCTTGAGCATATGCTCTTTAAAGGAACGGACAAATTCGGCACAAAAAATTATACGGCTGAAAAACCAATGATTGATACAATTATTTCTTTATATGAGCAGAGAAGAAAGACAGATGATCCCGAACTGCGAAAATCCATTTATAAAAAAATAGACAGCGTATCTTATCTTGCGTCAGAATATGCAATTGCTAATGAGTATGACAAAATGATCTCTGACCTGGGCGGTGAAGGAAGCAATGCCTGGACTTCAGTTGAAGAAACGGTCTATACCTGTAATATACCTTCCAATCAACTTGAAAGATGGCTTACCATTGAATCCGAAAGATTCAGAAATCCCGTGATGAGAATTTTTCATACCGAACTTGAAGCAGTGTATGAGGAAAAAAATACATCTCTCGATAATGATAACAGCAAAGTATGGGAAGCGCTTATGTCAGGACTTTATCAGCAGCATACTTATGGAACACAGACAACCATAGGCAGCGTTGAGCAGCTGAAAAATCCTTCAATCCAAAAAATTATTGATTATTACAACGAAAGATATGTGCCAAATAATATGGCTATATGTCTATCAGGCGATCTTGATCCTGATGCTGCAATTGAAATGATATACAGAAAATTCGGAATGTACGAAAGTAAGCCTGTCCCTGAGTTTATTGTTCCGGTTGAAGCTCCCATAAACGGACCTTTGATAAAGGAAGTCTTCGGACCGTCCCAGGAATCCGTAATTTTCGGTTACCGATCCGGTGGCGCCGGTACTAAAGATGCGGATATTCTTATAATTCTTGAATATATATTAAGTAACGGAACAGCAGGTCTAATTGACCTGAATCTGAATCAGGATCAGAAAGTAATTGACGCATACTGCGCGACAGATATTAATAAAGATTATTCTACCTTGTATTTCGGAGGAAAATCCAGAGAAGGTCAGTCATTAGAACAGGTAAAGGATCTTATTTTAAATCAGATCGAACTTGTTAAGAAAGGCGATTTTCCGGATTGGCTTATTCCGGCTACTATCAGTAATTTCAAACTTACTCAGCTGGAGTCATTTGAAAATAATTCAAGCAGAACTTATTCATTTTTACAGTCATTTATTTATGATATACCCTGGGATAAATACATTTTTAACGTTGACAGACTTTCAAAAATTACAAAGCAGGATGTAGTTAATTTTGCAAACGAAAATCTAAACAATAATTACGTGGTGGTTTATAAAAAGACTGGTGAGGATAAGTCAATTGTCAAAGTTGAAAAGCCCGAGATCAATCCGGTAAAGATCAACAGGGAAGATTATTCGGATTTTCAGACAGAGATTCGAAATATTTCTGTAAATGAGATAAGACCTGAATTCGCTGACTTTAATAGAGATATTACAAAATTGAAAATCAAAGAAAGCATTCCGCTTTATTATATAAAGAATAATGATAATGAACTTTTCTATCTGAATATTATTTCAGACATCGGTACAAATCAAAATAAAAAGTTATCACTTGCCACTGCATACTTTGATTATTTATCAACATCTAAGTTTACTTCCTTTCAGATTAAAGAAGAATTTTATAAGCTTGCCAGTTCGTATAATGTTTCGGTTTCGGATGATCAGCTTACAGTAAGTCTTTCCGGTCTGAATGAAAATTTTGAAAAATCATTTAAGCTTCTTGAGGAAATAATTTCAGATCCGGTCGTCATTAAAGATGCTCTAGAAAACTTAAAAGCTGATATTCTCAAGCAAAGAGAAGATGCAAAGTTTTCAAAGAATACTATTCTCTGGAACGGAATGGTAAATTATGCAAAATACGGCAAAGATAATCCTTTCACATACAGGCTCTCAAAGGAAGAACTAAATAGTATAACTCCGGAAGAAATTGCAGATATAATAAAAGATATTTTTTCTTATAAGCAAAGAATCTATTATTACGGTCCGCTTGATAATAACAGTATTACTGAAGCGCTTAATAAAGAACATAAATCTGCAGATAAGCTGAAATCAATGAAATCAGTTAATGAATTTGTTGAAAAAGATTCAGAAGAAAATATTGTTTATGTAGTTAATTACGACATGCAGCAGGCAGAGATAGTAATGCTTTCAAAAAGAAATAAATTCGACAAAGAATTACTCCCGTATTCAATATTGTATAATGAATATTTCGGCGGCGGTATGGGTTCTGTTGTGTATCAGGAAATAAGAGAATCAAAAGCTCTTGCATACTCTACATTTTCTGTTTTTCAATCACCTAAAAAACAGTCAAACTCATTTTATAATATAGCTTACATTGGCACACAGGCTGACAAACTTCCAGAAGCGATGGCAGGAATGACTGAACTGCTCAGAAATTTTCCGGTTTCGGAATCAGCTTTCAGAAATGCCAAAAGTTCTCTCATCAAACAAATACAGTCAGAAAGAGTGATAAAAGCAGGTCTTCTGAATAAATATGAAAACTCAATGAAACTCGGGCTTGAAGAAAATATAGACAGTAAAATCTATGAAAGAGTTTATAAAATGGAGCTCGATGACATTGTTGAATTTCAAAGGAAAAATATTAAAGACAATAAATATTCTATCCTTGTGCTTGCTGACATAAATAAAATTGATATGAAAACTCTTGAAGCGTATGGAGATGTGAAAGTATTAACGCTTGAAGAAGTTTTTGGATATTAAAAGTTGATATCAATTCCGATCAGGTTATTTTTTTTCAGTAATCCGAATTTGATTTTATCTGAAACGTTAAAATCATAAAGCTCAGCGTCAATGTATGCATCAATCAAATTTGCAAGATATAATATTGAAGAATAAATAATAAAATTGTCCCTTTGATCTCTGTAAAATTCCCTCAGATTCAGAAGCCGGGGATCTCCTGATGGATTCTCTGCTGTCTGTGAGTTTAAATACTGATCCCTGTAATCGATGTACTGATTGTTATTGTTAATAATCCCATAGACAAAATAACCGCCTGCGCCAAGTATTATTGGTATTTTCCAGTATGATTCTGTATAAAATTGTCCTGCACCGGGAAGTAATGCTGAGTATGCTACTGCTCTCCATGGCTGCTTCTTCATTTTAAAATCTTCTTCGGTGTAATTCGAATTATTCAAAGATCTCTGTTGTAATACAGACTTTTCGGATAAAAAATTATTCGTGTCAATTTCCTGTTTAAACTGTGCAGAACTGCTTTTGCTCAAAATAACGGTAAAAAATATTACAATAAAAAAAGCACTATGAAAATTATTCATAGTGCTAAGATAAAATTTTTGAATGTAAAACAAAATTTCTGTTTTTTTACTGACCTTCTGTTTCAGGTTCTACCTGAACAGGTGGTTTTTCCGGAGCTTTATCCGTGGATTTATCTGCATCCTGATTTTGCTGCTGATTCGGATCAACATTTACAGGAGGAGTATTATTCTGATCAGGTGGTATAACTGTATTCGGCGGAATTTGCTGTTGCTGCTGACCGGCATTCTTTTGAATTATACTTTCATCGACTGCAGAGCCGGAACCTCCGATCATAAGATTTACTACAATACATCCGACCATTAAAGTTACTGCCAGTACTGTAGTTGTTTTTGAAAGTATGTCTGATGTTCTTCTGACTCCAAACGCCATTGTAACGCTTGAACCTCCTATAGGACCCGCTAATCCGTTTCCTTTTGACGACTGCATTAATACGACAGCCATTAATACGATAGATATTACTATCAGTAATATTATAAGTAAAGTAACCATAGGCAACAAAAATACATTTCTATGCTAAATTATACAAGTCCAGTTATATTCTTTTTTTTCAAATTTTAATGTCCCTGCTTGCAAATAAAAAAGTTTGTTTAAAGTATTTATTTAAATAACATATTTATTTACTTTGTTTTACTGAATTTTACTGTTACAACTTAATTGAAAATTAAAAATTTTATATCTCATGAAAATTTTACTATTACTTTTACTTTCAATATTTTTTTTGACAAGTGAAGAAGCCATTTCTCAATTTTCCCAGCAGTGGGCAAAAAGATATAATGCTTCAGGAAACGGAAATGATGAAGCTTATAAAACCGCAATAGATAATAACGGCAATGTGTATGTCACAGGAAGAAGTTTTCTTTCCGCATCGAACTTTGACTACGCTACAATAAAGTATAGCGCAAACGGTGATGAGTTATGGGTAAGTAGGTATAACGGCACAGGCGGTATAGATGAGGCAAATGCAATAGCCGTTGATAATGCAGGAAATGTATATGTAACAGGTAAAAGTCAGGGAGGCGCTTCAAACAGTGACTTCGTTACAATTAAATATAATTCATCCGGAGATCAGCTTTGGCTTAGATCATATAACGGTCCGGGTAACGGAATTGATAATGCTGTAGCTATTGCTGTGGATGTTAATGAAAATGTTTATGTCACAGGTACAAGCTGGAGCGGGGTAAATTATGATATTGCATCAATAAAATATAATGCGCTCGGCGTAGTGCAGTTTGTTATAAGATATAACGGTCCCGGAAACGGTGACGACTTTCCGGTATCTTTGCATGCGGAAAATAATGAATTCTTTTATATTACAGGAGCCAGTACAGGTTCAGGATCAGACTATGACTTTGTAACTATAATGTATCTCCCGAACGGAACAGCAAACTGGATTAGAAGATATAACGGTCCTGACAATTCAGCAGATTACGGAAGAAGTGTTTCCGTTGATAATGCAGGAAATGTTTTGGTTACCGGTGAAAGCGTTTCAGCATCTATAGGATATGATTTCGCTACCATTAAATATAGCGTAACCGGTGATTCTCTTTGGGTAAAAAGATTTAACGGATCCGCTAACGGAGATGATATCAGCGTTTCAGTCAAAACCGATAACCAGAATAATGTATATGTAACCGGCTCTTCATTAGGAACCGGAACAAATCAGGATTATGTGACTTTGAAGTACAATTCTTCAGGTGATCAGCAATGGCTGCAGAGATATAACGGTATTTCAAACGGAAGGGATGTTCCGTCTGCTATGGTAATAGGTAATGACAATTCGGTTTATATAACAGGCGTCAGTCTCGGCAGCGGGACGGGTAATGATTTTGCAACTGTAAAGTATAATGAATCAGGAATTGAACAATGGAGCAGAACTTATAACGGTAACGGAAACGGCATCGATGCAGCAACCTCTATTGCTGTTAACAGTCAGGAATTTGTTGTTGTAACCGGTTTAAGTTACGGAGGCAGCGGAACAAATTATGATTACGCTACAATAAAATATTCTCAGATCAGCGGAATTCAGAGTCTCTCCAATGAGATCCCATCTGAATATATGCTGTATCAGAATTATCCCAATCCGTTTAATCCTGTGACAAACATAAAATTTGATGTTGTAAAATCAGGGAATGTGAAGATAACTGTTTCTGATATTTCGGGTAAATTAGTTTCAGAGCTAATAAACTCGAGAGTAAATCCCGGAACATATCTTGTGGATTTTAATGCTTCTCAGTTAGCAAGCGGAATTTATTTTTATACATTATCTGTACAGGATAATGTTATTACAAAAAAGATGACGGTATTGAAATAAGTATAAAAGAATTTCAAAAAAAATCCCCGGCAATTGATCAGAATACCGGGGTTTTTTTAATGTATAAAAAAAATTATTTCCTGAAATAATTCAGCATTTTATAAATTAATTTTGCAGTCATAAAATCAGGATAGGGAAAACCGTTCCGCGGAGCTAATTCCACAACATCAAATCCAACTACATTTCTGCTTTCGCCTAGCAGCTTTAGTAGTTTCATTGTTTCATCCCAGTATAATCCGTTTGGTTCAGGAGTTCCTGTCGACATCATAATAGAAGGATCAAAATAATCCACGTCAAAAGTGATATAAACATTTTCCTTTAGAGTATCTATAACTTTTGACTGCCAGTCATAGCCAAATTTTCCGCTTCTTATGTCATGAGCATAAAACGTATCTATTTTATTTTTTTTTATAAATTCATATTCTTCCCTGCACTGCGCCCTGATCCCGACCTGCGTTATATCCTTAGTAAATTCAGCGACTCTTGCCATTACAGAAGCGTGCGAAAATTTTGAACCTTCATATTCTTCACGGAAATCCGAGTGCGCGTCAAACTGAAGAACTGAGAGGTCGCTGTATTTCTCGAAATGCGCTTTTACCGGAGCAGTTGAAACAGAATGCTCTCCACCAAGAAGTACAACAAATTTTCCGTTCTGAATGTGGGAAGTTACATTTGAGTAAATATAATCAAGTGCATCACGGCTTTTCTTATCTTTAAATATAAGAGGATATAAAGTGCAGATGCCGTTACTTTTTTCAAAACACAATTCCCGGTTCAGCTCTTCATCAAAAAACTCAACATATTGTGAAGCTTTTATTATCGCTTTAGGTCCGTCAGCGGTACCTTTGCCGTATGAAGTAGTATGCTCGTACGGTGCCTGAATGATCACAATTCCGGAATTAAAATAATCAGAATATTTAGATTCAATTGCCAGAAAATTTTTCTTTTCCCCGTAAAATTTTATGCTCTTATTCAATTTACTTTAATCTGTTTTATATTCTACGACATCAAAAAGCTCTTTAAGCTTTTGGATAATTAATGTTTCTTTAACATTTGTATTATCTGAATTTTCTTTTTCCCCGGATTCTTTTTTAACATTAATCGTTTCAGACTTTCCGTTTTTACTTTCCGGTATTTCTGATTCAGTTAAATCGTTTTTTTCAGTAATTCCTTTTTCCTTTTTTGTAACCGCAGCTTCGCTTTCCGGAGTAAGATTTTGATTTACAATCTCAGCCGGTTTAATATTATTTTGGATCAGGGATTTTTTTTTTAATGAAGTAACCTCCGAAATCAATTCCGATAAATCTTTAACGTCCCGGTTCAGAGTACACAACTCGGCAAGCAATGCTTCGAACAGAATTTTCTGGTTTGAAGAATATCTGAACCTGTTTTCGGCTTCGAAAAGTACTTTCAAGATTCTCTGCAACTGATCCGCAGTAAAATTTTTAGATTCCGTATTATATTTTTCTCTGAATGAATCAGATTCATCAAGCAGGTTAGGATTAGAAGTAGAACTGACAATCAGCAGATCCCGGAAATGTTCCGTAATTCCGTTAAAAAAAGTCTGCAGATCAAATCCTTTTTCTTCGAGATCATTAAAATAAATCAGAATATTTTTCACGTCACTGTTGCGTATAAATCCGGAAATGTCAAAGTATATATCCTTATCAGGAATATTAAGGAAAGATTTAAGCTCACTGTATATTATATTATTACCGCAAAATGAAACCGCCATATCAAATACACCAAGAGCGTCTCTTAAAGCGCCGTCACCGAGTTTAGAAATCAGAAATACGGATTCATTATCAATTTTAATATTCTCTTCTTTTGCAATTTCTTTTACTTTTGCTGAAATCTCATTAATTTTAATCCTCTGCAGCGGGAATCTCTGACATCTGCTCACAATTGTAGCCGGGATCTTTTCGGGATTAGTAGTAGCGAGAATGAATATCAGATAACCCGGCGGCTCCTCCAGTATTTTAAGCAAAGCGTTAAAAGCCTGCTGGGTGAGCATATGAACTTCATCAACAATAAAGAATTTAAATTTACCTTTTATCGGAAAAAATTTCGCCGCATCCTGAACAGCTCTTACGTCATCAATCCCACGGTTTGAAGCGGCGTCAAGCTCAAATACATCAGGATGAATACCGTTGGTAATTTCTTCGCATGAGTTACATTTGTTACACGGCTCTCCGTTTTTCAGATCAGCACAGTTAAGTGCTTTTGCAAATATCCTTGCTATCGTAGTTTTACCGACACCTCTCGGACCGCTAAGCAGATATGAATGAGCGATCTTACCAGAGATAATTGCATTCTTCATAGTCTGAGTTACAAATTCCTGTGAAGTAACTTCAGAAAAATATTGCGGTCGGTATTTTCGAGCTGATACTTTATAGTTTGACAATTTGAATATCTGTGCTGATAAGATCCGTTATTTTTTAAAAAATATTTTTTTGTTTTTAAAAACAAAAGGGATTCCGTCTTCAACTTTTTCGACCGGAATAATTTTCAGTTTGCTTAAAATTTCCTCAGGCACTTCGATCAGATCTTTTTCATTATCTTTCGGAATAAGAACAGTCTTGATACCGCTTCTTACAGCGGCAAGAAGTTTCTCATTCAGTCCACCGATCGGAAGCACATTACCTCTGAGAGTAATTTCACCTGTCATGGCTACGTCAGGTCTGACGGGATTTTTAGTTATAGCAGAGATCATTGCCATAATCATTGTGATGCCTGCTGACGGACCGTCTTTCGGGATTGCACCTTCAGGCAAGTGAATATGAATTTCCTTTTCTTTAAAAAAGGATTCAGGGATGTTAAATTTTGATGCATTGGACTTAATATAGGAAAATCCTGCCTGCGCGGATTCTTTCATAATGTCGCCGAGTTTTCCGGTTAATATAAACTTGTTCGCTCCTTTCATAATATTAACATCCACATGAAGAATATCTCCTCCCATAGAAGTCCAGGCAAGCCCGACTACTGACCCGACATTATCCGAAGTTTTGTCACCGGCGATTTTTTGCTTATACTTCTGCACACCGAGAAATTTTCTAACATGCTCTTCCGTGATTATGATTTTTTTACCCGGTCCGGATTCACCTTTTTCCACAATCTCGCGGGTTACTTTTCTGATTACGGATGATATCTCTCTCTCAAGATTTCTCACACCTGCTTCACGCGTATATTCCCTGATAATAAGGAGAATGATCTGATCAGGTATTTTTAATACGCTGTCGGTAAGTCCGTGCTCCAGTATTTCTTTTGGGATAATATGTTTCTTAGCAATCTGAAGTTTTTCAAAATCAAGATAACTTCTCATTTCAATAATCTCCATTCTGTCAAGCAGCGGCAACGGAATATTGTAATAGACATTAGCAGTTGTTATAAAGAGAACATTGGAGAGATCATAATCGACATCCAGATAATGGTCATTGAAAGTCGAATTTTGTTCAGGATCCAGAACTTCAAGCATCGCGCTTGAAGGATCTCCTCTGAAGTCGCTGCTCATTTTATCAATTTCATCAATAAGAATTACCGGATTTACGCTGCCCGCTTTTTTCATGGCCTGAATAATTTTTCCGGGCATTGATCCTATATATGTCCTTCTGTGTCCCCGTATCTCGGCTTCATCCCTTACTCCGCCGACGGAGATCCTTACAAAATTTCTGTTGATGGCGCGGGCAATTGATTTGCCAAGCGAGGTTTTACCTACACCGGGGGGTCCGACAAAACAAAGTATCTGACCTTTCGGAGATTTTTTTATATTCTTATCATGAAGAAGTTTCAGAACCGCCATAAGCTCAAGGATTCTGTCCTTTGCTTTTTCAAGTCCGTAATGATCTTCGTCCAGAATTTTTTTCGCATTGATGAGATCGAAATTATCTTCAGTGAATATATTCCACGGTACAGAAACCATCCAGTCGAGGAAATTTCTGATAACTGAATGATCCGGAGACATTGAAGGAATTTTCTTAAGTTTATTAAATTCATCCATTGCTTTTTTGAGAACGGGTTCAGGCATTCCGCTTGCTTCTATCTGTTCGCGGATTTTTATAAGGTCCGGGTCGGATTCCATGCCGTCGCCAAGCTCATCCTGTAAAATCCGTATCTGCTCCTGCACAATAAACTTCCTCTGATTTTTCTGCATAGTCTGATAGATCTTAGCGTCAATTTCTTTTTCCACATTGAGCACTTCCATTTCAGAGCCGAGTATATAAAGAATTTCATAAAACTGTTTATGAATATCACTCATCTCCAGAATCTTCTGCTTTTTACTTACATCTGCGCTGATGGTAGATGCAATATAATAAAGCTTTCTGTCAGGTTCCTTTATGTTTTCAAAAGCCACAAGAGTTTCCTGCGGTATTGATCTGTTAGTATTAACGTAATCCGTAAAGAGTTTTGTCGCCTGACGGATAAGAGCTTCAAGTTCCGTATCTTTTTTGAACGGATTATAAAGAACTTCTACTTCAGCTGAAATATATTTATCGCTTTTATATTTTTTAACTTTTGCGGTAACCAGACCGTCAACCAGAACTTTGATAAGTCCATTCGGCAGTCTCAGCACCTGAATAATTTTAGCGACTGTACCGGTCTTATTCAGATTTTCAAAAGTCGGTTCTTCGATTTTTTCATCGAGCTGAGAAACAAGCATTATGAATTTATCTTTTTCAAGAGAGTTGTTGATAGCAGCAATTGTAGATTCTCTTCCCGCTAATATAGGAAACATCATATACGGAAAGACAACCATGTCTTTCAGGGGGAGTACGGGAAGCTCGTCTGGGATTGCTACTTTAAGATCCGGAATATTGGTTTGGTTTTGATAGATTACTTCAGAAGAGTTTTCATCAATATTATCTTCATCATCAAGGAAATTAAAATCATCTTCTTTGCTTTTAGCCATTATAATTTGTCCGTTTAGAATTTGATTAATATAAAATTAGATTAAAATAGTTTCAATCCTAAACTTAAAGAGTTGAATAATTTATTTTGATGTAATGTTTGGAAGTCAGAAAACAATTTTAAAGAAAGCAGAATTTTGAGATATTCATGATCATAACCCTAAGCCGGGTCATATCTTTAAATTGTTTTACTAAGCTTACTTGAATTATAATTATTCACGGAATACAATTCCGTGATACCTATCAAAAAATAAGTAAGTTCACGGAATACAATTCCGTGATACATATCAAAAAATAAGTAAGTTCACGGAATACAATTCCGTGATACATATCAAAAAAT
>ERZ761609.1055-NODE-1055-length-26757-cov-17.008277_pt1 | contig 26757 bp, 26 predicted proteins | sample MGYA00511163_ERZ761609 | MGnify/ENA primary metagenome ERZ761609 (study PRJEB28899, sample SAMN02445070) | bioreactor sludge metagenome | biome: EBPR sludge | place: Australia: Brisbane, Thorneside Wastewater Treatment Plant | collected 2011-12-16 ... | reverse complement strand
TGGAGTTCAGACGTGTGCTCTTCCGATCTTCAGGTCCGCACGTTCATGAATACCGAGCAGTCCAAAATGCCCGTTGGTAGCTCCTGTTGCGCCCGTGGCACCTGTAGCACCCGTCGGACCTGTCGCGCCGACCAAGCCTGAGTTCGGGCCAATCCAGTTTCCGTTCGCATCGATCACCGCCGTGCCATTCTTCGATGTCACGCGATTCGACGAATCGAACTTCACAAAATCACCCGCGTGATAACCATCCAGCGAGTGCGCCGAGTAGGCCTGGAACGCGAAGAACGTCGACACCACCGGAATTCGAGGCGACATCGTCTCAAACTCGATGCCGTTGTAGACTTCAATTTCGATTTCCGTGAGATAAGTCGAATCAAAGTTGTTAAAGAGGCGCGGATCAATGTGCAGATCACCGCCAGCCAATCCCGTCGTCGGATTCAGTCCCCCGCCACCTTGATCCGATGAACCCAAAGTCACAGCGAATCGACCGCGAGTCACCGTGACGCTTGTGTACTCGCCGTACCAAATTCTCGTGGAGTTTAAATAGATACCGAAACGCAAACGAACTGTGCCGTTGAGCGGATCGCCCGCCGAATTCGTCAGATAGCCAACATAAGACGCACGCATCGGCACATTGCTGGATCCCGTAGAGTGTGCCGAGGCCACAGACTGCGCAAACATCACGCACACCAACATCGCCACGAGCGCCGCGCGAACAACAAACGAATTCACCCACGAAGCCCTTGGGCCTCGCGAGCGAACTTCGCTTGTTGTTGTCGTCGTGCAAGTGCGATTCGTCATTGTGTGCTCACGCCTCCCGACAATCTAAATGATGTGCTGGTCACTGTGTTTCGCGACATCGTCGTGCCAGCGCCCGCGGACTGCAGGACGAAGTTTGTTCCGATTTGCGCTTCTTTGGTTTCAGCCGCCGTGCCGAGCTCTCCGAGCGACGCGGGCCCCAGATCCAACACGCCAGGCATATTGACGTCGATGCGACTTGTGCCGCCTGAGGCGCCACAACCCGTGCTCAACATTGCGATGAGAATTGGGACAAGAAGTGACCATCGAAGTGAGTGATCACTTCTCGTGTGGAGCCACAAACCTAAGATGTTGAAGTCACTTCCACTTTTCATATTCATGTGCGTCTCTTATCGGTACGTGCTGAATGAACGCCTTAGAAAATTTTAACCCAATCTTGGTAAATCAGGACTTTTATCCGGCCCAAATCAATTGAACCGCGCGAGCGCGCCTCAGTGCGAAGTCAACTCTCATCCTGAGACAAGATCTTCGGACTCCAAGCACTCTTCGAATCAACTCGTGTTTCAAAGTGAGACAACTGTGCGAGTAAGTGCGCTCGCGCAAAGTCCAGATTGTCGCGGAACTCCCAAGCCAAGTCTGAGTTGCAGCGTTAAGATCAAGTGAATCAGCCAACGAGTGAGACAACTTGAGACGTCCAAATTTGCATTGCCTGCAACGTAGGTTCAGCTCTTGCCGATCACGAAGCACTTCGCCGCGATTCGCGTCTCGGCAATTTACTTGCGCACTCTTCGTGGCGATCCTTGGCCTCGACTTAGCCATCACTTCCGGCACAAGTGCTGTGCTGACATCCACCGCACAAGCCGCCGTGCCACCCTCGCGAGTTGAACTCTACTCTCCGTTTGGACGACTTCGCACCAACGTGGGAGCGATCAACTTTCATTGGTCCATTCAGCCCGAGCCCGAAGCCAGCGTGTTCGCCATTCAACGAAAGAATCCCAACTCCGGTGAGCTTGAGCACTTTCTCAAACGAGATCTCGCGGGTTTGCAGTCCAATCTCGCCATCGACATCAAAGACTTCCCGATCGGCGACTATCAATGGTCGGTGTCATCGATTGATAGTCAAACTGGCGCGACGATCAGCACACAATCTGAGAGCTTCACCGTCGAGAGCATGAGCCCGAGTTATCCACGATCTCCGCGACTCGGAACAACTTTCGGTTTGATGCGCACCAAGATCATCAGCGAGAACCCCAACTTCAGCGCCGAAACCGCCGTGCAAGAAAGTATCGCCGGTGCACACATTGCCTATCCACTTTCCGATCAGTGGCGCTTGGGCGGCACACTTCGCGGCCGCGATCTGGTTTTGCGAGGCGAGCTGCTCAATTCCTTTGAAATTCAAGTTGAGGGAGTCCGCTGGTGGCCACAAGGCCAGCGACGCTGGGGCCTGGTCGGCCAAATCTACCGCTTCGACACCTTTGCCGTCGCGGCTCGCACGCCTTCGCAGATCACCACAGGGCGCGCCGAGTCCACGATGCTCAATGTCGGTGTGGATTACGAGCAAAGCTTCGCCAGCAGCATCACCTGGGGCGCGCGAGCGCTCTTCGGCACCGAAACTCTGCGCAACTTCAACCCGGCCAATTCATGGGCCGCGCTGCTTGAAGGTCGAGTCAGCTCATTACAATTTTGGCCCATTGAAGTCGGCGTGACAGCGACCTACACCATGGATCGGATCGCCGTCGGCAAGATTGGCGCGGTGAACGATATCGTGACTTCGCGAAGTGGCTTCGGCGCGCTCATCAATGTCCGCTACGTGTTTTCTGAACTCGTCTTTGACCAAAGCCCATCGTTGGCAAAATAATGCAGGAGAAGCGTATGAGATATTCGATTCGACGACTGATAACACTTCCCGTTCTCGCCATCGCGCTGATCAGTAGCTCCTGCACCAAAAAGTCCTCCGAGCCAAGCGCGGACGCGCTCGCCCAGCAAAACAAGGCGGAGTTTGAACGCCTCACGCAAGAGGGCTTGAGCGCGTTTCAACAAGGCGACTTACCCACCGCCGAGGCGAAGTTTCAAGCCGCGCTCAAACTTGATGAATCTTCAGCTGTCGCCTGGAACAACGTTTGTTCGATCCACAATGCGCGCCAACAGTGGCTACTGGGCGAAGCGACTTGTCGCAAAGCCACTGAGCTGAATCCTCAATTCGAGATGGCGAACAACAATCTGGTCTATGCTCGCGAGCAATACACAAAGTTCGAAGAAGCGGCGATGAAGCGATTCAACGCGCTGAAAAAATCCAAAGCTGACGACACCACCCGCCTCAACATCGGCCTGGAGTTCTACAAGCTCGGAGCCTACGAAAAGAGCGCGCAACTTTGGTCGCAAATCCCCGCGTCTTCCACGGAGTACGCGCGAGCTCAAAACAACGTTGCAACCAGTTACATTCAACTGAAGCGATTCGCCGATGCCGAGACCGCACTTCAAAATGCGCTGAAACTCGCACCCCAGGATGCGACCTTCCTCGCCAACAAAAAATGGCTAGATGAAGCTCGCGGCGCGAAGCCTTAAGCCGCCAAGTCCGCATCGAAGTCGGGGCGCGATCGATAAACGTCTTCGCTCAGCACTTTATCGAGCGGAATATCGATATAGAATTCCGTGCCTTCGCCGACGACGGAATTGAACCAAAGCCCGCCGCCCATCTGCTCCATGAGGCGACGGGAGATCGGCATGCCAAGGCCCGTGCCCTTGTGGTGCCGAGACACATTGCCCACGGTCTCAAACTCGTTGAACACCGAACTGGCTCGCTCCGGTGGAATCCCGTGGCCATTGTCTTTGACCGTGATCCTCGCCACTCGCTTTCCCTCGGGTGTGGTCTTCTCCTCGGCCCAAATTTTCACTTTGCCATCGCGACGGTTGTACTTGATGGCATTTGACACGCAGTTATTAACGACTTCTTTGAGACGAATGAGGTCCGCCCACACTTGCGGCGGGCATTGATCGACAGCAATTTCCAACTTCACTTGCGAAGCGTCGGCCATATGCTGGAAGCCACCGACCAGCTTTTCCAAGATGGGCTTCAGTTCGATCGACTCCACGTAAAAGTCCATCTTTCCGGCGCGAATCTTGGCGAAGTCGAGAATGTCATTCACCAATTCCATCAAGTGCCGAGCCTGCTCGCCAATCGTTTTGATGAACTCCTCTTTTTGCGCCTCGGACTCGTAGAGCTGCAATTCCAAAACTTCGGCGGTGGCGACAATGGCGCTCAAAGGTGTGCGCAATTCGTGCGTCGTCAGCGCGATGAATCTGTCTTTCGCCAAATCCAATTCGCGAAGTTGACGGTTCTGCTCGAGCAATTCGCCATAAGCTCGCTCGATCTCCGCTTGCTTGGACTGCACCTCGCGACTCAACTTCTTTTCGATCGTCACGTCTTGCAAACTCAGCAAGGTCAGTCCTCGATCGACGAGATTTTTGACGCCCAAACTTGCAATGAAGTGATGCCCGTTCTTTTTTCGCATCAAAAGCTCAGGCTGCCAGTTGTCTCTCGAAAGTAAGCTTGAATTGAAAAGCTCAAAGGTACCAGCTCGCGCGGGATCTGGCGTTAGATCAGCCAACGTCCATCCGCTTCGCTCAGCCGCCTCAAGGGCCTCCGCCGCACGCGCGTTCGCATAGACCACTTGATCGCCACGGCAGACTAAAATCGCCACAGCCGAGTGTTCAACGAACTCGCGAAAAAGCGCGTCTGGAAATTCAGACATGGGAGATCAACCTCCGGCAATGACTTTGAGGAAGCCTTCGGCATTGGCCAACTTCTCTTTGACCTTACCGATCAAATCGCGAAGTTTTTCAGGCTGCAGGCCCAATCGATCGACCACATCTTTCGGAAGACCCAAGACTTTGTTGTGACCTGAGTTTCCAAACTGTAAGGCGTGAACCAGCAGGTTCGACACATACACAATGTCGACCACCATATTCACTTCCGGCGAAAGGCCGCCGCGAAGATTCGCCTCGCGCTGGTGGTGATGAGCCACACAGGCCTGGATCAAGTACGGCAGGCGCCACTTGTTGGAAAGCTCCAAACCAATGGCTGTGTGCTTAGGCGCGCCCAAAGCTTCTTCAGCCTCATGCAAACTCAAATTGGAATTTCGAGCATGCGTGACCGTTTCAATGAACTGATCCTGAGCAACGATCAGGAGCGCGACTTTGCCCATATCGTGCACCAGACCGCAGGTGAAGAGATCCGAGGGCTGACGGTATTTCAATTCGCGCGCGACGATTTCCGAGGTCATCGCCACTGCCATCGAGTGCCGCCAGAAGGCCTGCACATCGAACTGCTGAGCCGCGCTGGCATCCAAAGCCTTCATGATCGAAGCGGAGAGAGCCAACTGATTGATGGTGTCGTAACCAATGTAAGCGATCGCTCGCTGAAGCGATGAGACTCCGCCGGGAATCGCGTAGTAAGCCGAGTTCGCCAGCTTCAACACTTTCGTGGTCATCGATTGGTCATTGGCCATAATGCGCTCAACGTCCGAGGTCGACGACATCGGGTCGTTGATCACCTTATTCAACTCGTACACCACCGTTGGAAGCGTCGGCAAATCGTCGAGCTTGCCGACGATCTCGTGCGCGGTGAGACGTGAGAATTTAGCTGCGGCACCCATCGATGAATTCCTATTCCGTACGTAAGAGCCCTGCAGGCAGCTCTGTCATTTCTCAAAGTTCCCTAGAAGCGTTAGCGAATCGGCCGGATCGGCCAACTCATCAACCCGCCAATTGCGGCAACTTTTTGTCGGGAAACATCTCCGCCAACTTGCTCGCCACTCGCTTGTAGGTGACGGGCTTCAAAATGTAGCCATTCACTCGCAAGTTTTTCGCTTCGAAAATGTAGTCTTTCTCGGAAACTGCCGTCACAAACACAAACGGCAAGTTTGCATATTGCGAATCCGCCCGAGTCCGTCGGAGCAGTTCCATCCCATCCATATTCGGCATCATCATGTCCGAGATCACGGCGATGACTTTCTTATCGCGATTTTTCTCCATCGCCTGCCAAGCCAAAGCGCCGTCTTCGCATTCCAAAACTTTGAAGCCGAGCTTTTTTAGCAGCAGCACCAAAATCGTACGATTTGGGGCCGAGTCTTCCGCCACGACAATGTACTCATCAAACTCAACAGGTGATGACATATCGATATCTCCTCGCCTCATGCTTTTCGGCCCCCTGAAGAGGGATATTGAGCTGAATTCGCTTAAAATCGCGATCTTCACCAAGTCTTGAGACCAGGGCTCGACAATCCAGACCTTCGTCAATTGATGAGAAGCGTCGAATTGCCGATAACAAGTCGATGAAGTCTCATTCCGATGCAGCTCAAAACGAGGCAGTGCCCGCCAACAGCGAAGGCACCGCCGACCCAACGACTTCGGCACAAAGTTCGTCGAAGCATGATCTCGTCCCGCCGCCGGTTGATCAGAAAGTTCCTGACGACGTCGACGCCTTCGATGTGACGATCACCGCCATCGTCGGGCCATCCGAAGTTTCACAAGCGGCCACTCCAGACGTCGAAGCCAATCCACAGGACGAAACCAATTTCTCGCCGGTCATCACGCAAGAGATCGAAGTGCAAGTTGCTTCGATCGTGGAGCAAAAGCTTACCGACGATCCTGCTGCCATCCAGTCAACGACCATCGAGTCAGCGCCCCACTTATCTCCGGAAAATCCGGATGCGAAACTGGATGCAAATCTCGATTTGAATTTGGCCTCGCAAATCACCGAGGCTCACGAAGTCACGCCACTTCCCATAGCTTCAGAATCAGCAGCTTCGGAGTCACCAGATCCGAATTTAGAGCGAGCCACCTCGGCAACGACCGAACCCACAACCAGCACGCCAGTTCCGCAGACCACAGGCCACGCGCTGCCCACGCTTCCCCAGCAAGCCATCAGCTTCCCTCTTCCCGACGCGAAAATCTTCACCAAATCCGCGAACTCCGCAGAGCCCGTATCATCTCCGGATTCCGCTTCGCCATCGACACCAACAACCACAGGCGTAGCCCCGGCGGCGGACGCGCTCTCCGCTAGCTCACGTTCATCAGCACCCGCCGCGCCCCCCAGCGCACCTCCGCGATCCAAAAGTGCTCGCCTTGCCTTTGCCATCATGGCGACGGCCATGAGTCTTTTGATGGCTTCCCAACTCCTGGATCCCAACTGGTCACCTCAACAACTGCTCCCTGTGCCTCCACAATCCTCCGAGATCTCCGAGCGCGAGCCCACAGTCTTTGATTGGATCTGCCAGCGCGTGCCCATCGACGCCCAAGGTGTCGATCAGCGCAGTCAGCAGTTTGTGAGCTTTCAGAAATCCGAATCGACCGAATGGCAAGATGTGCAATGGAAGCCGCTCGTCAAGAGCGCAACTCCAGACAAAAGCGCACCACACGACACGGCCGATCACGAGACTGCCGCCGAAGCTGAGTCGCCTTCGACGTCCACTTCCACAACTGAACAATCCGAACAAGCTGAATTCAAGGCTCAGGCCGGTGACCGCGTGCAGATCGGTCTTGCCGAGTGCGAAGTGATCACCTACGGCTCACGAGCCAAAGTTCGCCCGCAACAGCTCGTTCAACTTCCGCAAATCAATAGCCCTGCGATCCAAGCGCGCTTCTTTGCCTCACTTCTCAATCCCGCCGCCGTCGAGACGAAACTCGCCTCCGACCCAAACTCGACCACTGAAAACGCGACTGAAACCAGCTCGACCAACACCGCCCCCACAGCGATTGATGATGCTGATATCGCCCACCCTCTGGCGCTTTCACTTCCCTTTGTCGGCATCGCGCGAAAGGCCCACGACGCCTCGCGAGTGATCGAAGATCAATTGATACTCACCGAGCAGGATCTCGATCTTCGCTATGAACCCAGCTTTGACACTGAAAATGGCGAGCAGGCGGCGCCCAGCCTGAGTCTCACACGCTACCGCTTCGAGTGGTCGCAGACGCCTGAGTTTTTCGAAGGCGAAGCGCGGCGGATCGAGCCCACCAGCGACGGGCGTTTCGCTCCACCCTCTCTGCCTGTTGGAGATAGCTTTGTTCGCGTCGTCGATTTGCTTTCTCAAGCCACTGGGCCCATCACGCACTTGCGAGTGCTCGACTTGCCACTTCGCTTTGAGAGCTCGCAGGATGCCGACCTTGACGGCCGACCCGCGCGAAAACTGCGATGGAAAGCCCATCCTCTAGCCTCTGGATATGAACTTAGGATTTTCGCTAAGCGGGGGCTGGCGGCAGACCCCAACGCACCTACCGAAGACAACGAGCGCATTCTACACGTGGATGAAACCGAGCGCATCATCGCGCCACTTCAGACCACAAGCTTCTTCTGGACGGTTCAAGCCATTGATGAACAGGGCTTACCGATCACCACGCTCACCACGCCTCGCCTCGAGAATGTTTCACCTCGCTTCATCATTGGTGATGATGGCAATCGAGGCCACCGGCCCCAAGATGTGGATCCACGCGGTTTGAAAATCTCAAAAGCTCAAAATGGAAAGCTCGGCATAGACGAAAGCGCGTCTTCGCGATTTGAGCCGCTCACGCCACTTGATGGAGAAGTGATCGTCGCAGGAACTCGCGATACGGAATATGGGCAACTCACATGGGGCCACGCCCATAGTGAATCGAGATCCCCCGCCGCCCAAGGTCCTTCAACCCACAACTCCAAACGAGGCGCTTCGCAATTTGAATTGCAGTTGGCGACAGATGCGGACTTCGTGAACGTGCTCTTCACCAAAAAAGTCACTCGCGCTGCCTTCAAACTCAAAGGCGATTTGCCGGAAGGAAGTCTATTTTTCCGCGTCCGGCAATTACCTAAAGGTGAGTGGAGTTCGGTGCGAAAATTTCAACTCGTCTACGAGTGATCTCCGAAAAGTGGCCTCGGCAAAAAACCTAGCGCGCCATCGCCGGCATGAAGATCGCCTGGCACATCAGTCCCGACGAGGGCACAGCCGCAAAGCGCCGATCCGCTTCGAGCAGTGGCTCTGAACTTAAAGGCTCAACCCCTGTCGCCGTCACACGCGTCGCTTGCTGGCGAACCTCTGGTGCTTCACCACCTTCGCCTGGCACGCCAGAACGAGGTTCGCTCCCGACACCTGCGCCACCACGAACAATCTCAAGCGACGCTCGTCCTCTTTGTGCAGCCTCAGCACGATCACGCGCAACCGTGTGCGCCGCACGCTCGCTGGGCGTCATGGCTCGCTCGGCAAGTTCCAATCTTCGCTGCGCTTCTTGAAGGTCAACCGACGCATTCGCCGCCACGCCATTCGCAGCCCTTCCGCTCGCCGATCGCACGCCTCGAATCCAACTGAACAGACTCGAATGCATGCGGAAAAAACCTTTGTCACGAAGGCTCATCGTCACCAGCAACACTGGGCTGTGCGTGATTCGATTCTCGTAAACAAAACCCGCACTCAGAAACGAGGGAAAGCCAATCGAAGAGTCCGCAATACCCGTCGCAAAAATGTGGTGACGATTCGATTCCGTCTTGCCGATGGGCGCTGGCGGATAGAATCCCACACCCGTCCAACGCTCCGCCGGCGAACTCAAGACTTCGCGGCTTTGTGCATAGGCAAAGAGCTTCGTCTGCACGGCCGCTGTCGCCACCGGCGTGTAGGCTCGCTGAAAGGCTTCGGTCTCACGGAAGAGTTCGACAACAAGTCGCTTGTTCTTTGAATCCACGCCAATACCCAAACCCACCATCAGCGCGCCGCCTCGACCCAAAGTTCCAACTCCCGATTCGAGCTGCAAGCCCACCGAGGCCTGAATGCCAAACTCGTGCGATTGACTCACAACTGTCGCGCGATCTTTCAATGTTTGATCAAGCGCCACCAAAACTTGATTGATCCGCAAAGCGCCCAGCTGTCGCAAGCGATCAGCGGCCACGCGATCATTTGCGTTTTGCAACACCAGCTGAAATTCCGGATACACAGGTCCTCGCGCCTCGACCCGAGGCAAGCTCTGTCGCGACATGATGGCTTGCATGAAGGCGATCGGGTGCGTGAGATGATGCCAGCCTGTTCGCAGACTTTCGCGTCGATCAATGAAGCCGCGAACTCGCTCGCGCGTGACGACGAAAGCGCCGAAGCCGAGGTTGCCCCAACTCATCAGCCTCGCCATCGAGCGCAAGATAAAGGCCCGGGTTTGCTCGAAGCCGACCATGCGCCCCATCTGCAGCTGCCGATAGGCCTCGCGCTGCTCATCCGTCTGCGGTCCGTAGGGAACCGTGAATCGATTGCGGCCAATTTCAATGACGTTCACTTCACTGCCATCCGCCATGCGCTCGCGCGGCAGCGGCTCTTCGCGCATCGGTCGAATTTGCGCGTCGTAACGATCATCTACAAGTTCGAGCAGGCGCACATCGTTGGGATTGAATCCGGACTGAGTTTGCAGTCGGCGCCAAGCTTCAAAACTTGGCGCGCGCTGAGAAATGATCTCTTCGCTGGCGTAGCGCGCGGCCTCGCCCACAGGTCGGCTCTCGCCAGGTGACAGCTCTTCCGCCCCACTCGGAGACGAAAACTGCAAGACGCTCAAAATCGCCAGAACTTGAACTAAGCTGAACTTCAACATGCTTGGCCCTGCCTCACAACATACTCAATGCCGACTCTACAATGGCGTTCACCGATCGAACCTCACCCCAGCCTTCCCATTTGGGCCAACTTGAGTGGGCAACCTCGAGAAGGCAATTTCGAGGCCCAAGGCCACCCGCCGCGAGACGATGCGCGAGACCATGCGCGAAAATTGACACTCTCAATACCCGCCCCTCACCAATTTGCAAATTCGCAAGTTGCGACGAACATCCCATCTGGGTTTCACAACCCGACCCACTGAAGCCAAATTCAAGATATGCTTTGCCGCGCACCCCATTGCCTCAAAACTCAAACTCATTTGCGCCTCAATTGCGGCATTTGCTGAAAGGCTGAACTGCAAGTCGACCAACAGGGCGGCCGATCTGGCGGCCAACAAGTCGATCCGTGGATCGATGGGCCGGGACATGACCGAACATGGACGATGCGGTCTTTACATATTTGCCAGCAAAGTTTGGCACTTGTTAAAGTCCCTCCATGGCAACGGGCGACAGCTTAGTTTGGGTATATCTCATCGCGCTTGCGCTCATTGCGGGTCTCGTCGACTCACTGGCTGGCGGCGGCGGCCTGATCACTGTGCCCGGATTTTTCATCTTGATGGGCCCAGGACCTGAAGCCATCGGCACCAACAAGATCCTCGCCGTCACCGCCTCGGGTGCCGCACTGTTGGCCTACTGGAAAAATGCGCAGATCGAGACTCGACTCATCGGCATCGCACTTTTGGCAACCGGATTTGGCGCATTTTCTGGCGCACGCGTAGCTCCGCATCTCCCCAACGAATTCTTCCGCTGGCTGGTGATCGCGCTTGCGCCCGCCATGATGTGGTTGGTGCTCAACAAAGATGTTTGGCAATCACGTTGGGTGGACTCAGGCCCCAAGCCTTCGTCGAGCACCACGCTTTGGCGAGCTGGCGTCGGCGTTTTTCTCGCCGGATTTTACGACGGACTTGCCGGACCCGGCGGCGGCACCTTGATGTTCCTGGCTCTCTACTTTTTAGGTCGCACGCCCTTGCCGCTGGCGATCGGCACATCCAAGCTCGCCAATCTCGCTTCTGCACTCGTGAGTCTTGCGACCTACGAGGCCCAGGGGCTTGTGCGTTGGGAGATCGGCTGGCTGGGCGCGCTGCCGATTGGCGCAGGCGCATTCATCGGCGCAAGCTGGATTGCAAGACTTGGCCGAGGCCAACGGCCCGAGGCCTCCGCGCGACTGCAAAAGCTCGCACGTCAGGCGCTCTTCATCATTGCCGGATTGATGCTACTGAGATTGGCGATTGATTTGGGCGAACAAGCTTTGCCGATTTTCACGGATCGCGATTGAGAATCTCTCGACCTGCCGGTGAGTCGCAGTCTGCTAGGCGCTGCAAGCGCGCATTGAAGTAAGTGCCAGCCTTTTCAATCTCCCACGGCGGATAGGGATGGAATTTCGCTTCCACACATTGTCCCTTTTGCGCGACCGCCCACTGGCGATCTTCAGATGAGGCCGTCAGCATCTCTCCGCTCTCAGTTCGAATCGCGACAGCGAAGGAATAGACGTTCTTGTCTTCAAGTGTGCGTGCGCTTCCGAGCACAGCTGTGACCTCGGTCACTCGCTCGACACTTTCAATCACGCCGATCACGCTACGGCGAAAGAGCACCGACCAGAAATTGAACATCACCAATCCCATCGCGATCAGCAAAACCAAAGCTGTCAGAGCCAAAAACAAGGATTTCAGTCGACGCATGTTCACTCCCTCTATGTCTCGCCAGAAAATTCAACGTGCCGAGTCCACGGAATCAAACTCGCAGCATCCCAACTGCGCGTGCTGCAACTGCATGTTGAGCCGATGTGCACGAATCAACATCAGTCCACCCGCCAAGGTCGGCAAACTCAGCAATAAGTGCAAGATTTGATGTTGCAAGAGTTGATGTTGCAGAGGTGTCGAGGTCGTCGCAACGGGTTGGGCGCTGGAGACTTCGTGCACATGCCCGTGCGGGCCATGCGCCTCGAAGGCAGGCGAAGCGATCCCCCACATGGCCGAGCCTTGATCCGCACCCAAAATCCAAAGTTCCAGCCCCACACCCAAAACTAAGCCGAAAAGACCAAATCCCGCCCAGTACCAGATCCGCCGATCGCGATGACGCTTCCAGCCCGGCCAGAAGGCAAAGAGTCCAACCGTCGGCACAATCACCAAGAGTGCGAGATGAACCCAAGGACTTTCCCAAACTGACATTTTCGCCGAGTGTCCCCAACTGAACTGGGCGACGAGCATGCCCATCGTCCAGATCAAGGGTGCCAAACAATGCAGCAAACAAAGGATGGATAGCCCCATCCCCAATTGATCGCGAAACACCAGACGCTTGTACCAAGGGCCTGTGTGATAGGGAGCCGGCGGCACCGCGAACGCCCCCGAATCGCCCAAACCACCTGCCGACGACGAGTCCACGGGGGCAAACGACCACTTCGACGGAGGTGATTGCTCCAAAGCCTTGAGGGGCTTGGAGCGCGGGCGAAGTGGAGGGCGCAATCGCTGAGGCATGCGCCTTTATTGCTGAGCGTCGCCTAAATGTCACGCCTGAGCCTCGTCCTTCGCGACTTGCTGAACCTCGGTCGCTCGCGATCGGCGCCGATTCGACAGGCCGAGCAGAGTTTGCAAGGCCTCGGCATTTGATGTCCAATAGGAAGCATGCTCAGGTCCACCCTCAGTTCACTGAATTTCGCTATCATCTGCACGATGAGCTTGGCGTCGGCACTGTCGCTCTCAGCTTATGCCGAGACCACAGGTCCTACATCGTCAGCGCCCGCAGCCGCAGTGGAGAGCGTGCGAACTCTCGACGGCCCGACCGCAGCCGACATGGAAATCTGTCGTGACCTGGTTGAGCGCACATCGCGCCCTGAAGCGCTCGAGCGACTCAAGACTTTTTGTGATCGCGCACGCCTCTTGGTCGGTTGCGCCAGCCACGAAGGCCGACCCATCTTTCACGTCGAACACATCGCGCCGGATTCCAACTCTCCGCTTCGCGGCAAGCGAATCCTCACGCTCGGCCTCATTCACGGCGACGAGCCACTGTCCGGCGAGATGACATTGTCGTGGGCCGAGCGCCTGCGCGGCATTCCTCACAGATCCAGCTGGCGAGTGGTGCCGATGCTCAATCCCGATGGTTTGATTCGAAAAACCCGCATGAACGCCCGCGGTGTTGACCTGAATCGGAATTTTCCAACTCGCGATTGGAACGACCAAGCCATCAAGTACTGGGAAACTTCATCCAAGCGCGATCCGCGACGAAATCCAGGCGAAAGCCCCGCCAGCGAAGTTGAAACTCGCTGCGCGATCGCTCACATCAAAAGCTTCAAGCCCGACATCATCATCTCCAATCACACGCCCTACGCCGTGATCGACTTCGACGGCCCGAAGATGAATTTCCCGCGCTACCGCGATTTACCTTGGCGAGCCCTTGGGAACTTTCCCGGCAGCCTCGGCCGCTACATGTGGAAAGACCATCAAGTGCCGGTCGTGACAGTTGAGTTGGGGCATGTGCTCCCCGACACTGAGGCGCTACAAGATTTGCTCGGCACCTTTTCCATCGAGGCCGCCAAGCGCGCCGGCACCAAGCAACCGGATCTCTTCGACCTCTTGTGAATGTACCTCGTTGGCCTTCTCTCACTTTGATCTTTGGATGGCGGTCCAATCCGGAGTCGCGCCGCGCTCACGAGCGCTTCTTTGAACGCATTCTCGAATACGAATCGCAAACGTCCACCACCGCCACACTCATCGACGATGGGCATGGCGATCTCTTGGATCTTATCGAACAATGTCATCGCGAAAACGAACCTCAGCAAATCCTCATCGATGTCTCGCCCGTGATGGAGCCCGGCGCGCTGACCGAATTCATCTTCGAAGCGCACGAGCACGATGATCTGCATTACCCCATCCAAAATGTGGTGACCTGGATCGATGGACCGCGCTTTTTCCCACAGCTTCAGTCTGGCGAACGACTTCGCGATCTGGGGCTTGCGTATGATGAATTCGACGATCGATCCGTCAGCGATCTTCTCTTGGAACAAATCGAGTCCGCCGATTTGCTTTACGTGCAGACGGAAGGCATGTCGATCGATGAGCTCACGCGCCTGCGAGAATTCCTCGACTGGATCAATCCGCGCGCCCTGCAAATCGAAGACACAGAGCCCAAGTCCAAGGATCTCCAAACCGATCAACTCTTTGGCCCACAAGGCTGGCGCGCGGCCCGCGAAACGCTCACCTATGACGACTACGAAAATCACAGCAACACAGGCTGGATGATGCTTTTGGCTGGTGATCATCCGCGAATCGCCAATCGCTTGCAGCCGACCACCTCAGGTCGCTTTCACAGCTTGAACTTTCGCGCGCGCCGACCTTTTCATCCCGATCGCTTCAAAGAACTTGGCCGCAAACTCTTTGAGCTGGGCATGTGGCGAGCCAAAGGCTGGGTGTGGATCGCAACTCGACATGGTGAAGCCGGATTGTGGTCAATGGCCGGAGCCACGGATCTATTGATGAACTCTGGAGCTTGGCTGGCGTCCACGCCACTTCGTCATTGGCCCTCGGATCCAGAAATCCGCGACGAAATTCTCTCGGATTGGGAAGAACCTTATGGCGATCGTCGCCAGGACATCGCACTGATCGGCGAAGCCTTCAACGAAATGGAAGTTCGACGCCTTCTCAAAAATGCCTTGGTCACGGAAGAGGAATTTCTATTGGGTCCCGAGGCCTGGCAGCGCTGGCCCGATCAACTGCGCGATTGGAGTCGCGATTTGGATGAGGACGAGCAAGAGTCCAATGACCTGCACTAACGCCCTAGACTAATTCCCTAGACTAATGCCCTACGCTCCTGGCGGCGCGCACTCGGCCGCCACTATCGCCGACGAGAGTGGCGCAATTCAGATTAAACGATTGCAAATTAGCGCGACAAAATCGCCGCTTCCGCTCCAACAAGATCCTTAGCCTTCGACTTAAACGACTCAGCTTCAGATTTCGAAGGTGTTGGCTCAAAGCGCACGACATACAACTCCACACCCGACGGCGTGGTCGAAGTTTTCATCGCCACCGGCAGGCCCTCGGCTTTGATCTTCGCGAGCACCTGATCCGCATTTTCCTTCATTTTGTAGCTACCGACTTGAACAATGTACGCCACTTCACCGCGGTCAGCTTTGGTCGCAGCCGCCGGAGCACGCTGGTCGGCTTTACCCTTTCGCACGGATGCCGATTTTGAAGTCGCCGATCGCGGCGCTCCCTTCGACCCGCTCGCTTTTCCCGTAAGGCCTGAGCCCTTGCCCTGCATCGCTGCCAATTCAGCTTCCGCCGCTTCGGCCTCGGCCGCAGCTTCCATCATTCGAGAGTCTGTGCTCGGACTTTTTGACGGCGAACAACCCGTCACCGAGATGCTCAAAAGAAGTGTCGCACCTGCGATCCAATGTCCGACATGGAAGGGACCTTTGGTGGATTCGGTAGTTTGATGTCGCATCATGCTTCCTCCTCAGGAGATCTCAATTGCTCGACCTCGACTCTCGTTGCCTCTTCAAGAAGCTTCGAGCAACCGACACTTCTGCCAACAGCAGCGCCGATTCGTACTTCAATGTTATCGGTAGAATTCGGCGGCAATTGAGTCCTGGCGCTGCGATTTCACTGGAATTTTCGCTAAATCGGAGACGGAGTCGGCAGCGCGGATCTCGTCGCGATCCACGCGATGTTCAGCTCAAGCTGGTTTCACCGAGTGAGCGTGAAAACAAAAAATGCCCAAAGATTTCAAGATCATTTGTCGCATTTTACTCACTCGAAAATCGCCACAAGAACGTGGTCCACCTGGACCCGCCTCATCAAGCACAATGAAGTGGCCCAAATTAATACAGCCAGCCTTTAGCCCCGCCCCACTCTGAGAATCTGCGCCTTCCAACCAAAAAAAGTACCGAATAATCCGGCTTCCCATCTCAGTTTACCGCCTCAAAATTCCGTTAAGACCAAGGAGAAGAGGTGGAATTCTTTGAAGTTTCGAGTTCGCCCTGAAAAACCCGAAGCCGCGCCGCCCGGCGAGCCGAACGCATCGGCCGCCGCTGCTGGCGATGCGGGCACAAGCACACCGAGCGCACCGCCCGGTGACGGCACTGTTGCGCCCAAGGCTTCACCACTTGCTGGTGGTGGTTTGGCAGGTGCGCAGCCTCGGGATGGCTCTGGCATCAGCCGCATCATGGACAAGTCGCAGATTCGTCCGATGAATCGCACTTACATTTCCAACTCGAATGTTTCCGTCGTGAATGCGGCCCGACGACAAAAGCGCGCCAACCTCGTGCGCGGATTGCTCGTCGCCTTGGCGCTGCCGTTGACGGCGGCCTCGATGTACGTGTTTCTTGCCCATCAAGGAGACTTCCGAAGCTTCACCACTGAGACGGCTCCGTTGCCGACGGCGATCACACCTTCGCCTCGTCAACCCGCGGGCACAGAGGTCACGCCCGAAGTTCCCGTCGCCAACTTGCAACCGGCATTGGGTCTGTATCGCGGCACGAATACAATTCCGACTCCTGCGCAAACAAATCCCGATGAATTCGGCTCAGATACTCCGACCCTCACCGAATCCGCACGTGTGATCGAGCTGGATTGGCTGGGTCGCAATGCCAATGGCCCTTACTTCTTGGACGCCGACGGAAACATCGTGTTCACAAAAGCCCAGCAAGAAGAGCGTTGGAAGTCCCTGGCCGAGGCCGCTGAGCTTCCTCCGCAAGTCGATAGTCTCAAGAGCATTCAGATCCCCCACCCGCTGGGACATCGCCCGGGACGCGAAGCCTTCATCGCCGATGAAACTTTCCGTCTGGCGATTCGGCGAATGAACAGCAATCTCGAGATGCAGCAGATCGTTCAGCGTCTCGAGTCACAAGTGACCGGCAAGTTGGCCTCATCAAGTTTGATCGTTCCGAATCTGAGTCTCGTCGACAGTTCCGCAAATCAACAGCTGGCCTTGGAAAATCTCGCGTCGGTGTTGGACTGGACAGTTCTCTCACGACTGACCGGCGAGCCTCGCTATGCAACGCGCGCGAAAACAGAAGTGCTCGCTTGGGCGCGCGGCTACAAACCTCGTGGCGATGCCTTGGGCGAAGCACGACTGGCTGGCCTTATTAAGTCGTATGCGATCTTGCGAGACAGCTTCACCGTCGAGGAACAAAAAGAGGTCGACAATTTTCTCGTCGACCTGATCGACAAGCAGTTCCCGCTCATCCGTCCACGCCGTCGCATTGATCCGTGGGTGCTCGCACACTTTTCCATGGGTGTGCATGTCTCTTATGCGACGGCGCATGGTGGTGTTGCGCGATATGTGAATAACCTGGCCGGTGAGATTGCTTATCGCCGAACCTGGGGTGTTCGCGAATTGGATGATCGCGAGTTGACCGGCGCCGTGCAGATCTTGGACTCGGCCTTGGTTTTTGATCAAAGTTTCTTGAATAACTTCCGTCAGGATAATGACGGCCGCCCTCTGCAATTCTTAGTCGATCGAATTCGCGATGAGCTTTCGGTGAAGCTTCGCGTGGGTCAGGAGCTCAAGACGCCCATGTGGAGGGCTTGGCTGGCCGCTTCGCCGTTTGCACCAGATCTCGCGCAAGCGCTCAGTCAAAATGCATCGGCCCAAGACACCGTGAAACTAATGGCCCACATTCACCTCGCATCAGCCCGACCTGATCGCGTGCTGATGCCTGTGTCTCCGCAGATGCTGCAACAGCTGGTTCCTCAGCAACAGGCGCAAAGCCCATCGGCTCCCCCGAGCGCGCCCCAAGCTCAGAACAGAGCCCAAAATTTACCACCCCAAGCCCCCGCGCCGAACCTGCCACAGCGCCAACCCTCGCAAGTGCCGCCCCAGGCACCACCAGTTCGCCGCTAAGCGAATTGGCGAGCCACACATCCTTCATTGAATTCAATCTGCCGATGCAGGCGATGCAAGCCCACCGCCTGAGTTGACCATGTTCGGGTTTCTGAGCGACAACTTGGGCCGCATGTATCGACTGACGCTCGCCAAGGAAGATTTTAAGTTCAGCGCGGCTCACCTCACTTTGCTCTCTGCACATGAGGCCGAGCGTCTGCACGGCCACAACTACCAAGTGCGTGTGCAGGTCACCTGTTCCCACCTCGACGAGTGGGAATTCGCATTCGAGTTCAACACTCTCAAACGACAAATTCGCGAATTGATTTCTCGCTGGGATGAGCGGGTGCTGATCCCGGTCGGCTCACCTTACCTTGAAGTTCTGAAGGCCGAAGGCCGCACGCAAGTCGCGCTGAAACTTTCTCAGCAAACTCAGCTTGGCGACAAAGCCTCTCGTGCCGCCCCCGCACTTCACTACGCCTTTCCCTCCGGCGACGTGATTGAATTGCCTGTTCGAAACATCACCACCGAAGCCCTAGCTCGAACTCTCGCGCAAGATTTAGCTAACGCCTGGGGCCTGAAGGCACCTCGGGAACTTGCCGAGCGCGTGGTCGAGCTCGAAGTTCAAGTCGAAGAGACCCGAGGACAATCCGCAGGCTTTATCTTAAGTCGCCCTCTTGATCGCGCCGCTACGGATGAGCGAGCGACACCGAAGTCCTCCGCACAAAGTCGGGACCCCAAAGCATCAACTTCGCCGGAGTCTAAATCGCCATGAGTCTTGATCTGCAATTCACCTATCGATTCGAGGCCGGCCACCGACTGACTTCAAGTGTCGCGCCCTCATGTGCGACTCCTCACGGCCACACTTGGCATGTGAGCGTGCGCTTCCGTGGCGTCCCTCAGGACGACGGCCGCCTACTCAACGATCAACAAGTTCTGGTCGAATTCGGTGAGCTCAAAAAATCTTGGAAGATGTTTGTGCAAGAGTGCGCGGATCATTCCTACTTTCACCACGAAGATGACGTGATTGTCGCCGCACTCAAAACCGAGGTCGCAAAGCCGCGACTGCTCGCTCTTCCTGGCGATCCCACCACAGAGATGATCGCGGCGGCGTTCGCCGTCAAACTCAAGACTCTGCACGAGGCCTCGGGCTTAAGCCGTGTTCAGCCGATCTCGCTGAGCCTTCGAGAGACGCCCGTCAATGCCGTGCACTTTCGCTTTGGTCCGAAGGAGTCTTGGGCGTGGGTCACGCAGGCACTCGGCGAAAAGAAATCCTGGTGGAATTCCAAAGACCCGCTGGCCCGCTCGTGATTCATGGGCTTAGCCCAACGAGGTCCGTCAGGGCGAAGTTTGCGCCGGGCGATGACTTTGCTCCTGCCAAATTTCGTGGGTCACGCGAGTCACGTGTTGAATCCAAGCTTCAATCTCGCGTTTAAAACGTTCACGATCCGCGCGTCGATCCATGCGTTCCGCCCAGCTCGGAGCCACATCGCGATGCTGGCGCCCCAACCAATTGGCGATGTAAATCTGCATAGCGCGCTTTTCTTCAATTTCATCGCGAGTTAGCCCCAATTCATCTTTGAAATCCAAACCGTCGCGCACGCGCTCACGCATCCAGAAGGCTCGCCCACCAATTCTCACGAGCTTGAAGTTGTCATCGCTCAACTCATGTCGATAATAGCGGATCATCTGCCGCATTCGCGATTGGATGGAGGCCTGCGGCCCCCAAGCCGAGGTCGCGGGCTCACCCATCGTCTTGAACTCGAACACCTGAAACTCTCCCGTCCACCGCCCGGCCGCGCGACGCTCGCGCAAAAACCAAAAGCGTGGCTGGCCCATACTACCGCCGGAGTCCTTGATTCGAATAGCGGTGTCCAAGGTTCGACCCGGTGGAAGCTCGGCTTCAAGTCGAGGGCGCAGCTCCGTCAACAACTCACTCACTTCACGCGACACAAGCTCCGGCGGCACGAATCGATCTCCGCTGCGATCCAACTGACGTCGACCGTCTGCTGCGAGCGGCGCGATTCGATCTAAATATCTTTCGTTGCGCCGACGATCTTCACCGCGCCCAATATCGAGCGCCTCTCGCAAAACATCCGGCTTGTCCCACTTCTCACCCCGCAAGCCATCGACGTAAGCTTCGATCAAATCAGCACGAGCGACACGCGAACTTCCCACACTGGACATCAGTGCCAAACGACCAAAATCCAATGACAGCGGTGCTCGTCCGCCATCGTCCAAGTCAACCAACATGAATCGGCGCTCGCCGGCGACGCGCGAATCACCGAAATTGAGAATGTGTGGATCTCCCGTCACCGCGCCTTCGCGGAGATTTTCGGCGCTCAGGAACTTCTGTGCGTCTTGTCGAGCCAAAGCCCAGTAGTGGCGCGGGTTCGACCTCAAGGCCATGAAGTAAGATCCCGGCACCACTCGCCAAAGCTCGGCGGCATTTTGTGGCGAGCTCGCTCGAGCCGGATCAAACAAGGCCTCACATCGCCCAGCTCTCGAAGCCGCGGCGATCGGCCCAAGTCCTAACGTCCAAGTCGCGAGCAAAACTCCAAGCGCCAACGCGCCCACACGCAGAGCTCTGATGCTCACAAACCAACTGCGATTCGAAGTCAGGCCACCAGCCCAAAGGCCAGCACCAAGATTCCGACAGAGATTCATTGTCGAACCGCGATCGGGGCTAAAATGAGCAGATGAATTTCCGCGCGACATGAGTCCCTTGTTATACTGAAATTTACGGCAATTTTCCCTGAGAAATCGCGCTTGAAGCCGAATCCGTTCAAGTCTTGATCCAGCCCTGACAAGGCGAAAGCTTCAAAGCCAGAGTCTTCTCGATTTTGAGGTGGCATCAAGTCGAATGCATTGGCGCCTGGTGGTTTGGCGACATCGCTCCTCACCCCGATTCACCGTCTCAGCATTCGCATGAAAAACAAAACACTTCGCTGACTTAGGCGCGCACAATTGAAGTTGAGGCTTCGCAATTCTGCGCTATTTAAATTGGAACCTGCACTTGAAGTTTTCCAACAGCGGTCCACTCCGTGTCGAATTCGAACTGTGATCTGTGCGTCGGAACAGCTGACGAAAGTTTCGACGAGCCTGTAAGCGCAACAATCTCCGACCTGGCTTCATCACCGAGACGAACAAAATCATCGACTCATGGACCGCCAATCATGGCCTGACCCAGAGCTTCTTCGAGGTCGAGTTGCGATTTGAAGTTGCGTTGCGCGCCATATGCCCTGCTACGATACCTCACATGGTCGCCCGCCCATTCAGACGACTCACAAAGGAGTTGCCCGTGAAGCTACGAACTTTGTTTTCTTGCATCGATCCAAACACGAATGCCCTACGACGTGCGCTCCCCCGCGTCGCTCTTTTGGGTCTTTGCATGGGCTTGAGTCTCAGCTTCGGCTCACCCGCTGAGGCCAGTATCAAGGAACTCAGCCGCCGAGTTCAGCGCATGCCCGCGATCGCGGATTGCCAATCGCGAGATCTGTGCGCCATCAAAAACGTGCGGACCGAAGAGATTAAGTACAAAGTCATTCTTCCTAACGAACATTCGGACTACGCCGGCTACATGACGGACTTTCGTTTTGTGATCGAAACACAAAAGACATCCGACATTCCTAAGTTTGGTTTAGTTCAAATCATGCGCGGCTGCATGTGGGAGCGCGAGGTTGATCGCAAGACTCTCCAGAGCACGGACTACTTCACTTACGTACACAAAAATTTCGGCCAGCATGATGTCATCAAGTACCAAGACTGGATTGTCGATGCCGAACACGCGGATCCCGTGATCACTTCATTTGAAGGCTACGGCCGCTTTGACTTGTATCGCTGGAACACCAATCCTCGCGATCTCGATGCCGACAACGCGAAGTGGTGGTTTCACGGCCAACCACCGCACTCAACGGTGTTCAAAGCCACACTCATCGGCAGCGCTGGCTTGCAACCTGGAGAACGCTGGGCGGCCACGAATCAGTCACTTGAGTTTCGCACTTGCCTCTTTAAAATCGACGACTTGCCAGCGACATCGGATCAGCAAGGCACAGGCATCGACATGAGTAAGGCGATCTGGTGTGCGGACTGGGATCAGAAATACCATTACGACTTTAAGCAAAAGACCGTGGTTCCCCACACGGGGATCCACCCCGTCTGCTCGACTCCGTAAGGCCAACTTCATTGTCTCAAGCTGAGACAGTCTCAACCGAGGGAAGGCGATGGCGCCTTCCCTTTTTGCTGGGTTCTGATTGAGTTTGCGGCCAACACCGTGGACGAACTCGAGATCGACACTTCGAGATCGATCTCATGTTCGACTTTATGACCAATCTCAGTCGCAACGACTCATGTTAAGACAGCCGAATTGATGTCCTCGCGGTCAGGTGAAGATCCAGTTAAACTATTGATATATGGACACTTCATCTTCGACGACACAGAAATCAAAGCCCCACGGATCGCATCGCGGAATGAATCGCGCTCGCCAACTTTGGCGGCCGATCACAATGATCGCGAGCTTTGCGGCTCTGCTCATTGTGAGCTATCAGAACTTTTCAATTCCCACGCAGAAACTCATGCCGGAAAAGCCAAAGCGCGACTATCGCGTCGCCTCGTTGGATCCCGAATACACGCATCGCTTCTCGCAAGTTGCCGACCGAGGCTCAAGCTTCGACATCCGAAGCTTTGCACCTGACAAGCCTCAAAACTTTGAAGATGCCGCATCTCAAAGCGAGTTCTCAAATCTGAAGGCTCCGGAAATGAGCGGTGGCACGATGACGGACGCTGGAGGTCGATTCGTTGAATCCGCCACGCGCCCCATGGTCGCCCCACTCGAACAAGAGTTTGTCGCCAAGGTGAATCGCTTCTTTCGCTGGGAAGAAATCGAAGATGACGAGCCAGATCCCTATCAGGACACCAAGGACGAAGATAAAAAGAAAGACGCAGGCGGAGCCGGCGATCCCAGCTCATTGTTTGAGGAATTGTTTAAGCCCCAGCAGCCCGGCGGCGGAAACTCGCAAGGCTCAACGACGTTCAAACCCAAGCAGTTTCGTTTAAGCAAAGCCAATGAAGTCTGCTTGGACTTTCACGGCGGCTCGCGACTGAGTTACGAAGTCGGCCAAGGCAGCGGCGTGCTCAAACTGAATAACGAAATTTCTCAAAACACTCGCCTGGAGTGGCAGGTTAATCCCGCCCAACAGAAGAACTCTTTGAATCTCGACTTTTCGTGGTGACATTGACCCGGGGCCCACATTAGGGCCTAGGGCATGAGCTCGACACTTGTTCTCCATTCCATTCTCGTATTTTGGACTCGCACTTGCGCTTTTGGCGTGGATTCCGGCACCTGCGAACTTCCTCGCCAGATCGGCGAGCCTCTGCCCCTACGCATGGAACTCCGCGCCCCCGAGCCCGCCGGCCAGCCCACCAGCACGCAGACCGAAGTCCAGGCGGGACGCTGGCGCGCGCAGATTTTACTGATGCGAAAGCCCGCGACCAGCACGGAGCCGGAAACACTCGTCACGCAAATCGAAATCCGTGAACGCGTTGAGGGTGTTGTCGCGATTTGCACGCGTTATGACGCGGTTTCGGACCTCAAGGGCTTCCTCGCGCCCGGCGCCTGCTCAGCTCGGGTGTCGCAAAGCCTGATCGGCATGAGTTTGCTGAAACCCCAAATTCCGTAATTGAACTCGCGAAAAATCCTCGGTGAAATAGGGCATGTCGAAGACCTCGCCACGCCACTATGTCCGCGATGAGCTCGCCCGATCCTTCATTGAAATGATCTCCGAAACCAACGGGATCACTCTCGACGACACCCTCTCTTTGATGGTCAACTCGGAGCGAATCCGCAAAGATCCGCAGCTCTCGCGCGCACTCAACGAGTTTCGAGGTCTCGTCACCGCCTATCAGTCGGATCAAATCGGCATCGACACTTTGCTCACTCACGTGGTCGCCGAAGCCCTCTTTGATTTCTTCAAACGCTTCCCCAAAACTTACCGCGACGAGCACACGCACCTGACCGGCGCGCTTTCGTCGGGATTCATCTATCCGCGTCTCAAGAAACTGCTCGAAGGCCCGCATCGCGAGATCTATGAAAAGAAGATTCGTGAAATTTATGGCGACGAGGCCTTGCCCATCGAAGATCAAGAAGATGTCGATCGACTGCTTCGCCTCAAACCCGAAGAGCGCTTCTCGCGCTACCTCTCCATTCTCATGCTGCCTAAGCTTTTGCTCGTCAATCGCGAGGCCCATGCGGAGGCCGCCTACCACCTCGCATCTGAACTCTTCCACCAATACAACGTCGGCTTCGTCCGCCTCAAATTCTCCCTCTCGCGAGCCACAGCCGATGAGAGCGAAAAAGTTCCTGGCCTAGAAAATCTCACCGAAGACGATGTGGTGCTGGGACTGTTTGAAGGCTTTCAGCGATTCAAAAAAGAACAGCCGCGCTGGAACTTCACTCTCGCGCCATCGTTTCGCAAGGAAGCCAGCTTCTACGACTCATCGAAATTCAAGTCGAAGCAAGAACACTTCCTCCATCAGGTGAATCAAATTCTCGCGTTGATCGACGCGCATCCCGAACTTGAAGCCGTGATGAACGAAGTCGATACGGTTGGCAATGAGTCGGAACTCTTCCGCAAGAGCCATTTCATCGATATGAAGCTGGGCTTTCGAAAACTTCAGTATCGCGGCTTCAAGATCCGCTCCCACCACGGCGAAGTTTGGAAGACTTTGCGTCGCGGGATCCAAGCCGTCGACAACGCCATGAATATTTGGCGCATCGACACTCTCGAGCACGGACTTTCGCTGGGAATCAACCCCAATTACTACTTCCACTCTCTCATGCAGCGAGTGCTTAAGTGGAATGCTCGTGGCGAGGCCATTCGCCCCGGCACGCTCGAGTTCAATGAAGTGTCGGACATGGACTGGCAAGACTACGCGATTGAGGTGCGGGAAAAGTTGATCCGCGGCGATCGCCTTAACACCGACGAAATTCGCTTGTTCACCAAGGCCAAGTTTCACACCGCGCGCGAAGTCGAACTCTATCAGCATGATGTCCTCAATCGAATGATCGACAAGCAAGTCTCGCTGGTCTCACTCCCCACATCCAACAATCGACTTTCCGCGCTCTTTGAGGACCACAAGGATCATCCGTTTTCTTGGTGGGAGAAAAAGGGCGTCGAACTTGGCATTGGTACCGACAACTACGTCACACTCGACACCAACTTCATCCAAGAGATGCTGATCCTTCTCCTGACGGATCCCTATGATTTGAAAATCACCAAGCTGTTGATGGTCGCAACCGGCGAAACGCGCCGACCCTACATCTCGCATCTCCTCTGGCAGATGCGCAAATCCAGCGAGCTCGCATGAACCCCGAAGTGCGTGTGACCAAGCCCTCATCTTCACGCGCCCAGCACCAAAGCATTTGGTTTTGCCTCTCCGCCCTCATGAGTCTGTTCGCATTGACCCCGACGCCCGCGTACAGTGAAGGCGGCTTTGATCAGCCATCGCGACGCTTGCTGCTGAAGCCCTTCATCGAAATCCCTGGACAGAGTCTCGAGTTCACAAACTCCATCGACAAATCCGCCAAGGTCCGCTGGACACCCAACTACCGAGCCAAAACGGGCATCTCGATTTCCTATGCCGGCATCGGTGGCTTCTCGGTGTCGGGCATGAGTGAGCTAGCCAAAGAAAGCGCGGACCTCAAAGGCGTCTCACGCATCACGGACTATCGCTTTCGATTTCCGTGGCGACGCTTCATGCTCAGCCTCGCCTACCAAAAGAATCTCGGATTCTATGTCGACAACACCGGCGCAATCGACTCCTCGCTCATCGGTCAGTACATCAAGAATCCCGACATGCAGATGGAAACAAAGAGCCTCATGGCCATTTTCGTCGCCAATCCGGATTTTTCTCTCTCGGCGTTTCTCGATCACTCCGAGCGCCAAACCCGAAGCGGCGGCAGCTGGCTGATCGTTGGCAAGATCGCCGAAGCGAGCTTCCGCGATCCCACGCAAAACTTCGGCTTGATCCCGTCGGCCATCCGCCCGCGTTTTCAACCCGAATCCCTAGTGCACGAAGGACAGTTTCGCTCCGTCGGCATCGGCGGCGGTTATGGTCACACGGTCACTTTTGGAAAGCTGGGCTATGCGACCGCCATGGGCCTACTCGGTCCCGCCGCACAAAACGGAAAGCTCAGCGACTCCACCCAAGACTTCACCTCGTCGTCGACGGGCGCGTTGCTGAATGTTGACCTCGGCATCGGCGCAAACGGCGAGATCCACGTCTTCGGCATGCACCTATCCGCCGAGGCCAGCATCTACAAAACGGCGGCGACGGAAGTGTCGACGACGCTGACTTCGCTGAGTTTGTTTTACGCGCATCGGCTCTAATTAACTGGTCTCGACGAGTGTTGCGCCCAAACCGGCACTTGACCACGCCCCGCCAAGAGCGATCGCCCTCACCCCCGCCTCACGTGGGTAGGGGCGGTACCAAGTAGTTGTTGTGATAATACTGATAAATGATCATGACTCGCT
>ERZ761609.1053-NODE-1053-length-26786-cov-11.427182_pt1 | contig 26786 bp, 25 predicted proteins | sample MGYA00511163_ERZ761609 | MGnify/ENA primary metagenome ERZ761609 (study PRJEB28899, sample SAMN02445070) | bioreactor sludge metagenome | biome: EBPR sludge | place: Australia: Brisbane, Thorneside Wastewater Treatment Plant | collected 2011-12-16 ... | reverse complement strand
AGCGGGCGCTGGCCGAAGCCGCTGCCCGCCGCCGCGCGCAGGAGGAGCGCGAAGCCGTGCTGAAGCGTCAGCGCGAGATCAATGGCCGCGGCGGCCTCGATCCGGTCCGTTACGAGGATTGGGAGGTCAAGGGGATTGCCAGCGATTTCTGATCGCGGAAAATAAAAATCACAACCTGACGCTGCGTCAGGAAGTTCACAATTTGTTCGCGACTTGCTGGATAGGCTGCATCTGATCCCTTGACGGAGCGGGACGATGCGCACCTCATCGCTGTTTGCCCTTGTGTTGCTGCTTGCGCTCTGCGGCAGCGCTCTGAGCCGCCGACCTGCTGCAGAGACGGCAATGGTGGCCGCCAGCCGCGGTGTGAATGCTCCGGTTGCCCCAGGCAGCCTGCCCGCCACGAGGCCGGATCGTTCGCGCCCGCTCCTGCAAGGCCCGCTCGCCGCCGAGCTTCTTTCCGTCATTGATGGAGATACGATCGAGGTGCTGGTGCAGACCTTCATCGATCAGACGACCCGGGTGAGGGTCAGGCTGCGCGGTATTGATGCGCCCGAACTGTCCACCGCCTGTGCCGAGGAGCACGATCTTGCACAGGCCGCGCGCAATGCGCTGGCCGGCCTGCTGGCGGGCGGACGCCTCATCCTGACCGAGATTGGCCGCGACAAGTATGCCGGTCGCGTTGTGGCGCGCGTGCTCTCCGTCAACGGCGAGGATGTCGGCGCCCGCCTGCTCGCCGAGGGCTACGCGCTTGCCTATGCCGGCGGACGCCGGCAGCCCTGGTGCGACACCAGTCTTACCGCACTACGGTGACGGTCGTGCCCAGGGAAACCCGCTCGAACAGCTCGACGATATCGTGATTGAACATGCGGATGCAGCCATAGGATGCCGGCCGGCCGATCGAGCCCGGAACATTGGTCCCGTGGATCGCATATTGCCCCGGTGACAGGGTGATCGCCCGCTCGCCCATCGGATTGGAGGGAACGCCGCCCGGAATGACATTCGGCAGATGCGGATTGTCGCGCCGCACATCGTCGGGCGGGCTCCAGGCCGGGCGGACATATTTGCCGTCGACGACGCGCTGGCCAAACCACTGCTTGCCCGGGCGTCCGACGGCGACCGGATAGCGCAGCGCCGATCCATCGCCGAGCACCAGATACAGCCGCCGCTGCCCGGTCGAAACGATGATCGACCCAGCCGAATAAGCGCCTGGCAGCGGCACGCGCTCGCGCGCTTCGGCACTGAACGACACTCCAATCGCCGGCATGGCCAAAAGACCACCCACCAGCGTACGACGCGACAGACTACTCGACATGACACACCCTTGAGGCTACACGGGGTCCTCTGAGCGGATCAGGCCAGTCTGGCGGTTCATAACAAATGAATCAAGATCGGTCGGCTGATCTTAACCTTACGAAGACGTGAAGCCGCCCCGGGGCTGCACCGCCCCGTCGCTTGACGCAGAACAAGGTGGCACGCGCCTTGATATGACAGGCAGAGCCGATGAGCGCACCTGAAACCCTCGCCCTTTCTGCCGAAACCATCCGCGCCCTGGCCACCCCGGTGCCGCGTTATACCAGCTATCCGACCGCCCCGCATTTCAACGCCGGCGTTTCGGCGGCCGATTATGCGCGCTGGCTCAGCGAATTGCCGGCGCAAAGCCGGCTGTCGCTCTATATGCATATACCCTTCTGCGATACCCTGTGCTGGTTCTGTGGCTGTTCGACCAAGATCACCCAGAAATACGCGCCGGTCTCCAGCTATCTCGACCTGCTGGTGCGCGAGATCGGATTGATCGGCACGCTGGTCCCCTCCGATGCCCGCGTGGCGCACATCCATTGGGGCGGCGGTTCGCCGACCATGCTCACACCGCCGGACATTGCCCGGCTGGCTGCGGCGACCCGGGCGGCCTTCAAGCTGGACATCGACTGCGAATTTGCCATCGAGGTCGATCCACGCGGCCTCGATGTCGCCCATATCGACGCGCTGGCCAAGGCCGGCCTGACCCGTGTTTCGATCGGCGTGCAGGATTTCGACAGGCAGGTGCAGCAGGCGATCAACCGGGTGCAGAGCTTCGAGGAGACGCGCGCTGCGGTCGAGGGCTTCCGCGCCCGCGGCATCACCTCGCTCAACATCGATGCACTTTACGGCCTGCCGCACCAGACCACGGAACGGATGATCGAGACCCTCCGGCAGGTCATGCTGCTCAGACCGGACCGTATCGCCCTGTTCGGCTATGCCCATGTGCCGTGGATGAAGCGCCATCAGGCGATGATCGACGAGGCTGCCCTGCCGGATGTGGTGGAACGCTATCAACAGGCCGAAACCGCCGCGGCCTATCTGGTCGCCCATGGCTATCAGCGGATCGGCTTCGACCACTTTGCGCTTGCGACCGATTCCATGGCGATCGCGGCGCGCGATGGCACGCTCAAGCGCAATTTCCAAGGCTATACGGTCGATCCGGCCGACGCATTGATCGGCCTCGGCGCCACCGCCATCGGCGCCCTGCCGCAGGGCTATGTGCAGAATGACACCGCCACCGGCCGTTACATGACGGCCATCGGCAAGGGCATGGTCGCCACCGAGAAAGGACTGGCTCTCTCTGCTGAGGATCGCCTGCGCCGTGCGGTCATCGAGCGGCTGATGTGCAGCCTGACCTTTTCGGCGGCAGAAGTGAGAGCGCTTGCTCCTTCGGCAGACCTTGCCCGGACGCTGATCGAGGAGGCGCGGCAGGTTGTCGCCGAGGACGAATACGGATTTGTGGCCGCCACCGGCGATGGCTTTGTCATCACCGAGGCCGGGCGCCCGTTCATGCGCTCGATTGCCGCCAGGTTCGATGCCTATCTGCCGCGCCGGACCGCGCGCCATTCTGTCGCCGTCTGATCAGGGCAGGTCCGCGTTATTCAACCATGCCGGCAGGGCTTCGATGCCGTCGAGCACCAGATCGGCATGGGGGGCCAGTTCCTCGCGACTGGCAAAGCCGGACAGCACCCCGATCGCCAGGCATCCCGCCGCCCGCGCGGCTGCCAGATCATGGGTTGTGTCACCCACCATCGCCATACGCGACGGAACGAGCCCGAACCGTTCGGCAAAGGCCAGGATCTGACCGGGCCCCGGCTTGCGCCCGAAGCCTGAATCGTAGCCGATAATCGCATCGAGGCGCGCCGTCAGTTCCAGCCTGTCGCATTGGGCGCGGGCGCCCGCTTCGGTATCGTTGGTGATGACGCCGAGCCTAAGCCCCCGCCCTCTCAACCGGTCGAACACCGCGCCCGGATCACCGATCGGGGTCACATGAGCCAACGCCGCCGCATCAAGCAGGCGATCCATCATCCGGTGGAAATCGGTGTCGAAAGACACCCCCAGCGCCCGCGCCCAGCCGGCGGCAAAATCGGCTGAAGCCTGTGCGATAAATGGCGAATCCGGATAGAGCCGCCCGGTCGACGGTTCGAACCGATTGAAAGTGGCCAGCCGCTGATAGGCTGCCTCATCCCCCTTGGCCAGGCTGCGCATCACGCTGTCGATTGCGGGTCCCCAGGTCGCCGAGAAGTCGGCAAACGTCCCATCCTTGTCGAACAGAATGGCCGCCAACTTCACCGCCGAGCCCTCGCCTTAACCGCTTGGTGGCGCATAGCTGGCGCTGTTGCCGTCATGTTCGGCCACATCCACCCGCTCCAGCCACACCCGCCCGCGCGTCTTCTTGTCGATGAAGGCTGCGACATGCGCCGCCGCCAGTTCCGCCACAGCCTCACACCCTACCCTTGGCAGCACCCGGAGGTCGACGATCTTGCGCCGGGCGAGGTCCTGAAAGGTCTCCAGGTCCGGATCGTCCTCGGCAACCAGGACCGTATGATCGAACATCGAATGCAGCCAGGCACGCACCTCCTTCATCCCGCCGAAATCATAGCACCAGTTGTTGGCGTCGAGCCGGTCGGTGACAAAATGGAAGGTGAAGGCCAGCGCATAGCCATGCAGGAAAGTGCAATGCGAATGTGTTGCCCGCCATTGCCGGAAGCAGCAGGACAAGCCTTCGCTGTGGCCGAACTGCTTGACGGTGCGATAGAGCGCCACGCGCCCCGCAGCTTCGCCATCCCGGCTCATCCACGCGGTCCCAGCGTCGCGCATTCCTGCAGGAACTCGGCCCGGAGCGCCGCATTGCGGTCAAGCTCGCCGTAATAGCTGGTGTTCACCATCCGGCTCGCATGGGAAGCCCGCACGCCGCGATGGGTCTTGCACATGTGCACCGCGCTGATGCGCACGGCGAGGCCGCGTGGATGGGTCTTTTCGACGACAAAATCCTGGATCTGCTTGACCAGCTCTTCCTGGATCTGCAAGCGCGCCGCGAAATATTGGACAATCCGGTCATATTTCGACAAGCCGATGATTGTCCCGTCCGGCGAGGGCAGCACACCGATGAAGGCATGCCCGTAGATCGGCATCATGTGGTGCGCGCAGGTCGAGCGCACCTCGATCGGTCCGGTGACGATCAGATCGTCGAAACAGCGGACATTCTCGAATTCGGTGATCTTCGGCGGTGTCTCGTAGCGACCGGCGAGCAGCTCCTCCACCAGCATCTTGGCAACCCGCTGCGGTGTTTCGCGCGTGTTATGGTCGTTGCGATGGTCGATCCGCAGAATGTCGAACAACTCCTCGATCTTCTGCGCTGCGGCGGCCTTGAGTGCCTCGCGTTCCGCCGGGCGGGCATAGCCATCCACGGCCTCATTGCACAGGCGCGCCGCCGTCATCCTGAGAATGTTCGACTTCATAACCACTCCAGACATGCGCCCAAGACATAACCCCGAGGCCGGCTGTCCCGGCCCGACTACCACAACAGTCACACCGGACCAAAGCCAATTCGCCACGGCTGATCGCTGCGACACTCTGGATGTCGGTGCGCTTAATCAAACTTTCAAGCTTTCGCGCAACCCTTGGTGCACAACGTTGCCTTCTTCGCCGCCACGCGCGACCGGCAGCGTCAACGGCTGACACCCGGCGCGACGGGTGTGGATGGATCGATGAAGCGGGTTCGTATCGTACGTTTGGTGAGCGCGATTGTCGCGCTCCTGCTGTTGGCCGGCGCAGGCTACCAGGGCTTCCAGATCCGTGCGATGAAACAGGACAGTGCTGCATCTTCGCATATTGCACTGGCGCGCCAGAGTGCGGATGCCAGCGCTGAGCTGGCCAGTCTGATCGGCAAGGTCGGCGAACTGGGCGTTGCGGCGACGGCCTATCGCGATTCATCCGGTCTTGCCGGTGTGCGCGCCTCCATGGCCAGCCTGCAGCAGCACCAGAAGGAACTCGCCGCGCCAATCCACAAAGCGTTCATCGCCGCAGACAGCACCCACGCACGGGTCCCGGCCGATCTTGCGGCGATGCTGACACAGTTGGACAGGCGGCTGGGCAATCTGACTGAGCGCCGATTCGTGCCGGAGGTGCTGGAGCTGCTGTCCGCCATGGAACGCCCGCTGCTGGGTCTTGCCCATGCTGCCGCCGAACACTCCAGCCGGGCCCTGGAGGCGGAGCGCAGCCTGTTGACCGGCATGAACCATCGGCTCATGGCGTGGTTGGCCGGTCTTGCTTTGGCTATGATGGTGTTTCTGGGCGCGCTGCTGTCCGAACTCAACGTGCTCTATCGCAACAATTCGCAGCTCAATGTGGTCGCTGGCAGCCTCGAAAAGACCAAGGGAGACCTCGAAACTGCCAACAAGAGCATCCAGAACGCCTATGCCGAACTGAATCTGCACAACCAGATCCTGAAAGTGCATGACAAGGAGATGCGGACGCAGAACCTGAGGTTCGACGCCGCGCTCAACAACATGACGCAGGGCCTGTGCATGACCGGCGCCGATGGCAAGCTGATCGTCTGCAACGAACAGTTCCGCCAGTTGTTCTCGATCGACAAGGAGACCGCCCGCCCCGGCACCGACATGACCGCCATTCTGGTGCGCATGGGCGTTGCGCTCAAACTGGGCGAGACCGGCACCGCCGAATGGATGCGAACCCACGATACGCTGGTCGCGGCTGCCAAACACGAGGCTTTCACCCGCGACTGCCCGGATGGGCGCTCCTTCTCCATTCACCACCAGCCGATGACGGATGGCGGATGGGTGGAAACCTATGAGGACATCACCGAGCGCCGCAAGGCCGAGGAAAAGATCTTCCATATGGCGCATCATGATGCGCTCACCGGCCTGCCCAACCGCGTCTATTTCATGCAGCATCTGGAAGAAGCGCTGGGCCGGGTGCGCCGCGGCGAAGCCGCCTGCGCCGTGTTGTGTCTTGACCTCGACCGGTTCAAGGCGGTCAACGATACTCTGGGCCATCCGGTCGGCGACCTGCTGCTCAAGGAAGTCGCCGCCCGGCTGCGAGCTGCGGTGAATCCTTCGGATGTTGTGGCACGTTTCGGCGGTGACGAGTTCGCCATCCTGAAGAATTCCGATGTCGAACCGGAGGCTCTGGCGGGTCTTGGCGAAAAGCTGGTCAAGAGCATCTCCGCCCCGTTCCATCTTGATGGCAACGAGGTCACGGTCGGCACCTCGGTTGGCATCGGCATCGGCTTTCAGGATGGGGCCAGCACCGAGCAATTGCTCAAGAATGCCGACCTCGCGCTGTATCATTCCAAATCGGAAGGGCGCGGCGCCTATCACTTCTTCGAAGCGCATATGGATGCCAAGGCACAGGCCCGCCGCCTGGTCGAGACCGATCTCAAGCGCGCCATCCCTGCCGGCGAACTCGACCTTTTCTATCAGCCACTCGTCGATGTCATGACCCGCCGCATCGTCGGCTTCGAATCGCTGATCCGCTGGCGTCATGCGGAAAAGGGCATGATTTCCCCGGCCGAATTCATCCCCATCGCCGAGGAAGTCGGCCTTATCATCCAGATTGGCGAATGGGCACTCCGGCGGGCGTGCGCCACCGCGCTGCTTTGGCCCGAGGACATCAAGGTTTCGGTCAACCTGTCGCCGGTGCAGTTCCGCGACCGCAATCTCGTCCAGGTGGTCAAGAACGTTCTTGCCGAAACCGGCCTCGCCCCCCACCGGCTCGATCTTGAAATTACCGAGACAGCCCTCGTCCAGGACATAGACTTCACGGTGAAGGTGCTGCTGGCACTCAGGGAAATGGGTGTTCAGGTGTCGCTCGACGACTTTGGCACCGGCTATTCTTCGCTCAGCTACCTGCGCTCCTTCCCGTTCGACAAGATCAAGATCGACCAGTCGTTCGTGCGCGATCTTGCCACCCGTCCGGATTGCCTCGCCATCGTCAAATCGGTCACCACGCTCGGCGAGAACCTAGGCATGAAGACCCTCGCCGAAGGTGTCGAGGAAGAGGAGCATCTGACGATCCTGCGCGAGCTGGGCTGCCAGGAGGCGCAGGGCTACCTGTTCAGCCGGCCGGTTCCGAACCCGGAAGCGTTGAAGCTCATCGAGACGTTCAATGGCGTCACCATTGCAGCGCCGGCCGCAGCCAAGGCTGCAGTCGCCGCCTGACCGTTTGTCGGAACCACAGCGCGCCGACAGACAGTGTGATCGTTATCAATCATGTAGAGCGTGCCTATCGCGATTAACCGGCTTCCACTGAAGCGCAGCATGCTCTAGACCTCCGCCACCGCGTATCTGCCAACAGGTCGCAAGAGGTCGTTCATGTCGCTGTTCCGTCTCTATGCCAGGGTGATTGCCCAGCTCGGCAACGAGTTGCGCATGGGCATGCTGCTGATGTTCGCCAATCTTGTGCTGGCGATCGCCCAGTTTGCCGAACCCTACCTGTTCGGCCGGATCATCAATCTGCTGACCGGAACATCGGGCGGCACCAAGCCAACCTTGGATGCACTGATGCCGCTGATCATCGCCTGGCTGGTGTTTGGCCTGTTCACCATCGGTGGCGGCGTTCTGGTCGCCCTGCATGCCGACCGGCTGTCGCATCGCCGTCGCCTCGGCGTGATGGCCGGTTTCTTCGAACACGTGCTTGCCCTGCCGCTGGCTTTCCATTCGCAGACCCATTCGGGACGTGTCCTGAAGGTGATGCTGGAAGGCTCAAATGGCATGGCCTGGCTGTGGCTGGGCTTCTTCCGCGATCATTGCGCAGCGCTGATCAGCCTGTTCGTGCTGTTGCCGTTCACCCTCTTTGTCAACTGGCGCCTCGGCCTGCTGCTCTGCGTGCTGGTCGTTGTCTTCGCCGTGCTGACCGCCATCGTGCTGCGCAAGACCGAAACCAAACAGGGCGCTGTCGAGCGGTATCATACCGACCTGGCCGAACACGCTTCCGACGCCTTCGGCAACATCCCGGTGATCCAGAGTTTCACCCGGGTGCAGGCCGAACTGCACCATTTGCGCGACATCATCGACCGGTTGCTGACTGCTCAGATCCCCGTGCTGTCCTGGTGGGCCCTGGCCTCGGTGGCGACCCGCGCCGCCTCGACGCTGACCGTCACCGCCATTTTCCTGCTCGGCACCTGGCTGCATTACCAGGATCTCGCCAGCATCGGCGACATCGTCACCTTCATGGGTTACGCGGGCCTGTTGATCGGCAAGCTGGAGGCCGCCGTCGGCTTCGTCAATTCGCTGTTCATGCAGGCGCCGAAGATGGAGGAATTCTTCGAGGTGCTCGACACCACCCCCAGCGTGCACGACAAGCCCCACGCCATCGAACTCAGCCGCCCGGAAGGCGCAGTGCGCTTTGAATCCGTCTCGTTTTCCTATGATGGCAAGCGCGCGGCGATCAAGGATGTCGAGTTTTCGGTCGAGCCTGGCCAGACGATAGCGCTGGTGGGCGCCACTGGATCAGGCAAGTCGACCACGCTCGGCCTGCTGCACCGGGCGTTTGATCCGCAGTCGGGCCGTATCACCGTGGATGGTCATGACATCCGCGATGTCACACTGTTGTCGCTGCGCCGCAACATCGCCGTCGTGTTCCAGGAGCCGATGCTGTTTGCCCGTTCGATCCGCGAAAATCTCCAGGTCGGCCGGCCGGATGCGACGGACGAGGAAATGATGGAGGCGCTCAAGCGTGCCCAGGCGCTTGAATTCATCGAACGGCAGGACGCCGGTCTCGACACGGTCATTGGCGAACGCGGCCGGTCCCTGTCCGGTGGTGAGCGCCAGCGCCTGTCGATTGCCCGCGCGTTGCTGAAGGACCCGCCGATTCTCATCCTCGACGAAGCCACCAGCGCATTGGACGCCACCACCGAGCGCAAGCTGCAGGCTGCGCTCGACGAGGTCATGAAGAACCGCACCACTTTTGTCATTGCCCATCGCCTCGCCACCATTCGCAACGCCTCGCGCATCTTCGTGTTCGAGCGCGGCGAAGTGGTCGAGAATGGCAACTTCGAGCAACTGGTGGCACTCAATGGTCGCTTTGCCACGCTGGCCCGCGCCCAGTTCATGGCTGGCAGCGACCAGGCAGCGCAGACCCCTGCCTCGGCCGATCCGGTGGTTTACGGCTGAGGCGTCCGCTCGTTCAACTCATCGGTGAGGAAGGAAACGACCGCCCCCGGATCGACTGTCCTGGCAATGAAGCTCTGGCCGATCCCGCGCGTCAGGATGAAGGTGAGCGCCCCGCGCGAAACTTTCTTGTCCTGCCGGATCGCCGCCATCAGTTCGTCCGCCGAACCGACCCCGCCCGGCACATCCTGAAGCCGCGTCGGCAAGCCGACCGCCTGCAGGTGCCGGCTGACACGCAAGGCGTCCTGCCCTGTGCAGAGCCCAAGCCTTTGCGAAAAGCGATGCGCCAGGGCAATGCCGATGGCCACTCCTTCGCCGTGGACAAGCCGGGCCGAATTGTAGCCGGTCACCGCCTCCAGCGCATGACCGAATGTATGGCCCAGATTGAGCAGGGCGCGGTCCCCGGTCTCGGTTTCATCGCGCGCCACCACTGCGGCCTTTGCCGCGCAGGAAATGCGCACGGCCTCTTCACGGTCGGCAGAGCCGTCAAGAATGCCGCGCCAATGCCCGGCCTCAAGCCAATCGAAGAACGCCGGCTGGTCAATCAGGCCATACTTCACCACTTCGGCATAGCCGGCGCGGAACTCCCGCGCCGACAGCGTATCGAGCAATGCCGTGTCGGCGAGCACCAGGATCGGCTGGTGGAAGGCCCCGACCAGATTCTTGCCATGCGGAGAATTGACGGCCGTCTTGCCGCCGACCGAGGAATCGACCTGCGCCAGCAGCGTCGTCGGGATCTGCACAAAGGCCATGCCGCGTCGCACGATGGCCGCCGCAAAGCCGGCAAGGTCGCCGATCACCCCGCCGCCGAACGCCACCACGATGTCGCGCCGCTCCAGTCGGTCAGCCAGCAGGGCTTCGACAACATGGCCGAGCTCGGTCCAGTTCTTGGTCGCCTCCCCCTGTTTCAGCACGAGGGTGCGCGCTGCAATGCCAGCGGAAGCCAGGCTTCGGGTGAGGCGGTCAAGGTGCAACCCGGCCACCGTCTGGTCGGTAATGATCGCCGCCCTCGCCCCCGGCACCAGCCGAGCGATCTCGTCGCCGGCAGTATCGATCAGGTTCCGGCCGATGCGGATGTCATAGCTGCGCCCGGCCAGGGCAACCGGAACAGTGAAGAACGGGGCGGACATCAGCTTTGCTCCGGTTGCGCGGCAAGGTGGTTTGCCAGTGCTGCGACCACCACATCGACCATCTCTTCATGCGGCACATCGGCGGACAGCACGGTGATATCGGCCAGCGCATAGACGGGATAGCGCTCGGCGATCAGCTTGCGGACAGTGGCCTCGGGATCGTCGGTCTTGAGCAGCGGCCGGTTCGACCGCCGTCTTACCCGCCGCATGATGACGTCGAAATCCGCCTTCAGCCAGAGCGAGAGACCGGCTTCGCGGATCGCCTGCCGGGTTGCCTCGTTCATGAAAGCCCCGCCTCCCGTCGCCAGCACCTGTGGCCCCTGCTTCAGCAATCGGGCGATGACGCGGCGCTCACCGGCCCGGAACTCCGCCTCTCCATGCCTGGCGAAGATGTCCGGAATACTCATGTCCGCTGCTTCCTCGATGGCGTCATCGGCATCGATGAACGGCAGATCCAGAAACTGGCCAAGGCGCTTGCCGATCGAGGTCTTGCCGGCGCCCATCATCCCGACAAGTACGATCGACCGATCGCCGAGTCGCTCGACGATGGTCCGCCCCTGCGCTGCGGCCGTCACCGGGACGGCATCCGGCTCATTCTTGCTCATGGCCTCCGGCACTTCACCAACACAACATATAAGCCATTGAATTTTATAGTATTCTCAATGCACTGACGACCCCAGCGCCATGACAGGGAGGTCTAGCACGGATACCGGCGAACGCAAATCGCAACCGGCTCCCGGCGCGCTTTCGGCGAAAAAGCCGTTGCCACTCTTCCGCAAGCTGCTCTAGGGTTGCACCGGAAGAGGTGCCTGTGCTCGCCATCGTGCGACTTCTTGTGTTTTTCAGCGTGCTGGCGGCCATTGGCTTTGGCTCGATGATTGCGCTTGTGCAATTTGTCGAACCTGAACAGCGTGACTATTCCATCGTGGTTCCGCCGTCGAAATTCAACAAGTAGTGCCATGGCGCCCCGCGTTTCCCGCCGCACGGCCATTGATGATTTTCTCGACATGATGGCTGCCGAACGGGGGGCCAGCATCAATACGCTGGCGGCCTATCGGCGTGATCTCGATGATTATCGTGCCTGGCTGGCGGCCACCGGGCACGATGAAGCCAGCGTCGTCACCAATGCCATCCGCGCCTACCTCGCCGACCTGGCCGGTCGCGGGCTGAAGGCCTCCAGCGCTGCCCGCAAATTGTCGGCGCTGCGCCAGTTTCACGCCTTCCTCTATCGCGAAGGTCGCCGCAGCGATGATCCGACCGTCATCATCGAGGGCCCCAAGCGCAGCCGGCCGCTGCCGAAGAGCCTTGGGGTGGACGATGTCGATCGCCTGCTTGCCGTTGCGGCCGAAGGCTGCGGCGACGCGTCCCGGCCGCTTGCCGATCGCATCGCGGCCGCTCGGCTCTCTGCCCTGCTCGAACTGGTCTATGCAACGGGTCTGCGCGTATCCGAACTGGTGACCCTGCCCACCGAAGCGGTGCGGTCCGGCAGGGATACCATGATGGTGCGCGGCAAGGGTCGCAAGGAGCGTCTGGTAGTGCTGTCGCCGGCCGCCATCGCGGCGGTGCAGCGCTATCGCGACCTGACCACCCCGAAAGGCGGCCCGCGCCCGAAGTTCCTGTTCCCCGCAGAGGGAGCCGCCGGGCATCTTTCGCGTCAGGTCTTTGCCCGCGACCTCAAACGCTGTGCAGCAGCCGCGGGTCTCGATCCCGAGCGGATCAGCCCGCATGTTCTGCGTCATGCCTTTGCCAGCCATCTGCTGCAGAACGGTGCCGATCTGCGCATCGTTCAGCAATTGCTGGGCCATGCGGATGTTGCCACGACGCAGATCTACACCCATGTGCTCGACGAGCGCTCGAGATCGATGGTGCGTGATCTGCACCCTCTTACCGATACGGATGACCGCTGAGGCAACGCACCGGCTTTCCCTTCCCCGCGGCTTCCTGTAAGGACGCTGGCGGATCTGGCAGACGCCCGAGACCTGTCGCAAGCGAAGAGTGTCGATGCGCTATTTTGATTTTGAAACCTCCGTTGCCGAACTGGAGAACAAGCTGGCCGAACTGAAGGCCCTCGCCAGCACCGGCGGCAACAGGGATATCGGCGATGATGTGCGCAAGCTGGAAGGCCGCGCGCACGACATGTTGAAGACGCTCTACGCCAGCCTGACGCCCTGGCAGAAGACGCTGGTTGCCCGCCACCAGCAGCGCCCGCATTGCATTGACTATATCCGCGAACTGATCACCGACTTTTCGCCGCTGGCCGGCGATCGCAGCTTTGGAGAGGATGAGGCGATCATTGGCGGCTTCGGCCGCTTCAACGGTCAGTCGATCTGCGTGATCGGCCAGGAAAAGGGGACGGACACTGAATCCCGCCTGCGCCATAATTTCGGCATGGCCCGCCCCGAGGGGTATCGCAAGGCCGTCCGGTTGATGGAGATGGCGGATCGCTTTGCCATCCCGGTGCTGTGTCTGATTGATACCGCCGGCGCCTATCCCGGCATTGACGCCGAGGAACGCGGCCAGGCCGAAGCGATCGCCCGTTCGACGGAGGCATGCCTTGCGCTTGGCGTGCCGAACGTTGCTGTCATCATCGGCGAGGGCGGCTCAGGCGGCGCTGTGGCTATTGCCACCGCCAATCGCGTCGCGATGCTGGAACATTCGATCTACAGCGTGATCTCGCCCGAAGGCGCCGCGTCGATCCTGTGGCGGGACAGCGCCCGTGCCCAGGATGCAGCCAGCACGATGAAGATCACTGCCCAAGATCTGCTCAAATTCGGTGTCATCGATACCATTATCCCCGAACCGGTCGGCGGTGCCCATCGCGATCCGAAAGCCGCGATCAACAATGCCGGAGCGGTGATCCAGACCGCACTTGGCGAGTTGGTGCAACGCGGCCCGGAGGAATTGCGTACGGCGCGGGCGGAGAAATTCCTCGCCATGGGGCGCAAGCTGTAACGGCGGGCTTTGTTAACAGGCCGTTGACATTGTGGCCCGAATTCATGGCGTTGTGGTAACCTTTGGTGAACTCTGACGGCCATAAAGATAGGAGCTGTCACTCCGTGCGTTATTGGATCATCCCTCGATGAGACTATCCCGTTGGATTCGGCCTGGCGCCGCGCTTGCCGCAGTTCTCCTCCTTGCAGGTTGCGATGAGGATGGACGCCTGTCGCGTAATGCCCGGCATTACACGCCGATCCCGGCTCCCATGGTCGCGTTGATGAGCGAGAAGGGCACGAACAAGCATGCTCCTGTCGTGCTGCGTGCCTTCAAGAAGGAAAGCGAACTGGAAATCTGGAAACAGAATGCTGCCGGCGAATATATCCTGCTCAAGACCTATCCGATGTGCCGCTGGTCCGGTCAGCTGGGGCCAAAGGTGCGTGAGGGTGACCGTCAGGTCCCGGAAGGCTTCTATTCGATCACACCCACCTCGCTCAATCCCAACTCGTCGTTCTATCTGTCGTTCAACGTCGGCTATCCCAACGCCTATGACCGCGCCCATGGCCGCACCGGATCGGCCATCATGGTGCATGGCGCCTGTTCGTCCGCCGGCTGTTTTTCGATGACCGACGAGCAGATCGCCGAAATCTACGCGATCACCCGCGAGGCATTTGCCGGCGGCCAGAAGGCTATCCAGCTTCAATCCTATCCTTTCCGCTTCACCACCCAGAACCTGGCCAAGTTCCGTGCTGATCCGCATATGCCATTCTGGAAGATGCTGAAGGAAGGTTCGGATTCGTTTGAATTGAGCAAGCAGGAAGTGCAGGTCAGCGTCTGCGAAGCCCGCTATGCGTTCAATCGCGGTCAACGCACCGACGGCAGCCCCGTCTGCGGCCCGCAGGATGGGACCTCGCCGCTTGTCCAGGCGGTCGCCGCCAAGGCTCGCTCCGACGAACAGAAGGTTGCCGAGCTTGCCGCCAGCGGTGTCGGCGCCGTTCGCCGGATCTACAAGGATGGCGATCAGCATCCGGCCTTCCGCACCACCCATTTTGCCGCCACCGATTCCGAAGGCCGGACCATCGCCTCCCCGCGCTCTTCTGCCTCCCGTGTGGCCGAGGTCAGCCGCCCCGACGCGCTGGATCATGGTCCGGTCGAGGTTGCCGTCGATTCGCTGAAAGGCCGCGGGCAGGCCCCGGCAGCAGCGCTCGCCCGCACCAACCTGGCAACCCAGGCGCCGGCCCTGCCGTCTCCGCCGCCCGTTGTTGCTGCGCCAGCGACGCCGGCAGCACCCAGCGCCAACGCCTTTTCGCCCACGGTCACCGGCAACAGCTCGATTTTCCGAGGCTTGCTGGGCGGCTCGCCCGAACCCTCCCGACCGGATGTCGTGACGGCTGTGGAACCGGACAGACCGCAGCCTGTCCGCATCCCGCTGCCACCGCGCGCCCCGCAGCGTCAGGCTGGTCAGCCAGCCGCACCGCTTGAAGCGGCTCCGGCAGAAATCCCGAACCAGCCATCCGCCTCGTTCCAGACGGTACTCAAGGGCTTCAACGCCCTGATCCCCGGCATGCGCTGAAGACGACAGTCCGCGCCAGGCAGAACAGAAATCAGAAAAGCGGATCAGGCGCTTGCGCGGATTGGCGGAGGCGGATCACCAATCCATGCCAGGATGGCCGCTGCATCCGGCTCCAGAACATCGGCCTCGCCTCCGGTGAACTCCATCCAGGCGGGCAGGTTCGCTGCACTGACGCCAACCAGCACCGGTATGCCCTGCAGGACAGCTTCGGCGATCGCCGGGCGAAATCCATGCCCGGCCGCTTCGGATTTCCCGAACTTGTTGAGAATGAGCAGATCCGCTCCGCCCGCCAGCCCGGCCTCTACCAGCGAGACAACCTCGGCCATCGCGCCCGGGTCCAGCCGGCAGCCGCGCGCATACTGGCCCAGCCGTTGCGAAATGCGGATGGAACGACCGCTGTTGAGATCGCTCAGCGTCATGTCGCAGGCGCAGAGCGCATCGTAGCGGTCGTTGGTCTGCACGGCGCCGGCAAGCCGATACCCCTCCCCAGCAAGCTGCCGTGCAACATCGGCGAGCAGGGCGTCGCACGACGCCCCTTCGCGATAGAGCACGGCAGCGAGCGATGACGAACGCATCTTACCCTCTTCAGCGCTTGGCGGCCTTGGCCTTCTCCACGTCCGCCCCTTGCAGATAGTCGATGATGCGCTGAACAGTACCAACCTTGTCGATATTGTCGAGCATGTCCTGATAGGCAACACCAGCCTTGGGCGGCAACTGATGCGCCACGCCTTGATGGCAGTCGATGCATGTCTTGCCCTCATTCAGGCCAGCCTGGTGCAGCTTGGCAGCACGCGGCTCCTGCATCGAATAATCCATCGATTCGAACTTGTGGCAGTTGCGGCACTCGCGCGAGTCGGTTGTCTTCATCGCCCGCCAGACGTTCTTGGACAATTCCAGCCGGTGAGCGTTGAACTTCTCGGGCGTGTCGATCGAGCCAAGCACCTTGTGGTAAAGCTCGTTGCTCGCCTGGATCTTGCGGACAACCTTGTGGCCCCATTCCTTCGGCACATGGCAATCCGGACAGGTGGCGCGCACACCGGTCTTGTTCGAATAATGAACGGTATTGCGGTATTCGTTGTAGACGTTGGTTTTCATCTCATGACACGAGATGCAGAATTTCTCCGTATTGGTGAGTTCCATTGCCCAGTTGAACCCGCCCCAGAACAGGATGCCGAAGGCGAAGAAGGCAATGGCAATCAAACCCCACGCTAGCCTGGACTGGGAAAAGACCCAGCGAAACGCGCGGGTTGGCATACCCCTGGGTTTGGTGACAGCAGCGTCTTGTGCAACATCGTTCATGACGCCCCCCGTTACTTGATCTGGGTTGCGTTCTGGAAGGAGTTTCCAACCAGAGGCTTGGTGTCCGCCTGCGGCACATGGCACTGCATGCAGAAGTAGCGGGTCCCCGCCACCTTATCGAGGCGCACGCCCTGGCGGTCGACATAGTGGGTTTCAGAAATCTTCGGCGCATTGACGCGGGTGTTTCCCGGCCAGTCATGGCAGCTCATGCACTGGTTGTTCTCGGCCGTGACCTGATAGGTATCAACCTTGTGCGGGATGAGCGGCGGCTGCTGCCGGTAGGCACGGCTAAACCCCTCGGCTGGTGTCGACTGCTTCAGGATATCGGGAGCAGGCGTCGTGTCGGTCAGGTTGGCCTCACGCAGGGCCTTGGTCCTGCTGTCCTGGGCAAGACCTGTTCCGGCCACGGAAATCCCGAGCAGCAGCGCCGCTGCCGCGATGACGTTCAGGACATCAGCTTTGTGTTTCATGGGGGATCCTTCCCAGATCAAATGCGAACAGGGTCATCATGCGGCCTCCGCGACGGGATCGCCGCCGGGCCGGGGTGAAGCAGGGGATGGGGCCGTCGCGCCATCCAGCCGGTGGTCAAAACGGGTTGCGAAGCGGAATACCCGCTCGGGGCAGACATCGACGCAGGCGCCGCACAGCGTGCAATCTCCCGACAGGATGACCGGCGAGGCGCCGGTCTTGTCCCCGCGAAGCGCAGGGCCAATCACCTGCGGCTCCGGACAGACAGCAAAGCAGTCCATGCAATCGTCGCAACGGCTGCGCGCCGCCGCCGACACCCGAAGCACGGCGGCCTTGCCGATCACGCCATAGCAGGCACCGACCGGACAGATATGGCCGCACCAGCCATGTTTGGCGGTCAGGAGGTCGAACAGGAAAATGGCGGCGACCGGCAGCAGGCCGAACCATAGCCCGAACACCAGCGCCCGATGTACTGCGGTCACCGGATTGACCAGTTCCCAGACGACGATGCCGGTAGCGAACGAGGCGCCAAGCACCGCTGCAATCATCCAGTTGCGCAAGGACGGCCGCAGCTTGGCGGTTTGCGTCAACCCAAGCCGGCGCCTGAGCCAGGCAGCAAGATCAGCCACCGGATTGACCGGGCAGACCCACGAACAGAAGGTTCGGCCGCCAAAGGCAAGATAGCCCCCGACCACCAGAGCTGCGCCGATCACCGCCGTCAGCTCCGGCCAGTGCCGCGCCGCCAGCGTTTGCAGCAATACCAGCGGATCGGTCAGCGGCAGGACGCCCAGCGTCATCGACGAGGCCAGCGTGCCCTTGGCGATCCAAACGCCGAACAGCGGCCCGGTGAGGAACAGCGCCAGGAATGCAAACTGGGACAGGCGCCGCACAATGCCGAAGCGATGCGCCTGCCACCATCCCTTGGCGGACCGCGCTTCAACGTAGGGGATCAGGTTCGCGCTCATTTCGGCGTCCCCTGCGGCGGTGCATCTGGGCGCCGAATCTCCAGCTTGACCGGAGCATCGACCAGCGCCTCGCCGGCCTTCTGCTTCTCCACCCAGCCACGCCGGTAATGCGCATCCTGCGCCGCGACTGCGATCTCGACCGGCAATACCTTGATCGCCGCCTCGGTGAGAACGCAGGATTTCTCGCATTTGCCGCAGCCGGTGCAGAATTCGGCATGAACCACCGGTTCGAAGATCGCGTGTTTGCCGGTGCGGTTGTTATGCGTCCGCTCCAGCGTGATGGCCTTGTCGATGACCGGGCAGACCCGGTAGCAGACATCGCAGCGCAAGCCCTGCAGATTGAGGCAGGTCTCGCGGCTGGTGATGACTGCCACGCCCATCTTGGATTTGTTGATATCGATGAGGCTGTGGTCAAGCGCCCCGGTCGGGCAGGCTTTTACGCACGGAATCGTATCGCACATCTCGCAGGGCACATTGCGCGCATGGAAGAACGGCGTTCCGAGCGCCGGCCCGTCGGCCCAGTCGGCCAGCTTGAGCGTGCCGTAGGGGCAATCGCGCACGCACAACCCGCAGCGCACGCAGGCCGAGAGGAACTGCTTTTCCGGCAAGGCCCCCGGAGGCCGCAAGGCCTCCGCCGGCTTGGCGCGCGACTGTTCGGCAAAGGCCGAGAGCATGACCCCGCAGGCCAGCGCACCGCCGCCGAACCGCGCCATATCCTCCAGCGCCTTGCGGCGCTGGGGGTTGGCGGGAGCCTTGGGGGTCTTGCCGGCGGCGGACATGGCGATGCTTCCAGGTCCTTATGCGGTCACGACCTTGCAGGCGCACTTCTTGAAGTCGGTCTCCTTGGAGATCGGACAGGTCGCATCCAGCGTCAGCTTGTTGGCCAGCTGGCTCTCGTCGAAGAACGGGAAGTAGACCAGCCCCTTCGGCGGCTTGTTGCGCCCCTTGGTTTCGACGCGGGTGATGAGTTCGCCGCGCTTGGTCTGGATCTTCACCGTCTGGCCGCGGTTGAGCTTGCGCTCGGCCGCATCGTCCGGATGCATGTAGAGCACCGCCGACGGCACCGAGCGGTGCAGTTCCGGCACCCGGCGCGTCATCGAGCCTGAATGCCAGTGCTCCAGCACGCGGCCGGTGCACAGCCACAGGTCGAACTCCTTGTCCGGGATCTCCGCCGCCGGCTCGAACGGGCAGAAGATGGCGCGCGCCTTCTTGTCCGGCTTGCCGTAGAAGGAGAAGCCCTCGCCGGCCTTCACATAGGGATCATAGCCCTCCTTGAAGCGCCACAGCGTCTCCTTGTTGTCGACCACCGGCCAGCGCAGACCGCGCGTCTGATGGTAGACATCGAAGGAGGCAAGATCATGCGCCTTGCCGCGGCCGAATTCGGCATATTCCTCGAAGATGCCCTTCTGGACGTAGTAGCCGAAGTGTGTTGACTCGTCGTTGTCATAGCCCTTCTGCGTCTCGGTCAGCGGGAACTTGTTGATCCGGCCGTTGGCGAACAGCACATCGTAGAGCGTCTTGCCGCGGTATTCGGGCTTCTTGGCCAGCAATTCCTCCGGCCACACCTCTTCCATCTTGAAGTGCTTGGCAAATTCCATGGTCTGCCACAGGTCGGACCGCGCCTCGCCCGGTGCCTTGACCTGCTGACGCCAGAACTGCGTCCGGCGCTCGGCGTTGCCATAGGCGCCTTCCTTCTCCATCCACATCGCGGTGGGCAGGATCAGGTCGGCCGCCATCGCGGTGACGGTCGGATAGGGATCGGAGACCACGATGAAGTTGGCCGGGTTGCGATAGCCCGGATAGCCCTCCTCGTTCATGTTCGGCGCGGTCTGCATGTTGTTGGTGCACTGCACCCAGTAGGCATTGAGCTTGCCGTCCTTCAGCATGCGGTGCTGGACGACGGCATGGAAGCCGATGTTGCCGGGCAATGTGCCTTCCGGAAGCTGCCAGATCTTTTCGGTCACCGCGCGATGCTGCGGATTGACCACCACCATGTCGGCCGGCAGGCGGTGGGCGAAAGTGCCGACCTCGCGCGCCGTGCCGCAGGCCGAAGGCTGGCCGGTGAGCGAGAACGGACCGTTGCCCGGCTCCGAGATCTTTCCGGTCAGCAGATGCACGTTGTAGATCATGTTGTTGACCCACGTGCCGCGCGTGTGCTGGTTGAAGCCCATCGTCCAGTAGGAGACGATCTTCTTCTTCGGGTCGGCGTAGAGCTTGGCCAGCCGCTCCAGCTTGTCCTTCGGCACGCCGGACTTCTCATGCGCGTAGTCGAGCGTGTAGGGCTCGAGCAGCTTGGCAAATTCCTCGAAGCCGATCTTGTCCTTCATGCCGGCCGGATCCAGCGCGCCATCCTTGCCGGTCTTGTGCGAGGCGTTGACCGCCTTGGCTTCCAGCGGATGGGTCGGACGCAGGCCATAGCCGATGTCCTCGACCGTGCGGGCGAATTCGACGTGCTTTTCGGTGAACGCCTTGTTCACCGCGCCGTTCTTGATGATGTAGTTCTGGATGTAGTTGAGGATCGCCAGATCGCCGTGCGGGGTGAAGATCATGGCGTTGTCGGCCAGTTCATACGAGCGATGCTCGAAGGTCGACAGGATATGGACTTCGCAACCCTCATGAGTGAGGCGACGGTCGGTGATGCGCGACCACAGGATCGGATGCATTTCCGCCATGTTCGAGCCCCACAGCACGAAGGCGTCGGCATTCTCGACGTCGTCGTAGCAGCCCATCGGCTCGTCGATGCCGAAGGTGCGCATGAAGCCTGCCACCGCCGAAGCCATGCAGTGCCGCGCATTGGGATCGAGGTTGTTGGAACGGAACCCGGCCTTGTAGAGCTTGGCGGCCGCATAGCCCTCCCAGATCGTCCACTGGCCCGAGCCGAACATGCCCACGCCCGACGGGCCGGACGCCTTCAGCGCCGCCTTCCACTTCTCGGCCATGATCTTGAAGGCCTCGTCCCAGGAGATCGGCGTGAAATCGCCGTTCTTGTCGAACTGGCCGTTCTTCATGCGCAGCAGCGGCTTGGTCAGCCGGTCATCGCCATACATGATCTTGGACAGGAAATAGCCCTTGATGCAGTTGAGGCCGCGGTTGACCGGGGCATCGGGATCGCCCTGTGTGGCCACCACGCGGCCGCCCTTGGTGCCGACGATGACGCCGCAGCCGGTGCCGCAGAACCGGCACACGCCCTTGTCCCAGCGGATGCCGTCGGTCTTGCCGGCCTGCGCCAGCGCCTCTTCGGCCGGCAGCGTCACACCGACACTGGCGGCGGCGGCAGCCGCAGCGGTCGCCTTGAGAACGGCGCGACGATCGTGGGCGATCTGGTCTTCGATCGGCTTGACATGTTTGGTCATGGTTCAGGCCCTTTCAGAGAAACGGGACGAGGTTCGGTCAGAACTGGAACAGGTGGAACAACCGGCACTGGAGCCGTCCTCCACCGGATGGGAATGATCGATGCCGTGATAGGCCAGCATGGTGCTGACCACGCCCGGCATGCGGTTGATGGCGGCAAGCTGGTCGATCGCCATCCCGGAATCGGTATCGAGAATGGTGATGACCAGCCTTCCATCCTCGGCCTCGGCATGGACATCCACCCCGGGCAGGCCGATGAGGTTCTCGCGGACGCTTGACGCCTTGCCGGGCGCCGTCTGGACGACACAGCCAACAACGTTGAGAGCATCTGACTGGGAAGCGATTGTCATTGGCCCGCCTCCAGCGCGACAAGCCCGGCGACAAACGTCGCACGATCGGCATTCACCAGTTCAAGCCCGTTCGTCGGGCAGACGGAAAGGCAGGCTCCGCAGCCGGTACACAACGCCTGATCGACCAGAACGTCAGCCTTGCCGCGCCCACTAAGCCGGAACCGGATCGCGCCGGCCTCGCATTCATCACCACAGCGGCGGCAGGTGACGCCCTTCGGCTCGACGCAGGCGGCGGTCACGCGCGCAAGCTGTGCTGGCGGAGCGCTGACCGCAGCATGATCCCGACCCTCAATCGGCCGGAAGGCTCGGAATAAGCCACGTCTGGAAATAGCCGTTGTCATTCGTCTTACCTGATCCCCCCGCTTGTTGTTGCATCGCGGCAAGGTCGCCTTGATTTTTGTCAGGTTGGCCAACCAAGTGAATTGAGCGTTTGAGGCATGTCAAGCGCCTCTGCCAATCCGGCAGGGATTTTTGCCTAATTCTTGCGCAGATGCGAAAAGGCGCCGGTTGCGCATGCAACCGGTGAAAGCTGCGAACTGGTGATCCGTCGGGCTCTGTAAAACGCCGTCTCAGGCGCTCGCCGCGACCACGCTCGGAGCGGGCGGCAGCTCGTTGAGTGGGTCGCCGATGAAATCGCCCTGCAAATAGGCAACACCCCAATCGGCCAGCAGTTTGGCCGATTCCTGATCCTGCACCCATTCGGCCACCGTGCGGATATTCAGATGGCTGGCCAATTGCAGCAGGGTGCGGACAAAGAAGCGATCATCGCTGGATTGCATGAGGTTCTTGATGAAGGTGCCGTCGATCTTGAGAATATCGATCGGCAGCATCCGCATGTTGCGGAATGAGGTATGGCCAGCACCGAAATCGTCGATGGCGACGCAGGCGCCGAGGGCCTTGATCGATTCGATCACCTTGGTGGCAACCGACAGATCCTCGATCAGCGATGTCTCGGTAATCTCGACGATCATCCGCGGCGCAACATCGGGATGGGCACCGATCAGGCTCTTGAACGTGTGCATCCATTCCGGATGCAGCACGGTGCTGACGCCCGCATTGAAGGTCAGCGTCACATCAGCGCGCTCCTGCAGGGTGGCGAACGCCAGTTCCATGACCCGGTGGTCGACCAGATGGACAAAGCCAAGCTTTTCGGCGACCGGGATGATCTCCCCGGCCCCGACGAGCTGACCCGTGCGGCTGCGCATCCGGACAAGCGATTCATACATGGCAATGCCGCCGCCCTTGGCATGGGTGATCGGCTGGAAGGCCAGTTGAATACGCCGCTCGTTGAGGGCGGACAGCACCTCGTCGGTCTGTGCGGCATTCTGCTTGCGGTTGGCCGTGCGGTGGGCGTCCTTGGTCCAGATCGCAACGACGCAATTGGCATCGGCCTTGGCATCGGCCAGCGCCTCTTCGGCGGCGGTCAGGATTTCGGCGACATCGTTGACATCCCGAGGAGCGGCCACCGTGCCGGCCTTGACCGAGGCGGAAATGGCGCCCGCGCTGGTGTCGATCGGCCGGTCACGCACAACCTGGGCGATGCGCGAGACGGTCCGTTCGAGATCGTCCGGAATGGTTGTTGCCAGCAGCAATGCCAGCTTGTTGCCGGCATAGCGACCAATGACGTCGTGCTTACGCACATGCGAGCGGATACGGCGGGCGATGGCAGCGATCAGCTCGTCGCCGACATTATAGCCATAGGCCTTGTTATGATGGGCTAGATCCTCGATGCCGAAGATGACCAGTGCAAGATGGCGCTTGTCCTTGCGCACCTTTTCGAGCGCTTCGCCAAGGCAGTTGCAGAACTCCGGCCGGGTCAGGGCCCCGGTAGCAGGGTCAATCTGCCGCGTCGTGGCAATCGCCGCCTCGGCGTCCGAAGCGGCGGAGACCACGCGCACCACCCCATGGGCCAGCCAGGGACGGCCGGCCGCATTGGCGAACCAGCGCCCCTTGTCCTCGATCCAGATGCGCCGGCCCGGCGTCGGATTGAACAGATAGCGTGCCGAATAGGCCACGCCCGTCCCCTTGTCCTGACGCTGGCATTCGAAGATCGTCGCCTGCAACGAGGTCGGGCTGGCCGAATCGGTGACAACCGCAAATCCCGAGCCCGAGGTGATCTGCGCAATATCGTTGATGCCGAGCACCTCGGTCGCGTTCTGCGACCAGGTCATGCGGTCTGTTTCAATGTCCCAGGAATAGACAGCTTCGCCGACTGACGAGAGAATCGTGCGCGGATCGAAAGCATTGGACGGCGACGCCAGCGCTGGTGAGGATTGTTGTTCAGTTTGATCCACGAAAACCCCCAACACCCTGCGGTCCAGATGATCCATGCCAAAGGCTCCGGACACCTCCGGAACAGCCATGGACTCTGCTTGAAAATGGTAAACCGCCAGCTAACGGCGCGGCGATGCGCTGCTTTCGGAAATGCCGCAGGGGAACGGTCAAGGCCCCGCGCCATGCTGGCTCGATCCTTGCGTGAGGGCGCCCATGCGCCCGCTCCTTGTGCCAGACAGGAACAGCCACAACGGCCCCTCCCCCGGTCCTGCCGGGCCGGACGCATGCTTTCTCGTCCAGCTTATCCGCGACCTGTCGCCGTCCATGCGCATCATGCCGGCGGGGAGCCATGGCAGCGCCAACGACAAAAAGGGCGCGTCAAAGACACGCCCTTCAAGCCTGGACCTCAGACTGTGATCCGGCTCAGGCGCCGGCTTCAACCTTCGGCTTGAGGATCTGGCGACCGCGATACATGCCCGACTTGAGGTCGACATGATGCGGACGGCGAAGCTCGCCCGAATTCTTGTCCTCAACATAGGCCGGAGCGGCAAGCGCATCATGCGAACGGCGGTGGCCGCGCTTCATGCGGGAAGTTTTTCTTTTCGGAACGGCCATCGAACTCTCCGGCGAACCCGCGACGGCGACCTCCGGTTGACCCGGTGACGCGTCACGACAAAAAGGGTGACACTATGCTCGCATACGACCCCAATGCGACAGGTGATGCTCAATCGCATCACACCGCCGCCGGATCATGCGTGCGGAAGCGCGCCTTATAGTGGCCTCGTCCGAAAAAGGCTAGAGCCAATTTGACACGAAATGAAATCGGCACGCCGTCTTACGGAAACCTCGGGAATCAAGCCTTTGACGCATCCCTCGTACTCGACAGAACCGACCCACAAGGCAGGAGAAGCGGCCCTGGCCGATTGGTTTGCCAGCGGCGCCGCGCGCTTTGAGACCGATCTGGCCGCCCTGCTCCATTCCGGCAACCGCCGGCCCGAGCGGCTGATGGCGGCCATGCGCCATGGCACGCTTGCCGGCGGAAAACGTCTGAGGCCCTATCTTGTCCTCAACAGTGCGCGCCTGTGCGGGCAGCCTGAAGGCTGGGCCCGCATCATCGCCATGGCGCTGGAATGCATCCATTGCTACTCGCTGGTCCATGATGACCTGCCCGCCATGGACAATGATGACATGCGCCGTGGTCGGCCAACTGTTCACCGGGCCTTCGACGAGGCGACAGCGATCCTTGCCGGCGACGGGTTGCTGACCATGGCCTTCTCGCTGCTGGCCTCGGCCGATGCGCCGGGCGACCCTGCGACCCGCCTCCACATCATCGCCGCCCTGGCTGATGCCGCCGGCATCGATGGAATGGTGGGTGGGCAGATGCTCGATCTTGCCGCCGAGGGCCGTTTTGCCGATTTGGCTGAGCCCCTCGATCTGGCCGCGGTCAGTCGTCTGCAAGCGCTCAAGACCGGAGCACTGATCCGCTTTGCCGCCATGGCCGGGGCGCTGATGACCGGCGGACGTCAGCCGGATCATCTGGCGGCTCTCGACCGCTACGGCACGGCGCTGGGGCTCGCCTTCCAGATCCGCGATGACCTCATTGATGTCGAAGTGGATTCGGCAACGGCCGGCAAGGCCACCGGAAAGGACGACGACGCCGGAAAGGGCACATTTGTCTCGCTGCTCGGGCTCGACGGAGCCCGCGCCCGGCTCGAAGCCGTGACCCACGAGGGGCTTTCGGCGCTCGCCCCCTTCGGGGCGGCAGCAGGTCCGCTGGCTGCAGCCCTCACCTTCAACCAGACAAGGCGTGCCTGACCACTTCGCGCTTGGCACTGGCTCTTCGATGCCGTCCTGATAGGATAAGCCGAACTGGGAAGGATTTCAGGCGTGAAAAAGCTTCTGGGCCTGTTGCTTGCTGGCGTTGCCGTGGCCGGCACGGTCTGGGCCTTTCTCGGCCATGATAACGGCACGCCGGCCACCGCCAGCTACCGCACCGCTTCCGCCGAGCGCGGAACCATCATCGCACAGGTCACCACGTCCGGCGCCATTGCCCCCGTAACGACGGTGATTGTCGGCTCGCAACTGTCGGGGCAGGTGATCGAGATTCTGGCTGACTACAATTCCGAGGTGAAGAACGGTCAGGTGCTGGCCCGGCTCAACAGCGATCAGATACGTGCCAAGCTTGACGGCGCCCGCGCCGATCTTGCCCAGGCCCGGGCCAGCCGCGTGATGCTGGATGCCCAGCTTGAGAAATCCAGGGCGGATGCGCAGAAGGCGGCCGCCAACGCCGACGATATGGGCCACCAGCTCGAAAAGACCGAAACCCAGCTCGCCGATGCGGAAAAGACGCTCGCCCGGCAGACCAGCCTCAACGCCCAGGGCATCGTTGCAACAGCCGCCCTGCAGACCGCCCAGACCCAGCGCGACACCTTGCGTGCGGCCCGCGAATCCGCCCATGCCCAGATCGCCTCCGCCAAGGCGCAGATTGCCGCTCTGGCCGCCGATCAGAAAATGATCGCTGCCCAGATGGTGTCGGCCGAGGCGCAGATCGCGCAGCGATCTGCCGTGGTTCGCCAGATCGAGGTTGACCTGGGCAATACCGACATCCGCTCGCCGGTCGATGGCGTCGTCGTGCAGCGCAACGTCGAACTGGGCCAGCCGGTCGCCGCCTCCCTCCAGGCACCGACCTTGTTTCTCGTCGCCCAGGACCTGCGGCAGGTTCAGATCCAGGCCAATGTCGATGAGGCCGATGTGGGGCGGGTGCGTGATGGCCAGCCGGTGAGCTTTACCGTCAATGCCTATCCGGGGCGCACCTTTCAGGGCAAGGTCAAGCTGGTCCGCCTGGGCTCGCAGACCGTGCAGAATGTGGTGATCTACACCACGGTCATCGATGTCGACAATCCCGACATCGCCCTCAAGCCGGGCATGACCGCCAATCTGCGCATTGTGACCGAACAGCGCGACAATGTCGTGCAGATCGGAAGAGCGTCGTGTAGGGAAAGAGTGTAGAT
>ERZ761609.1052-NODE-1052-length-26818-cov-9.332661_pt1 | contig 26818 bp, 30 predicted proteins | sample MGYA00511163_ERZ761609 | MGnify/ENA primary metagenome ERZ761609 (study PRJEB28899, sample SAMN02445070) | bioreactor sludge metagenome | biome: EBPR sludge | place: Australia: Brisbane, Thorneside Wastewater Treatment Plant | collected 2011-12-16 ... | reverse complement strand
GGCAGATGCGCGCCAGGCCGATCCAGCCTCCGGCCCAGCCACCATGCCGCCGCAGCGCCTCCTCGGTATATTCCGAACAGGTCGGCAGATACCGGCAGGTCCGTCCCATCAGTGATGACAGGCTGTAGCGGTAAATCCTGACCAGCCCGATCAGCGGCAGCGCCATCAGCCGGCTGAGCCGTCCAGGCCCTTCATCCTTCATGTGATTTTTCCACGCTGCACCGGCCATCTTGGCGGAGCGTTAACCCAATCAGGGTAAATCGACTGTGGGGGACAAGGGTAAGGTTGTGTCATGCTTCGTTGGGTTGCGTGTTTCCTGGCGGTTCTCGCCATCTTTGCTGGCCACCGTCCGGCGGCGGCAGCCGATACCACCCGGGTCGCGTTCGAGCCAGCGAGGATTGACGGCTACATCGTCACCGTCAAGGCCAATGCTTTCGCCTCGCCGAAATGGCAGGGCGCCGGCGTGATGAGCGCGATTGCCTACCCCACGGTCTCGTTCCGCAAGGTGGGCGAGGCGCCGAAATTCTCCTCCCCCGATGATGGCATCGGCTTTGGCCTTCTGGACAACAAGGTGTTCACGGCCGGCCCCGTGTTCCGCTATGTCGGCGGTCGCTATGATGGATCGGACAAGGACCTGCGCGGCATCCACGATGCACGCTGGACCCTTGAATCGGGTCTGTTCGCCGACGCCTGGATCACCCCGAACCTGCGCGCCCGCGCAGAAATCCGCCGCGGCTTCCGCGAAAAGGACGGCTTTGCCGCCAATCTGGGCCTCGATCTGGTCAACAGCTTCAATTCCTGGACGGTCGCTCTCGGCCCGCGCCTGGCCTTCGGCGACGGCTCCTACATGCGCAACCATTTCGGTGTGACCGCCCGCGATGCGGCGCTGAACCCGCGTGTCTATAAATACCGCGCCAAATCCGGGATGAAGTCGGTTGGCATCTATGCCTCGGCCACCTACAAGTTCAGCGACACCTGGTCGGCGACGCTGCACGGCGGCTATGACCGGCTGGTCCGCTCTGCGGCCAACAGCCCGATCACCGCGCGGCTTGGTTCGACCAACCAGTATACGGTGGGCCTGACCCTGTCCTATTCCTTCCCGATGAAGGGTTTCTGGTAACCGTCTTTCGCCCGATTTTGTTCATGGTTTGCCGGCAGGATGGGCTGATGCGAAGGCATTGGCTCCTCCTGCCGGTTGTGTTTGGACTCTTGGCGCTTCCCGTGGCGGCGCAGGGTCGCAAGCCTGTTGCGACGCCGGCGACATCGCCCGAGCCGATGACCTTCCGTCTGGTCTCCAGCAATCCTGACGCCCCGCGCGAACGGCAGATCCGCTGGGTCACCGCCAGCGGCGCCATCACCAACGACACGCCCAGGCGCTTCGATGCCTTCCTGAAAGACAACCCGCTCGACGAGACGCTGACGATCTATTTCGATTCCAAGGGCGGCAGCATTCTCGGCGGCCTTGAACTGGGCGAGCGGCTGCGCACCGTCAGGGCGCGCGTGGCCATCGGCCGGTCAACCGCAGTCGACAATGGCGATGCCGAGGGAGCGGCCGGTCCGGCGCGCTTGCCGCGCCACCAGCTCGTGCCCAATCTCGGCCTTTGCTTTTCCTCCTGCGCCTATGCTTTCCTTGGCGGCCGGCACCGCTTCGTGCCGATCGGCGCTTCTTATGGCGTGCACATGTTCTGGCCATCGGACAAGATGGAGGACCTGTTCGGCCGCCGCTACGGCTTTGAGGAAATCGAGCGCGCCCAGCGCATTTCCGCCCGCCTCGGCACCTACATCCAGAAAATGGGCGTTGACCTCAAGTTGCTGGAGCTTGCCGCCTCGTCCCCGCCCCGCAATTCGATCCGCCGCCTCAGCCCGCGCGAGATCGTCGAACTCAAGGTCGGCTCGGTGGTGACCGGCGTTCCACTGTTTTCCGGCGAGGGAGCCTGGGGGCTGGCGACGGCGGATCGCACGGTGTCACTGTCAACCGGCGGTCTGGCCCGGCGCCCCGGCAAGCCGGATCTGCGCTATGTGCTTGAACTGTCCTGCCATCCTGACACCGGCTTCCTGCGCGCCCGCTTCGAGCAAAGCCCGGTTGTGGCGCCGACAGAAGCCGCCCCGGTCACTCTCTCCCGTGCCGTTCTGGCTTCCGGCGAGACATCGGCCACCCTTGCGGCATCGGGCAAGGACATCATCGCCCTGCCCGCCCGCTTTCCGCGCCTGGCGGCGACCAATGCCGGGCACTGGATCGGCAAGTCGGGGGTCATTGTCGACGATCCCTTGCGCAATCTGCTCGCCCGCCCGGCCGATGGCCTGCGCGTGATGCTCGACGAGGACGAAAACCGCCGCTCCGAGATTGTCATCCCGACCGCATCCTTTGCCAGTGCCGGACGGGCGTTCCTTAACGCCTGCGATGGCCTGCGCAAAGGCGACAAGCCAGTGGAGTGACCAGCGAAAGGCCGGCATCCTACCGGCCCTTGCCGCCCGCCTCGATCGCGTCGAGCGCCTCGACCACGGCATCGAACGTCAGCATGGTGGAGGCATGGCGGGCCTTGTAGTCGCGCACCGGTTCGAGCACACGCAGATCGGTCCATTTGCCGTCGGCCGGCGGCGCTCCGTTTTCCTTCAGCATGCGCCTTACGGTCTCGCGCACGCTCCGCAGTTCGGCCGGGGTCGAGCCGACGATATTGCGCGCCATGATCGACGAGGACGCCTGTCCCAGCGCGCAGGCTTTCACGTCATGGGCAAAGTCGCTGACCTTGCCATCCCTGATTGCCAGATCGACCGTGACGGTCGAACCGCAGAGCCTGGAATGGGCGGTCGCGCTGGCCATCGGCGCGGCGAGCCGGCCAAGCCGCGGAATATTGCCGGCCAGTTCGAGAATCCGCTGGTTGTAGACGTCGTTGAGCATTGCGCGTCCCTGATCGTCTCAGATGTAATCGCTTTTGCGGAGGTTTGCGAGGTCCGCCTTGACAGGTCCGGCCGTCCGGCAGAGACAAGGCGGCATGTGGACCCCGAAAACCCCTTTTGCCCCTCCCGGTGACAAGGTCGAACTGGAGCAAGGCACGCAGCTCACGCCGAAATTCGATGCCGATGGCTTCATTCCGGTGATCGCGCAGGAGGCCGGCAGCGGCCAGGTGCTGATGCTTGCCTACATGAACGCCGAGGCCCTGCGGCGCACCATCGAGACAGGCGAGGCCTGGTATTGGTCGCGCTCGCGCAAGGCCTTCTGGCGCAAGGGCGAGACGTCGGGCAACAGCCAGACGGTGATCGCCATCGCCACCGATTGCGATCAGGACACCCTGCTGGTCACCGTACGCCAGACCGGCCCTGCCTGCCATACCGGGCGCAAGAGCTGCTTCTACCGCACGCTGTCCCGCGCCGGTGACGGAACATTAACGCTGTCCTTCACCGAAACGTCCGGCGGTTAGGCTTTCAGTCACCTGTTGCGCGCAGGCTGGTCCTCGGGTCATCGCATAACCGGACGGTTGCCTGGTCCACAGGTGCGGATCACGACGCCGATCCCGCCCGCCTTGGGGGGAACCGCATGGTGCTGTCGGCGTTGCAGTTTCGACGGAGCGCGGAAGTCGTGTCCACTCCCTTGCCGGAGCCGAAGCCCCAGCCGAAGGGGCCGGTCATCGGCCTTGCCCTTGGCGGCGGCGTCGCCCGCGGATGGGCGCATATCGGCATTCTCAGGGTTCTCGAACGCGAAGGCATTCGCCCGAAGATCGTCACCGGAACCTCGATCGGCGCGGTGGTTGGCGGCTGCTGGGCGACCGGATACCTCGACCAGCTTGAGCTCTTTGCCCGTCGCCTGACCAAGCGCGGCATTTTCAATCTGATGGATTTCTCGCTCTCCGGCTCCGGCCTTGTCGGTGGGCGACGCCTGCGCGAGATGCTGGACGAGGCCCTTGGCGACCGCGCCATCGAGAATCTGCCGACGCGCTTTGCCGCCGTCGCCACCGAATATGGCACCGGCCACGAGATCTGGCTCAAGCGCGGCCATCTCGGCACTGCCGTGCGCGCTTCCTATGCCATCCCCGGCGTGTTCGAGCCGGTGAAGGTCAACGACAAGTGGCTGCTCGACGGCGCATTGGTCAATCCGGTGCCTGTGACCACTGCCCGCGCGCTCGGCGCGACCATGGTGATCGCCGTCAATCTGAATAATGAGCATTTCGGCCGCTCGACCGTGATTTCCGACCGCGTCGCTGAACCGCCACCGGCCGAAACCCCGGATGCGACCGGTCGCTCCGGACTGTTCCGTCCGGTCAAGGACGCGGCGAATGCCGTCTCCTACTACTTCAACGGCCGGCCCTCGACGCCGTCCGGCACGCCGTCCATCGCCTCGGTGATGATCGAAACCATCAACATCACCCAGGACCGCATCGCCCGATCGCGCCTTGCTGGCGACCCGCCCGATGTGATGATCGCGCCCAAGCTCGCGCGGATCGGCCTGTTCGAGTTTCATCGCGCCGATGAGGCAATCGCGCTCGGCGCCGAAGCGGCCGAACGCATGTTGCCGGATCTGCGCGAGGTTTTCGACGCGCTCGCCGCCCGGCAATAATACCAGTGGCCCTCACAACCGGGCCTTCGGCCCTGCTCGGCGTCGCATTCGCTCCTAACCAGCCGCCTGCCAATTGCCCCTAATGGCCAATTGTCAGGGCCGCTGGTATAAAGCGTTTTCAAGCGAAGCGGAACCCGGTTCGCGTCAAGAACATGCGATAAAACAAGATGTTATACCAACGGTCATGGGGTTTGACCGATGGCCGTTGGTTAGGAGCGAATGCGACGCCGGGCCCATGCGAGGAACAGGTCCGAAATTGACTTGTTTCGCCCGAGGCGAACAGGTCAATCCTGAGGACCACCGGTATTAGAGCATGCTTTTGGCGAAATTGCCCACACTTCTCGCAGCATGCTCTAACCTGATGGCCGGTCAGCCGTTGATATAGGCCCTCAGCGCCTCACTCTCGTTGGCGAGTTGTTCGAGACGGGCCTTGACCACGTCGCCGATCGAGATGATGCCATTGAGCTTGCCGTCATGCTCGACCGGCATATGGCGGAAGCGGCCCTTGGTCATCGCCTGCATCACCTGATCGATCGTATCGTCGGCAGCACAGGTCACGACCTTGGCGGTCATGTGTTTTGACACCGGTTCGCTCAGCGCGCCGGCTCCGGACCGGGCCAGCAGCTTGACCACGTCGCGCTCGGAAATGATGCCCTGGATCCTGCGGTCACTGCCAGACACAACAAGTGCCCCGTAGGAGCGGGTGCCAAGCACCGAGACCACATCCGAAACAGGCTGGCCCGGCTCGACGGTGGCGACCTCGCGACCCTTCTGGTTGAGAATATGCGCAACGATCATGCTGTCCCTCCCGATGTGTCCGCGCATTGATGCGGCCATGGCCAGAATTGCCGCCCGCCCGCCATCTGGCAACCGGAATCTTGCTCGCCGGGAGAAGGAACTGCACAGGCTGAAAAGCAAACCCCCGCGCCGGGAGCGAAGCGGCGCGGGGGTCAATTCAATCGGAGCGTCACCAAGGTCTCATACATCTTTCGCAAATGCAAACGGCCGCTGGGCTTAAGGTTAAATTCACCGTCGCCCAAACGTTAACGCCCTTGGCATGCCCTCTGCACGGCGTCGCGGACGACAGCACGCGCCTGACTTCCCCGGAGCATTCCGGCACAAGTCTCTCGCTGCTGTTCCGAAAGAAAACACGACCGAGGCGGCACCATGCGACACCCCGTATCCAAGCACCTGTTTGCCTATTGGCGGCGCCTGCGCGGTCCCCGCCCCGCCCCCGAACGGGCGGATATCAACCCCGCCGATCTTGGCCGCCTGCTGCCCCACATGTTCGTGCTGGAAGGAACCGGCGACGGCGCATTCCGGATCAGGATCGCCGGCTCGCGCCTGTGCGCCTTGTTCGATACCGAGTTGCGCGGCACCGACCTCCAGGCCCTCATGGCCCCGGAAGCAGTGGATGATCTGCGTGACATCCTTGCCATCGTTGCCACCGACCTCAACCCTGTCATCGCCGGAGCCTCGGTACTGCTGATGAACGAGGCACCGGCCGCCGCCGAGTTGCTTTTGTTGCCGCTGCTGCACAGGAGCCAACCGGGCGAGCGGCTGCTGGGCTGTCTGACCTTCGGCGCCGAGCTGCCGCCACCCCGCGTTGCCTGTTTGGGCATCGACATCATCAGCTTCAGGGTGATCGACGACAGCGAGACCCGCTTCCTCCACCCGCCGGAGCCCGAACTGCCCATTCACCTGAGGGGAATGGCGGAACGGCGTGGCCACCTGACCGTTCTGGAAGGCGGGCAGCACCCCTGACGAGAACTGCGCAACAGGCTTAACGGCTTCTTTAACGCTTGGGGACTATTGTTCCGATCAGGAATCACGTCGCTCGTGGTGATTCTGTCGGGAAATCTCGCATGCTGCTGTCCGGTTCAAAGCTAGCCATCAATCCAGTCGAGCAACGCCGCTTCCAGCGCGTGGAGGTGATCCTGCATGGCCGGTTCATGCTGCCCGATCACAGCGAACATGAATGCGTGACGATCGACATGTCGCCCGGTGGCGCACGGCTGCGCACCAGAGCCCATGGCAAGGTCAATGACCGCGTGATCGCCTATCTTGAAACCGTCGGCCGGATCGAGGGGCAGATCGCCCGCCTCACCGAGGACGGTTTTGCCATGACCATCAACGCCACCCTGCGCCGGCAAGACAAGCTCGCCGCGCAGCTGACCTGGCTCGCCAACCGCCATGAACTCGGCCTGCCCGAGGACCGCCGCCACGAACGCTATGTGCCGCGCAACCCGCACGGCCGCCTGGTCACCGCCGGCGGCGCGGAAGTCATGGTCCGCCTCATCGACGTTTCGTTGTCCGGCGCCGCGCTGACGACCGATCTCAGCTTCACCCGCGGCGATCTCGTGATGCTCAACAACACCCCATCCAAGGTGGTGCGCGTGTTTGAACGCGGTATTGCCGTGGAATTCAGCCGCCCGCCGGCCCCCGGAGCGTTCGAGGTCTGACCTCCTCACCTGAGCATTTTCAAGCGAAGTGGCCTCCGGTTCGCGCTAAGAAAATGCAAAAAGCCAAAAGAGAGGGCATTTCAAGCGAAGTGGAATTCGCTGAAAGTGCTCTGGCCCGCCGCCTTCACAGTCCCTCGGACGCGGCCAGTGCGCGCGTCAAGCGATCACCACACTGAGCGCTTGCTCCCCGGACAGGCCTTCTCCCCACAACCTTTGGCTCGATCGACATGAACCCCGCTTCGGCGGGGCTTTTTCATGGTCCCGGCCCGCTTTCTGCCGTGCGCTGCCGCACGATCCCGCACGGCCCCCACTGATGAATCCGCATCAACCCTGACAGGACCCTAAGGGGCACAGCAAAGCCGGGGTTAGGCCAATTGCGACAAGTTGAATCAATTGCTTCACAAAAGCCATTTTCTGCTTTTATTACAACAGCTTATGGATTTCTGGAGCAGGCAGGACGCACCGCTGCCTAGCACCGGAGGCTGCCCATGGTAAGCAAAGCATGAACCGGAACGCTCGAGTCTTCCCGGAAAAATCCAAGTCAATTCAAGAGCATGCAGCCAATCCTCGACCTGACGGTTGGGGAGAGACAAATGTTCGGGAAGCATGCAACCAAGATAGCCAGGTTCGGACTGATCGGCGGGATAATGTTCTGCGTCGGCGCCCAGCTTGCCACGGCCCAGCAAATGGCGATGCATGCACCGCCGGCCGGCGCCGAGACGACGCCCCCGATCGGCTGGGTGGAATTCTGCGAGCGCAGCGGCCGCGAATGCATGGTCGAGGCGCTTCCCGCCGAGATCATTCCGCTCGACGAAACCAGCTGGCGCGAGATTGTGCGCATCAACGCTGCCGTCAACCGCGAGATCACTCCGGTGACCGACATGGAAAACCATGGCGTGATCGAATTGTGGTCCTATCCGACGGATGGCAAGGGCGATTGCGAGGATTTCGTTCTGGAAAAGCGCAAGCGTCTGATGCGGGCCGGCTTTCCGCGTCAGGCGCTGCTCATCACGGTCGTGCGTGACAACAAGGGCGACGGCCATGCCGTCCTGACGGTCAAGACCGACCATGGCGATTTCATTCTCGACAATCAGGCGAGCAAGGTGCTGGCCTGGCACGAGACAGGCTACCGCTTCATCAAGCGCCAGTCGCAGGAGACACCCAATCGCTGGGTCTCGCTTGGCGGCATCGATACGGCGACGGTCGCCGTGTCGCGCCGGCCGCGAATGCGCTGATCGGAATTTCAGGTTCGGTCCTTCCCCACCCTCCCCGTCCCCAGACCGGATCTGAAAAAGGAGCCGGCCCCCGTTCCCCGGGGGGCCGGCTCCGCCCCTTTCTGAGCATGCGAGATGCTCAGCCCAAGAGCCCTTACGACAGCCCGTTTGACCTTGCAGTCCGCACTCAGTTGAGCAGCCGGACCTGGCCCGTGACCAGCAGCGGCTCGCTCGCCCGGATGATTGACAGCAGCACATGACCCGAGGCGAGTGCCCAGGCCAGCGCGACCACCAGGCCGACGGCAAACAGCGCGCCATTCCACCCTGGCCCGGTTCGCCGCAGGGCGGTTTCCCGCAGCACGATCGCCGGCCCGGCCATGATCAGGAACGGCAGCGCCAGCCATCCGAGCCTCACAGACCGCCAGACCAGATCAAAGCCGATGCGCTGACGGGTAAACCCGGCCACCGCCTCGATCAATCCGCCGGCAAACACCAGCCCCGCGAGCATCGTCGCCAGAGCCGACAGCGCATCCCAGCCCATTGTTTCCTTTTGCGATACGCCCTGTGCCGGATTGGCGCAGATTGCGGCGCTCCCTGCCTTTCAGGCCGCCCGTTGCGGAATTCGTGCCAGTAGCGCGAATCGCACAGATCACGCTCTCGCTTTGATGGAACCATCAAAGCGAGAGATAACGTGATCGTTTTCAGGTGGTTGGAGCATGCTTCGGCGATCAACCGGCTTCCACTTGATCGCAGCATGCTCTAGGGTCGCCGCCGTTTCTGGAAAGATGGGTGCATGGTGCGACTGCTCGTCATCAGCTGCATTGCCGGCCTTGCCGCCATCGGCGGAATGCTGGCGCGGCGCATCTATGTCGAGACCCGCCCGCCGTCGGGCCATGCGGTGTTTCACGTCGGATCGCACCGGCTGACCGTGCCCCGCGCCATGGTCCGCAACCTGGATCTTCGCGATGGCGGCGCCGTCAACAGGCTCGATCTGGTGCTGAACTGGCCGGATCTGAGCGGTGCGGCCGGCAACCTCGGCGGCAAGACCGCACCAGCGCTGGTGTTTCTGTCGCTTGAGGATTCGAGCGCCCTGGCCAAGTCGCGCGACGATATCGACCCTGCCGAACGGCCAGTGGAGCTTTATGCGCGCTTTCTCGAGGCGGACGCGGTGACCGGCCCGGCCGGGCTGGTGCAGCGCCGCTTTTCCAGGGGGTCTCCCTACGAGGGCGAGGATCTGTTCATGGCAACACCGGACGAGCGCCAGTTTTCGGCCCGTTGTCCGCGAGGGGCGGCCATTCCGCAGCCGGCCGAACAATGCCTGTGGCAAACCCGTCAGGCCGGCCTGGAACTGCACGTCCGCTTTGCGCCCGCCCTCATTCAGGACTGGCAGCGGCTGACCTCTGCCATCCGGGCTCTGGCAAGCGTGCTGCGGACACAGCCGCCAGCCCGGCCGTGAAACAGCCTATTCGAGATCGGTATCCAGAATGGCCATGGTGAAATTGTAGGACAGGTCCCCGTCCTCCTTGTCCTCATGGACAAGACCGATGAATTCCTCGCCGATGAACACCTCGGCCGAATCCTTCTTTCTGGCGCGGGCCATCAGCCGGATGTTGGCATTGTTGAAGGTGCGGCGCAGATAGCTTTCCACGCGCTGGATGTCCGGCTTCTCCAAGGCTGTCTCCCCGTGTTGGCGCCTGATCGGCAGGCCCGTCCTTGCCACGTTGCGCGGCGCCGTTCAAGCCATCCTCAGATGCCGGGATCACCGTGCAGGATCTGATCCATCAGCCGTGACGGTTCGGCACAACCCGAATCGCCGACGATGCGGGCCGGCACTCCGGCCACTGTCTTGTTGTGCGGCACATCCTGCAGCACCACCGACCCGGCGGCGACGCGCGCGCAATGGCCGACCTCGATATTGCCCAGGATCTTGGCCCCTGCCCCGATCAGCACGCCATGGCGGATCTTGGGATGGCGGTCGCCATGTTCCTTTCCGGTTCCGCCCAGCGTGACGCCCTGCAGGATCGACACATTGTCCTCGATCACCGCCGTCTCGCCAACGACCAGTCCGGTAGCGTGATCGAAGAACACGCCCTTGCCGATCCGCGCCGCCGGGTTGATGTCGACCTGGAACACGTTCGACGAGCGGCTCTGCAGATAGAGTGCGAAATCGCCCCGCCCCTTGCTGCGCAGCCAATGCGTCAGCCGATGCGTCTGCAACGCCTGAAAGCCCTTGAAATAAAGGATCGGCTCGATCAGCCGGTCGCAGGCCGGATCACGATCGAGGACGGCCATGATGTCCATGCGCAGCCACTGGCCGAGGTCCGGCTGGGCCGCGAACATTTCCTCGAACGCCTGGCGAATCAACGCGCCCGACAGGTCGTCATGATCGAGCCGCGATGACACACGTTGCGCCATTGCTGCTTCCAGCGAGGGCTGATGCAGGATATTGGACAGCACCAGGCCGGCCATTTCCGGCTCGGCCTTCAGAACCGCCTCGGCCTCAAGACGCACCCGCCTCCATACCGGATCGACCGGCGCCACATTGGCCTTCAGCCCATGCACATTGGCAGACATGCACCACCTCGCTGCTCGCCGATCGCAGAACCCGACATAGGCGCCAAACCGACCGGAAACGAGACCTATCACAGAAATGTTGACAATGCCTCGTGCGCGCTCCTGCCAGCCCGGCGCTCAGGATGCGGACGCGGCCCCTGTCCGTCCGCATGCCAGCCACCCGCCGGAGAGCCGGCCTGATACCAGTGGCCCTTACAAATTGACCTGCCGGTCATTTCCCGGGCCGTCCCTCGCAACCGGGCCTTCGGCCGTGCTCGGCGTCGCATTCGCTCCTGACCAGCGGCCCTGACAATGGCCCCTGACGGTCAATTGTCTGGACCACTGGTATGATTCGATACTTCAACGACCGGAATCATCACCTGAAGAAGGCGGAATCAGAATCACAGCAAGTCTCGCCAAGCCATTGACCGGCAACGGGTCAGGGCTCCTTCTTGAGATGATTGTCGAAGAAGGCAATGACCGCCTTGCGATGGGTGATGTCCCCTACCGCGACATTGTGATCGCGCCCTTCGATGTCGAAGGGGACAGCGTTCTGCATCACGTCGGTCAGCCGCCGCGCGTCGCCGGCGATCGGGTCGTTGGTGCCGACGGCCACGATGGTCGGGGTGGCGATCATGCGGACATGTTCGAGCGGCATGGTCTGGCGCGAGCCCCGGATGCAGGCCGCCAGCGCCCTGAGATCGGAGCCGGTCATCTCGGCGAAAGCACGGAACATCCGGCCCATCGGGTCCTCGATGGCGTTGAGGCCGGGAGCCTCCAGCGCCTCGGCGATGCTTTGCGGCAGGCCGATGCCATCGACCAGCCGGTATCCGAGCCCGCCCATCGCCAGCACGCGCACCAGCCGTGGATGGGCGCGGGTGAGAAAAGCGGCGATGCGCGCCCCCATGGAATAGCCGATGACGCCGGCCCCTTCGATACCGAGATGGCCAAGCAGCGCTGCCGCATCGTCCGCCATGAGGAATGTGGTGTACTCGGCCGGATCGTAGAGTTTGTCGGACAGGCCATGGCCGCGATTGTCGAGGGCGATCACCCGGTATCCGGCATGGGTCAGCGAGCGGACCCATTGCGTCGCGACCCAGTTGACCGAATGGTTGGAGGCAAAGCCGTGGATCAGCAGAACCGCCGGCCCGCTGCCTTCATGGGGCGGCACGTCGATATAGTTGAGTCCTACGCCCTTATGAACGAACCTGTGCATTTCCCCTCCGGCTCTTGCAGGATCGTTGCCTGACACGAAACTCCTGTCCGGCTCAAGCCTGTCGCCATTCCGACACTTGGCAAATAGTCCCGCCTGCAGACAAGGCCTCTAGGAATCCGCGTCCGGAATGGCTAGAGGTGAACGCACCTTTTCGCACACCCGGACTGAAGCGCCATGGCTCATCACGCGATCCCGCATTTTCACAACGACTCCGGCGTTGCCGTCATTGAGATCGCCGCCAGGGAATTCATGTGCATCGGCGCCAAGCCGCCGTTCGACCATCCGCATGTCTTTCTCGACATGGGCGCCGACAACGAAATCATCTGCCCTTATTGCTCGACGCTGTTCCGTTATTCCAAGGCGCTGCACGGCACCCAGTCGCAGCCGCCCTCCTTGTGGACGGATGCGGCTTGAGGAGATGCAGCCATGGCCAGCCAACGCCATGCGGTCATCGCCGGGGCCGGCATCGGCGGGTTGACGGCAGCGCTCACCCTCGCCCGTGCCGGATGGACGGTCGACGTTTTCGAACAGGCCCACAAGCTTGAGCCGGTTGGCGCCGGCGTGCAGCTTGGTCCCAATGCCACCCGCATTCTCTACGATCTCGGGCTTGAGGCTGCCTTGGCCGAAACCGCTGTTGCGACCGAACAGCTGATCGTCCGCACCGGCCTCGACGGGCGCCGGCGCAATGGCATGCGCCATACCGGTGAGGCGGTGCGACGCTGGAATGCGCCGTTCCTGGTCATTCACCGCGGCGATCTGCAGATGACGCTGCTGGCAGCGGCTTCGGCCACACCGGGCGTCACCATCATGCTCGGCCAGCGGCTGGAGGATATCAGCGAGCGCACCGGCAGGACGATGGCCAGCTTTTCCAAGTATGGCGAGGTCACCGAAATTGACGCCGATCTGATCGTCGGCGCCGATGGCGTCTGGTCAAAAGCCCGCAGCCATGTCGGCCTGACCGGCCCCACCAACTTTTCCGGATCGGTTGCCTGGCGTACGGTGGTTCCGGCCGAAGCCGTGCCCGAGGCGATGCGGGCGCGCAATACCAACCTGTGGCTTGGGCCCGGCGCCCATGTCGTCCATTATCCGGTTCAATCCGGCCGCACCATCAACATCGTCGCGGTTGTCGATGATGGCTGGCGCGAGCGCGGCTGGTCGGAATCGGGCGATATTTCCTGGATCAATCGTCGCTTCATCGATTGGCACAAGGACCTGCGGACGCTGATTGGCAGCGCCGAGCACTGGCTGCGCTGGTCGCTGTTCGACCGCCCGCCAGAGCCGAAATGGTCGCGCGGCATCATCACCCTGCTGGGCGATGCGGCGCATCCGATGCTGCCGTTCCTGGCTCAGGGCGCCGCGCAGGCAATCGAGGACGCCGCCGCCCTTGCCGCAGCTTTGGCCGACACGCCGGACGTTGCGGCCGCGCTGCGCAACTATGAACGCCGCCGCATTCCCCGCACCGCGCGGGTTCAGAAGCTGTCGCACCGTCAGCGGCGCATCTATCACGCCTCAGGCCCGCTTGCCACGGCGCGCGACATTGCCATGGGCCTGATGGGCGAGAAGGGGCTGGCCGACCGTTTCGACTGGCTCTATCGCGAAGATCCCTGAGCCGGCGGACGGCTTCCACTTAATCGCAGCATACTCTAGCCTGACAATTCTTAGGTCTATAATGATGACGGCGAGAGCCGTGGCCCGTGACCGATTCGCCGCACCCTGACGCCCCGCCCGAGACCACCCGCCAGCGCATGGTCGCGATTGTGCTGGTGATGGGCGCTGTATTGATGTTCACCATCATCGATGCCTCCGCCAAGTGGCTCAACCCGCGCATCGGTGTCCTGGAAACCGTCTGGCTGCGGTATGTCGTGGCCTTTCTGTGGACCCTGCCGTTCCTCAATCCGTGGAGCGTTCCCGGATTGCTGCACAGCGAGAAGCCGGTTCTCCAGGCGCTGCGTGGCTTTCTGCTGCTGGCGTCGACGGCGCTGAATTTCATCGCTCTGCAATACCTGCAACTGGCCCAGACGGTGTCGATCGCCTTCATGGCGCCGCTGATGGTCTCGCTGCTGGCTGGCCCCATTTTGGGGGAATGGGCCGGACCACGGCGTCTTGCGGCGATCATCGTCGGCTTTGTCGGCGTCCTGATCATGACACGCCCCGGTTCCGGCGTGTTTCACCCGGCGGCGATTCTGTCGCTGTTGTCGATGACGAGCTATTCCATCATCCTGCTGATGACCCGCCGCCTCCAGGCCACCGACAGTCCGGAGACCACGATTTTCTATACGTCGCTGTTCGGTTCGCTGGTGCTGATGCCGCCGGCATTGATGCTCTGGTCCTGGCCGACAGGGGCGCTGGAATGGCTGGCGATCGCCATGCTCGGCTTTGGCGGCGCGCTCGGCCACTGGATGCTGATCCAGGCCCAGCGCCGCACCGAGGCGCCGGTGCTGGCGCCGTTTCTCTATACGCAGATCATCTGGATGACCCTGGCCGGCTATCTGGTGTTCGGTGATGTTCCGGACCGCTGGACCTTGGTTGGCGGAACCGTCGTCATCGCCTCCGGGCTCTACCTTCTGCACCGCGAACGGGTCCGCGCCCGCGAACGGGCGGCCGGGCGCCTGCCCTGACAGCGAAAAGGGGGCCTTGCGCCCCCTCCGTCTGGTTCAAGCCTGCGCGATCCGCAGCGTCCGCCATCAATTGCAGACGCGCATGCGCTCGGATTTGACGAAATTGCCCTTGCGGTCGAACAGTTCGACACTTCGCACCGAACAGGTCTCGCGTGCCGAAGCGCGATGATAGGTCGTCGAACCGGTCGGCTCGCGATCCACCGCTTGCGCTGCCGGCGCGCTCTGCGACTTGCCGAGCATGTAGCCGCCCACCGCTCCGGCGGCGAGCCCCACCGCGCCGCCGGTCAGCAGCGCCTTGTTCTTGCCGCTCTTGGCCATGGCTTGTCCGGAGGCGCCCATCAGGCAGGCAGCGAGAACGGCGACCGGAATCATCGACTTGTGCAACATGATACTCACCCAACCTTGCGCCGGACCGGGTCCCCGCACGCGAAACTGAACAATCGGCCTGTTGCTCGCCCTGCATCGAGGCCGTCCCTGTTGCGACTGTCGCGTCAAAGTCTTGCAAAGCGCTTAAGCTTTGGGAAACCCTGACCGGGCCTGCGTTCATGGTTAATGAGCGGTTGATTGACCGGCAATATATCTGCCAGCCTCAAGAAAAAGGGGCCGCAACGCCCCTATTTGTGAGCGAAATGTTTAGAGCACTTTCAGTGAATTCCAATTCACAGAAAGTGCTCTATCTTTTTGTTTTTTCGCATTTTCTTAACGCGAACCGGAATCCACTTCGCTTGAAAATGCTCTAGTGTGGCTATTTTCCGGTGGCAGCCGCCACCGCCCGCCGCGCCATCACGCCGATCAGATGGGCGCGATACTCGGCCGAGGCATGGATGTCGCTATTGAGCCCCTTGGCCGGATGGCTCTTGCCCTCCAGCGCCTTGGCCGAGAACCGGGCCGCCAGCGCCTTCTCCGCCTCCGCCCAGCGGAACACGCCATCCGCACCGGCACCGGTCACCGCCACGCGCACCTCGCCGCCACGCTTGGACACCGCCACGCCGACCATCGCATAGCGCGAGGCCGGGTTGGAGAACTTGGCATAGGCGAATTTGCCCCCCGTCGGGAACGACACCTTGGTGATGATCTCGCCCTCGTCCAGAGCTGTGGAGAACAGCCCGGTGAAGAACTCATCCGCTGCGATCTTGCGCTTGTTGGTATGGATGGTCGCCCCCAGCGCCAGACAGGCCGCCGGATAATCGGCCGCCGGGTCGTTGTTGGCGATGGAGCCACCGATGGTGCCGCGATTGCGCACCGCCGGATCGCCGATATTGCCGGCCAGCGCCGCCAGGCCCGGCAGCGCCGCGATCACATCGGCATTGGTCGCCACATCGGCATGACATGTCATGGCGCCGATGACCACATTGCGCCCTTTGCGCACCACTCCGGCGAGGTCGGCCAGAGCGCCGAGATCGACGATATGGCTCGGGCTCGCCAGCCGGTTCTTCATCGTCGGCAGCAGCGTGTGGCCGCCTGCCAGCAACCGGGCGTCCTCATGCTTGGCGATCAGCGCCGCCGCTTTCCTGAGGGAGGCCGGACGGTGATATTTGAAAGCATACATGGAAAAGTGCTCCTGCAAGATCCCTGGCGCGATCCCCTCTCCCCGCTGGCGGGGAGAGGGCTAGGGTGAGGGGCTTATCGCCTGACCCCTCATCCGGCCTTCGGCCACCTTCTCCCCGCGGGGCGGGGAGAAGAAACAATTATTCCGCCGCCTGCTTGCGTGCCTTGTGCGCCGCACGCCACACTTCCTGCGCGGTCGCCGGCATGCGAACATCCTCATGGCCGAGTGCATCGGTAATGGCATTGATGACCGCCGGCGGCGCCGCGATCGCTCCGGCCTCGCCGCAGCCCTTGATGCCGAGCGGGTTCGACGGGCACGGAGTGACCACCGTATCCACCTTGAACGACGGCAGGTCGTCGGCACGCGGCATGTGGTAGTCCATGTAGCTCGCCGTCAGGAGCTGGCCGTTCTCGCCATAGACGGCCCCTTCGCACAGCGCCTGCCCGATGCCCTGGGCGATGCCGCCATGCACCTGGCCTTCGACGATCATCGGGTTGATGACATTGCCGAAATCGTCGACCGCGGTCCACCGCTCCACTTTCGTCACACCGGTCTCGGGGTCGATCTCGACCTCGCAGATATGCACGCCGGCCGGGAAGGTGAAGTTGGTGGGATCATAGAACGCCCCCTCCTTCAGCCCCGGCTCAAGCTGCGCTCCGGTGAACTTGTGGGCGATATAGGCCTGCAACGCCACCGATCCGAAGTCGATGCTCTTGTCGGTGCCCTTGACGCTGAACTGCCCGTTCTTGAAGTCGATATCGGTCTCGGACGCTTCCAGCACATAGGCGGCGACCTTCTTGGCTTTTGCCTCGATCTTGTCGAGCGCCTTGGCAATCGCCGTCATGCCGACCGCGCCGGAACGCGAGCCGTAGGTGCCCATGCCCATCTGCACCTTGTCGGTATCGCCATGGACGATCGCCACATTGTCGATCGGAATGCCGAGCCGGTCGGAGACAAGCTGGGCAAAGGTGGTCTCATGCCCCTGCCCGTGACTGTGCGATCCGGTGAGGATTTCCACCGTGCCGATCGGATTGACGCGCACCTCGGCCGATTCCCACAGGCCGACGCCGGCGCCGAGCGAACCAACCGCCTGGCTGGGCGCGATGCCGCAGGCTTCGATATAGGCCGAATAGCCCAGGCCGCGCAGCTTGCCCTTGCGCCCGCTGTCGCGCCGGCGCCTGGCAAAGCCCTTCACGTCGGCCAGTTCCATAGCCTTTTTCAGCGCGGCGTTATAGTCGCCGGCGTCGTAGCACATGATCACCGGCGTCTGGTGCGGGAACTTGCGGATGAAGTTCTTGCGCCGGAACGCCGCCGGGTCCTGCCCGGTCTGGCGCGCGCCGATTTCCATCAGCCGCTCGATGACAAAAGTGGCCTCCGGGCGGCCGGCGCCGCGATAGGCATCGACCGGCGCGGTGTTGGTGTAGATGCCCTCCACCTCGCAATAGATCGCCGGAATATCATACTGGCCCGACAGCAGCGGCGCGTAGAGGTAGGTCGGCACCGACGACGAGAAAGTCGACAGATACGCGCCGAAATTGGCCTTTGTCGAAACCCGCACGCCGGTCACCTTGCCGCCTTCGTCGATCGCCATCTCGGCATGGGTGACATGATCGCGGCCATGGGCGTCGGACAGGAATGATTCGATCCGCTCGCCCGTCCATTTCACCGGCCGGCCGACCTTGCGCGCCGCCCACAGGCACACCGTCTCCTCGGCATAGATGAAAATCTTCGAGCCGAACCCGCCGCCGACATCAGGCGCGATCACCCGCAACTTGTGCTCGGGCGCGATGCCGATGAATGCCGACAGCACCAGCCGCGCCACATGCGGATTCTGGCTGGTGGTATAGAGCGTCAGCGCATCGTTACCCGCGTCATAGTCGCCGATTGCGGCGCGCGGCTCCATCGCATTGGGGATCAGCCGATTGTTGACCAGATCGAGCTTGACGACATGCCTGGCAGCCTTGAACGCCGCATCGGTCGCTGCCTTGTCGCCGAGATGCCAGTCATAGACGCGGTTGCCGGGGCAATTGTCATGAATGAGCGCCGCGCCCTTCTTGCGCGCGGCGGACACATCCGCCAGCGCCGGCAGCACATCATAGTTGACCTTGACCTTCTCGGCCGCGTCCTTGGCGATGTCGAGCGTCTCGGCGATGACGACCGCCACATGGTCGCCGACATAGCGCACCTTGCCCTGCGCCAGCGCCGGATGCGCGCCGGCGGCCATGGGCGAGCCATCCTTGTTGTGGATCATCCAGCCACAGATCAGCCCGCCGACCTTGTCGGCAGCGATGTCATCGCCGGTATAGATCGCCAGCACGCCCGGCACTTTCAGCGCTGCCTTCAGGTCGATGGACTTGATCGCCGCATGGGCATGCGGCGAGCGCAGGAAATAGGCGTAGGTCTGGCCGGGGCGGTTGATATCGTCGGTGTAATTGCCCTTGCCGGTGATGAAGCGGAAGTCTTCCTTGCGTTTGACGGAAGCTCCGATGCCTGTGGCACTCATGACGTCCCCTCCCGAGGGATGAATGGCTGGATCAGACTGATAAGGCACGATGGCAGGCGGGCTCAGGCGACCTTCTTCTTGCCCTTGCCCATCGCCCGCGCCCCGGCGTCGACCGCCTTGACGATGTTGTGGTAGCCGGTGCAGCGGCAGATATTGCCTTCGAGTTCCTCGCGGATGGTCGCCTCGTCGAGGTCGTGCCCCTTGCGATTGACCAGATCAACCGCTGTCATGATCATCCCCGGCGTGCAGAATCCGCATTGCAACCCGTGATGATCGCGGAACGCCTCCTGCATCGGGTGCAACTGCTGCCCGTTGGCCAGCCCCTCGATGGTGACGACATTGGCGCCCTCGCAGGACAGCGCCAGCGCGGTGCATGCCTTCACCGCCTTGCCATCGACATGAACGACGCAGGCGCCGCACTGGCTGGTGTCGCAGCCGACATGCGTGCCCGTCAGCCTCAGCGTCTCGCGCAGGAACTGCACCAGCAGCGTGCGCGGATCGATGTCTGCGGATACAGCTTTTCCATTCACCGTCATCGAGACAGTGGCCATAGGGTGTTCCTCCTCGATGCGTCCGGCCCGGTCTGCCCAAAGCGTGGCCGGCACGTGTCTTTCGGCATCACGCCTGCCAGTGAAGGGACGCACACGCCGTTGGTCAGCGAGATTGGCCCGCCCCTTGAAACCGGTCAAGAGCCAACCCGGCCCTCTGTCGCAATGACAAACGAAAAACTCAGCCTCCGTTCAGCTAGCCGATGGTTAACTCACCATCAACGTCAGGCCGAGTGTTCGGTTCTGCCTGTGATGGGCCCTGAGGAGGATGCCATGACCCCTGTGAAGAAGCTTGCTGCGGTTGCGATTGCCTCGCTCACGCTCGCCACCACTTTCGCCACCAGCGCCGAGGCGCAGTATCGCCGCCATGGCTGGGGCCCGCGGCCCGGCCCGGTCTATGTGAACCGTCACCGCGGTTTCCGCGGCGCTCCGCTGGCGGCCGGTCTGCTCGGCAGCGCGGTGATCGGCTCGATGCTGATGGCAACCCGCCCGGCCTATGCCGCGCCGGTCTATCAGGACGAATGCTACCGCGAATATGTCGGCCGCGACCGTTACGGCCGGCGCCTGTATCAGACCGTCTGCTACTGATCCGGCACAACTGGATTGCTGCATGCGGCCCCGCTCCGGCGGGGCCGTTCAGGATTCTGTCCAGCGCGCGGCGGCGCTGTCGTCCTCGTCGCGCGCTTCGACCCATCCGCCCTCGGACCCGTCAACGCCGTGCTCCTTCTTCCAGAACGGCGCGCGCGTCTTGAGAAAGTCCATGAGAAATTCAGCCGCCTCGAACGCAGCCCGCCGATGCGCCGAGGTTGTCACCACCAGCACGATCTGGGCGCCTGGGGCGATTCGCCCGTGGCGGTGGATCACGCTCAGCCCGGTCAGCGGCCAGCGCCGCACCGCATCCTCCGCGACCCGTGTCATTTCCTCTTCGGCCATGCCCGGATAATGTTCGAGTTCGAGCGCGGCGAGCCGCCCTTCCTCGCTGCGGCAAAGGCCGGTGAAGGTCACAACCGCGCCGATATCCATCCGCCCTTCGGTGAGGCGCCGCACTTCGGCTGCGGCGTCGAAATCCTCCGCCTGCACACGGATGCGAAGCGGCACGGCCATCGCTCAGCCCCCGGTCATCGGCGGGAAAAAGGCGATCTCCCGCGCGCCGGTCACCGGCTGATCGGCCCTGGCATGGCTGCGATCGAGCGCCACGCGAATGAACGGCGCCTTTTCGAAGGCATGGGCATAGCGCTCGCCCCGCCTCTGCTGCCAGGCCAGCAGGTCTGCAACCGTCCGCACGTCGGCGGGCAGTTCAACCTCTTCCTCGGACAGGCCGATCCGCTCGCGCACCCAGGCGAAATAGACGAGCTTCATGACGCCTTTTCATCCTCTTCCAGAATATGGCGGATGCCCGCCCTGAAATAATCAAAGCCCGTATACAGTGTCAGAACAGCGGCAAGCCATAGCAGCGCCAGCCCGATGTTGATCGTCCATCCGGCCGGCAGCAGGCTGTCGCCTGCATCTCCGGCGATCAGAAAGCCCAGCGCCACCAGTTGCGCCGTGGTTTTCCACTTGGCCAGCCGCGATACCGGCACCGAAACGCGGACCTCGGCGAGGAATTCGCGCAATCCCGACACCAGAAACTCGCGGCACAGGATGACAATGGCCGCCCAGACCGAATAGCTATGGATATCGCCGGTATGGACCAGCATCAGCAGCACCGAGCCGACCAGCAGCTTGTCGGCCACCGGATCGAGCATCCGCCCCATGGACGATTGCTGTTCCCAGATTCTGGCCAGATAGCCATCGAGAAAGTCGGTGATGCCGGCCACGATATAGATAGTGAGCGCGGTCCAGCGCACCCAGTCATCCTTCGGCCAGAACAGACATGCCACCACCACCGGCACCGCGGCGATGCGGCCGTAGGTGAGAATGTTCGGCAGGTTGAACGGATTGCGGCGTGCCGAGGTCATCGTAGCTGGGTTGGATCGGAGACTAGATGGCGGCACCGGAGCATACCGGCGCCAAAGCCGTCAACCGCCAACCGCCGGTCTCAACCTTGTTTTTCATGGAAGAAATCGTAGACCGCGCGCGCCGTCGCTTCGTTGATGCCCGGCGTGCGCATCAGATCCTCGAGCGACGCCCGGCTGACAGCCTTGGCCGTGCCGAAATGCAGCAGCAGCGCCCGCTTGCGGCGGGGGCCGACGCCGGGCGCTTCATCGAGCGGATTTGCGACCATCTCGCGCTTGCGCTTGGCCCGATGCGTGCCGATGGCGAATCGATGCGCCTCGTCGCGCAGCCGCTGGATGAAATACAGCGCCGGATCGCGCGGGCTGAGCCGGAACGGCGGCCGCCCGGCCACATGGAACACTTCCCGCCCCGCATCACGATCCGGTCCCTTGGCGACACCGACCAACGGCACGTCGGTCACCCCGATCTCCGCCAGCGCGCCGCGCACCGCCGCAAGCTGGCCCTCGCCGCCGTCGATCAGCACCAGATCCGGCCAAGGCGGAAAGCTCTCCTCCTCCGCCCCCTGCTGGCGCGGGGCCTCCTTCAGCAAGCGTGAAAACCGCCGCGTCAGCACCTCGCGCATCATCCCGTAATCGTCGCCGGGCGTCAGCTCCTCGGATTTGATGTTGAAGGTGCGGTAATGGGTTTTCATGAACCCCGCCTCGCCGGCAACGATCATCGCGCCGACAGCGTTGGTGCCCATGATGTGGGAATTGTCGAACACGTCGATTCGGCGCGGCGGCTTGTCGAGGCTGAACGCCTCGGCCAGGGCGGCCAGCAGCTTGCGCTGGCCGGCACTGTCGGCGAGCTTGCGCGCCAGCGCTTCGCGGGCATTGCGTCCGGCATGGTCGACAAGATCCTTCTTCTCGCCACGCCTGGGATGGACGACCTCGACCTTGCGCCCTGCCCGCGCCGACAACGCTTCGCCGATCAGGGCGGCATTCTCGATGGCGTGGCTGGTGAGCACCAGCCTTGGTGCCGGCCGCTCGTCGTAGAACTGGCTGACGAAGGCATCGAGCACTTCGGCCGGCGCCATCGACCGGTCGGCCCGCGGAAAGAAGGCACGGTTGCCCCAGTTCTGGAAGGTGCGGAAGAAGAACACCTCGACGATGAACTGCCCGGCTTCCTCATGGATGGCGAACACATCCGCCTCCTCCACCTCGCGCGGGTTGATGTCCTGGCTTGCCTGCACCGCCGAGAGCGCCGCCAGCCGGTCGCGATAGCGTGCGGCGCGCTCGAATTCGAGGTCATCGGAGGCCGCCTGCATTTCCGCAGCTATCCGTTGCTTGACCGCCACTGACCGCCCCGACAGGAACTGCCGCGCCTCATCAACCAGCCCGGCATAATCGGCGATGCCGATCTCGCCGGTGCAGGGGGCGGCGCAGCGCTTGATCTGGAACAGCAGGCAGGGGCGCGTGCGATTGTCATAGTAGCTGTCGGTGCAGGTGCGCAGCAGGAAGGCGCGCTGGAGGGCATTGACCGTCCGCCCCACCGCCTGGGCCGAGGCGAACGGCCCGAAGTAATTGCCCTTGCGGTTGCGCGCGCCGCGATGCTTGACGATCTGCGGCGCCGGATGATCCCCGGTGATCAGGATATAGGGAAACGACTTGTCGTCGCGCATCAGCACATTGAAGCGCGGCTTCAACTGCTTGATATAGTTGGTTTCGAGCAGCAGCGCCTCGGCTTCCGTCTCGGTGGTGACGAACTCCATCGAGGCGGTGGCGGCGATCATCCGCTGGATGCGGTTGGAATGGCCAACACCGCGCGTGTAGCTGGCGACGCGCTTTTTCAGCGAGCGTGCCTTGCCGACATAGAGCACGCCGCCATCGGCCCCAAGCATGCGATAGACGCCGGGATCATTGGGGAGCGTTTTGCAGAAGCGCCGGATGACGTCGACGCCAAGCCCATAGGCATCGGCGCTGGCCTCGCCGGCCTCCTCCGGCTCCGGCAGGGCCTCCTCGGTGTCGTCGGTTTCCGGCTCGTCGGGCGGCAGATCGTCGTTCGGGCGTCCCATGGCAGCAGAGATAGGTGTTTTGTTTTCCCTGCGGAAGCGCGAACTCAGCCGCCCTTCACCGCCTCGGCGAATTTGGCGAAGAACTGATCGGCCAGTTTCTTGGCGACGCCATTGATCAACCGCGCGCCGAGCTGGGCGATTTTTCCGCCGACATGCGCCTCGACCTCGTAGGTGAGCGTGGTTCCCTCCGCGATGGGCGCCAGCCTGACCGTTGCACCGCCCTTGGCGAAGCCGGCAATTCCCCCCTCGCCTTCGCCGCTGATCCGGTAGCCGTTCGGCGGATCGAGATCGGTCAGGCTGACTTTGCCGCGGAACTTGGCATTGACCGGCCCGATCTTCAGCTTCACCTCGGCCCGGTAACCTTCATCGATCGACCCTTCAAGGCTCTGGCATCCGGGAATGCAGACCCGCAGCACCTCCGGATCGTTGAGCTTCGCCCAAGCGGTCTCGCGGCTGGCCGGCAGATCCACCGTTCCGGTCATCGTCATTGCCATGGTGCGTCCCCTCAGTGGCAAAGCGGCTTGCGGCGCCGCATCTGGTCGCTAGTCTGGACCAAACCTGCACCTTGGGGAAGGAGGCGAATGGCAATGCCGGGCATTTATGGCGAACTGTTTTCCGACGCCGCGATGACGGATCTGTTTTCCGACCGGGCGACGCTGCAGGGCATGCTCGATTTCGAGGCAGCCCTGGCGCGCGATCAGGCCAGCGACGGAATCATTCCCGAAAGCGCGGTTGCGCCGATCGCCGCCGCCGCCCGCGCCGACCTCTACGACATCGCCGACATCGGCCGGCAGGCAACATTGGCGGGCAATCCGGCGATTCCCATGGTGCGGCTGCTGACCGAGCGGGTGGCAGCCGCCGATCCGGAAGCCGCCCGCTGGGTGCACTGGGGCGCCACCAGCCAGGATGCCATCGACACCGGGCGGCTGATCCAGATCGCCGGAGCGCTGCGATTGATCGAGGCGCGAATCGACCGGCTCGCCGCCATCCTCGCCCGCACCGCAGACCAGCATCGCCGCACCGTCATGGCCGGCCGCACGCTGCTGCAGCAGGCGCTGCCGGTGACGTTCGGCCTGAAAGCGGCCTATTGGCTGGATGCGCTGCTCGGTCATGCCGCCGCGCTCTCCCGTATCGCCCCGGCCGCCAGCCTCCAGCTCGGCGGCGCGGCGGGCACACTCGCCTCGCTCGGGGACAAGGGCCCGGCGCTGCAGGAGCGGATGATGGGGTTTGACCTCGCCGTGCCGTGGCATGCGACCCGCCAGGCGCTGCTGCGCCAAGGGGCCGAACTCGGCCTGCTCACCGGCACGCTCGGCAAGATCGGCCGCGATGTCACGCTGCTGATGCAGACCGAGATCGGCGAGGTGAGCGAAGCCGCCGCCGAGGGCAAGGGCGGCTCGTCCACCCTCCCGCACAAGCGCAATCCGGTGCAGAGCGTTGCCCTGACCGCCATCGCCACCCGCACCCCGGGGCTCGTCGCCACCCTGCTCTCTGCCATGGTGCAGGAGCATGAGCGCGCTGCCGGCGCCTGGCAGGCGGAATGGCAGACCCTGCCCGATCTGTTCATCCTCGCCGGCGCCGCACTGGCCCATGCCGTGGCGCTGATCGACGGACTCGGCGTCGACAAGGCACGGATGCGCGACAATCTCGACCGAACCGGCGGCCTGATCCTGTCCGAACGGGTCGCCATGGCGCTCGGCGAGGTCATGCCGCGCATCGAGGCCAAAGCCCGCGTCGAGGCGGCCTGTGCGATCGCCATCAGCGAACGGCGCCCGCTGCGCGATGTGCTGGCAGCGGATGCCGTCATTGCCGCCCATCTCGACGGGGCGGCGCTCAGCCGGCTGTTCGATCCCGCCACCTATCTTGGCGCCAATGATGCGGTCATCGACCGCGTGCTGGCGCTGCACCGCCTGCATATTGCCCGCTGAAGGGAAGGAGGCCCGCCGATGCCGATGCTGACAATCGGGAACGAAGCGTTTCACTATCAGCTGGAGGGGCCGAAAGGCGCCCCGGTGCTGATGCTGTCCAATTCGCTCGGCACCGATCTGACGATGTGGAACACCCAGGCCGCCGCATGGTCGCAGAGCTTCCGCGTGTTGCGCTATGACAGCCGCGGCCACGGCCGCAGCACCGCCCCGGCCCGGCCCTATTCCATCGCCGAACTCGGCCGCGACGCGCTGGCGATCATGGATGCGCTCAAACTCGACAGGGTGCATTGGTGCGGCCTGTCCAAGGGCGGCATGGTCGGGCAATGGCTGCTCACCAACGCAAGGGATCGAATCGGCAAGTCGGTGCTCGCCAACACCGCCTCGCGCATGGGACCGCCGGAGCTGTGGAACACCCGCATCCGCACCGTGACGGCAAGCGGCTTGGGCGCCATCGCCGATACCACGCGCGAACGCTGGTTCTCGCCGAAAGCCCGCGCCTCTGCCAATCCGGAGATCGACCGCATCATCGAAACGTTCCGTTCGGTGCCGGTCGCCGGCTATTGCGGTTGCTGCGCGGCCATCCGCGACATGGACCAGCATTGGTCGATCCGCTCGATCGCCAATCCGGTTCTGGTCATCATCGGCAAGCACGACCCGGCCACCCCGCCCGCTGCCGGTGAGCATATCGCCCGCTCAATCCGCGGCGCAAAGAAGAAGCTGCTGGATGCCGCTCACCTCTCCAACATTGAACAGCCCGCCGCCTTCACCCGCGCGGTCGCGGAGTTTCTCGCATGAGCGATGATTCGTCCCGCCACGCCGCCGGAATGAGCGTGCGCCGTGCCGTCCTCGGCGATGCCTGGGTCGACCGCGCCAATGCCAGGCTGACCCCGTTCAACCGCGAATTTCAGGATCTCATCACACGCTATGCCTGGGGCGAGATCTGGACCCGGCCCGGCATGGACCGCACGACGCGCTCCTGCTGCGTGCTGTCGATGATGATCGCGCTGGGTGCGTGGGAGGAATTCCGCCTGCATGTCCGCGCCGCCTTCAACAACGGCCTCGACCGCGACGCCATCAAGGAAGTGATCCTGCAGGCCGCCATCTACTGCGGCGTGCCCAAGGCCAACCATGCCATCAGGGAGGCCGAGGCGGTGTTCGCCGAGATGGACAAGGACTGATACCAAGTCGCAAGGCGAGGAACTCGCCGCGACTTGGTTCGTTTCAAAAATTTCTCACTATTATCAACGAGATGAGAAATTTTTGAGTTGCACCAAAGAGTCATTTTCAATGACTTTTGGTATGAGGCCTCTCCCTTCCCCCTTGCGGGGAAGGGTTGGGGATGGGGGTGGATGATCCGGGCTCCGCATGTCATGCAGCACCACCCCCACCCGGTCCTCCACACGCAGACAAGTCTACGCAGACTGCGTAGACTTGTCTGCGATGTTTGGACCACCCTCCCCGCAAGGGGGAGGGAAGACGACAGCGCCCTGCCATAGGAGCGAAGCGACGCCGAGCGAGTGCGAGGGATGCTCGCGCAGCGAGCCACTTACAAACCTGCGAAGCGACGCCGAGCGAGTGCGAGGGATGCTCGCGCAGCGAGCCACTTACAAACCTGCGAAGCGACGCCGAGCGAGTGCGAGGGATGCTCGCGCAGCGAGCCACTTACAAA
>ERZ761609.1051-NODE-1051-length-26904-cov-34.830161_pt1 | contig 26904 bp, 23 predicted proteins | sample MGYA00511163_ERZ761609 | MGnify/ENA primary metagenome ERZ761609 (study PRJEB28899, sample SAMN02445070) | bioreactor sludge metagenome | biome: EBPR sludge | place: Australia: Brisbane, Thorneside Wastewater Treatment Plant | collected 2011-12-16 ... | reverse complement strand
GGGTGGCGCGGCCCGCTTGGCGGCCTCGGCCCGAGCGGCCAGTTCGGCGCTGAAACCGTAAGCCGCGCAGGGCATGCCACCGCCCAGCGGTTTGCCCACCACCACTGCATCGGGCTGCAGGCCGTGGGCGCGGGAGTAGCCGCCGGGCCCGGAGCTGATGGTGTGGGTTTCGTCCAGCACCAGCAGCGTGCCGTGGCGGCGGATGAGGGCCTGGGCGGCTTCCCAGAAGCCGGGGTCGGGCAGCACCATGCCGATGTTGGTCATGACCGGCTCGGCCAGCACGCAGGCCACATCGCCGGGGGACAGGGCGGCTTCCAGCGCGGCCAGGTCGTTGAACTCCACCACGCGGGTGGTGCGCGTCAGGTCGTGCACCTGACCCAGCAGGCTGTCGCGCTGGGTAGGCTGGCCGTGGACCAGATCGACAAACACATCGTCCACCGTGCCGTGGTAGCAGCCGTTGAACACCAGCAGCACGGAACGGCCGGTGGCGGCGCGCAGCCAGCGCAGCACGAAGCGGTTGGCATCGGTGGCCGTCATGGCGAACTGCCACTGCGGCAGGCCGAAACGCTCGGCCAGCGCGTCGCCCACGGCGGCGGCATCTTCATTGGCCAGCATCGCGGTGCAGCCCCGGCTGGCCTGGGCGGCCAGCGCCTGCATCACCACCGGCGGCGAGTGGCCGAACATGGCCCCGGTGTCGCCCAGACAGAAGTCGGCCAGCACATGGCCGTCCAGGTCGGTCAGGTGCGCGCCCTGGGCGTGTGCCATGTGCAGCGCAAATGGGGTGGCCCAGTCGTTCATCCAGTGCAGCGGCACGCCGAACATCAGGTGTTGCGCCGTTCGGGCCGCCTGCGCCTGCGAGCGAGGGTTGCGGGCGATGTAACTGGCCCGCTCGTGTGCCAACAGCGTGTGCACGCGTGCAGGGTCAATGCCCCCGGCGGGTGGGGTGGAAATGTGAGGGACAGACATGGCGCACATCATTTCCTGCACGCCGTGTGCCTGGCAAGCACAAAATGGCCCTGGCCGGTGCCACTTTGACGTGCTGTGGGCAGGCCAGTGGCTTGCTGTGTGTTCGGTTGATCCACACCAGCTCTGGCAAGCGCGCCTGGTGCTGGTGGGTGTTCGGCGAGCCGGGGTGCGGACCCGGGTGTCAGCACCCGCTTGCATCACCGACAATGCGGGTTTTGTTGTTGACCCTTCTTGCTTGAATTTCCCATGTCTGACACGACCGCCCCCATCACGCTGCCTGACCGCCTGTCACAAGACCCCCGCAGCCCGTTCTTTGTGCGCGAGATGTTCGAGCACGACATTGGCATCCATTTCAATGGCAAAGAGCGTTTCGATGTGGCCGAGTACTGCATCAGCGAAGGCTGGATCAAGGTGCCCGCCGGCAAAACCGTTGACCGCCGTGGCCAACCGCTGTTGATCAAGCTCAAGGGCTCGGTAGAGGCCTTCATCAAAGCGGCCTGAGCCCATGACATGGCCTGCTGGCGCACCCTGCCCGTGTGGCCGCATGTCTGGCGCGGGCAAGGGCAAGGCTGGCCAGCCGCTGGCCTATGCGGACTGCTGCCAACCCTGGCACGCAGGCCATCCTGCACCCACGCCAGAAGCGCTGATGCGCTCGCGCTACAGCGCATTTGTGCTGGGGCTGACTGATTACCTGCAGGCCACCTGGCACGCCAGCACCCGCCCGGCCGACCTTGCGCTGGAGCCTGGCACCCGCTGGCTGGGCCTGGAGGTTCGGTCGCACGCCCAGACGGATGCCACACATGGGGAGGTCGAGTTTGTGGCGCGCAGCCGTGTGGCAGGCAAGGGGCAGCGGCTGCACGAGCGCAGCCGGTTTTTCCGCGAAGGCGGCCAATGGCTGTATGTGGACGGCGACATGCTGACGCCCTGATTCGGCATCTTGTTTGACAGGGGCACACCATGCCACGTTTTGCCGCCAACCTGACCATGCTCTACAACGAGCACCCGTTTCTGGAACGGTTTGCCGCCGCAGCGGCAGACGGGTTTCAAGGCGTGGAGTACCTGTTCCCCTATGCATTCGACCCCACCGACATTGCCCGCTGCCTGGCGGCCCATGGCTTGCAGCAGGTGCTGTTCAATGCCCCGCCGGGAAACTGGGACGCAGGCGAGCGGGGCCTGGCCTGCCTGCCGGGGCGTGAAGGCGAGTTCAGAGCGGGCTTTGTCAAGGCGCTGGACTATGCGCGGGCATTGGCCTGCAACCGCATCCACGTCATGGCGGGTTTGGCACCTGCCAGTGCAGACGCGGCCGAGTTGCAGGCCACCTACCTGTCCAACCTGGCATGGGCAGCGGGGTTGGCGTATGGCGATGGCTGCGATGTGCTGATCGAGCCCATCAACACCCGCGACATGCCGGGCTACTACCTGACCCACCAGGCCGCCGCGCATGATGTGGTGCGCACCATCGGCGCTCCCAACCTGAAGGTGCAGATGGACCTGTACCACTGCCAGGTCATGGAAGGTGATGTGGCCAGCAAAATCCGACAGTACCTGCCCACCGGGCGGGTGGGGCACTTCCAGTTGGCGGGCGTGCCCATGCGACACGAACCCGACCTGGGCGAGCTTAATTACCCCTATCTGTTTGACGTCATTGACGAGGTGTCGGCAGCAGTGGGTTGGTCCGGCTGGGTGGGCTGCGAATACCGGCCGGCGCGCGGAGCGGTGCCCGGTGGAACCACGGCCGGTTTGGGGTGGTTGCCGAGGGATTGAAGCCTGCCAAATCGAAAACGGCACCCGAGGGTGCCGTTTTCGATAAAGAATATGACTCTGGCGCTTTATTGATAAGCGCTGTTAGCTATTGAATTTCAATTTTGCCACGCGGGTCAATCAAGCCGCAGCCTTCACCCTCAGGCGCCATGCATGCAGCAGGGGCTCGGTGTAGCCGCTGGGCTGCTCTTTGCCCTTGAACACCAGGTCGCACGCGGCCTGGTAGGCCATGCTGGTGCTGAAGTTGCCTGCCATGTTTTTGTACAGCGGGTCGCCGGCGTTCTGGCCGTCAACCTTGGCGGCCATGCGCTCGAAGGTTTCCTTGATTTGTGCTTCGGTCACCACGCCGTGGTGCAGCCAGTTGGCCATGTGCTGGCTGCTGATGCGCAGCGTGGCGCGGTCTTCCATCAGGCCCACGTCGTTGATGTCAGGCACCTTGGAGCAGCCCACGCCCTGGTCCACCCAGCGCACCACGTAGCCCAGAATGCCTTGGGCGTTGTTGTCCAGCTCGGCCTGTTTTTCAGCGTCAGACCAGTTGGGGTTGGCCGTCACCGGCACGGTCAGCAGGCCGGTCAGCAGGTTGTCACGTTCGGCGTTGGCGTCGATTTTTTCCATCTCGGCCTGGATGTCGGACACCAACACCTGGTGGTAGTGCAGCGCGTGCAGCGTGGCACCGGTGGGGCTGGGCACCCAGGCGGTGTTGGCACCGGCTTTGGGGTGGCCAATTTTCTGGTCCAGCATGGACTTCATCAGGTCGGGCATGGCCCACATGCCTTTGCCGATCTGGGCCTTGCCACGCAGGCCACAGCTCAGGCCGACGATGACGTTGTTCTTTTCGTAGCTCTGAATCCATGCGCTGGTCTTCATGTCGCCCTTGCGCAGCATGGGGCCGGCCAGCATGGCGGTGTGCATTTCGTCGCCGGTGCGGTCCAGGAAGCCGGTGTTGATGAAGGCCACACGGCTCTTGGCGGCTTCAATGCAGGCTTTCAGGTTGACGCTGGTGCGGCGCTCTTCGTCCATGATGCCCAGCTTGACGGTGCTGTCGGCCAGGCCCAGCACCTGTTCCACGCGGCCGAACAGTTCACATGCAAAGGCCACTTCGGCAGGGCCGTGCATTTTGGGTTTGACGATGTACACGCTGCCGGTGCGGCTGTTGCGGATGCCGTTGGCACCATTGCCCTTCAGGTCGTGCAGGGCGATGGTGGTGGTCACCATGGCGTCCATGATGCCTTCGGGAATCTCCTTGCCTTCTGCGCCCCACAGGATGGCGGGGTTGGTCATCAGGTGGCCGACGTTGCGCACAAACATCAGGCTGCGGCCATGCAGGCGCACTTCGCCGTTGCCGCTGGCGGCGGTGTAGAGGCGGTCAGGGTTCAGGCCACGGGTGAGCGTTTTGCCACCCTTCTGGAACGATTCGGTCAGCGTGCCCTTCAGGATGCCCAGCCAGTTGCTGTAGCCCACGATCTTGTCTTCCGCGTCCACGGCGGCCACCGAGTCTTCCAGGTCCAGGATGGTGGACAGCGCGGCTTCCAGCACCACGTCGGACACGCCAGCGGGGTCGGTGCGGCCGATCAGCGTGCTGCGGTCCAGGATGATGTCGATGTGGTTGCCGTGGTGCTTCAGCAGCAGCGAGGTGGGCTGCTCGGCCGGGCCCTGGTAGCCCACGAACTGGCTTGGGTCCTTCAGGCCGGTGGTCTGGCCGTCGTCCAGCGCCACAGTCAGCTGTCCGTTGACCACGCTGTAGCCTTTGGCATCGGTATGGGACTCGGCAGCCAATGGCGCAGCCTGGTCCAGGAACTGGCGTGCAAACTCAATGACCTTGGCACCGCGCACAGGGTTGTAGCCATGGTGGGAGGCCTTGTCTGCGCCGTCGGTTTCGGGGATCACGTCGGTGCCGTACAGCGCGTCATACAGGCTGCCCCAGCGGGCGTTGGCGGCGTTCAGCGCATAGCGGGCGTTCAGAATGGGCACCACCAGCTGTGGGCCGGCCTGGATGGCCAGTTCCGCGTCCACATTCGCGGTCGTGGCCGTCACGCTGGCAGGCTGGGGCACCAGGTAGCCAATGGTTTCCAGAAATTTGCGGTAGGCCACCATGTTGGTGATGGGGCCTGGGTTGGCCTGGTGCCAGGTGTCCAGCTCGGTCTGCAGGCGGTCGCGCTCTTTCAGCAGGGCCGCATTCTTGGGGGCCAGATCGGCCACGATGGCGTCAAAACCCGCCCAGAAGGCATCGCTGCCCACACCGGTACCCGGCAGCACCTGGTTGTTGATGAAGTTGTACAGGTCGGTGGCCACTTGCAGGCCGTGAATCTGAGTGCGTACGGTCATGGTGTGTTGCTGGAGAGTAGTTGAACAAACGGATGTGGCCCGTACCCGGCAGGGATGGGGTGCCAACCTGAGTTCAGACTGTATTGCAAACCTGAATCGGCATTAAATTCAAATTCGGCAATCTATTGATGACTTTTTTGTATTGAATTTCTGACTTCTCCGAAGGTGGTGCGCGTCGGGTGCGTCGTGCCGGCTCTCTACAATGCAGCCCCTTTTGCCGCAGCACCGCATATGAACATCGTTGTCAATGAAGCACTGAAAGCCTACATCGACCCGTTGACCCCCGAGGAGTACGAGGCGCTGGAACGCAGCATCCTGGCGGAAGGCTGCCGCGATGCGCTGGTGCTGTGGGGCGACCTGCTGGTGGATGGCCACAACCGCTATGGCATTTGCCAGAAACATGGCCTGCCCTTCCAGACGGTGCAGAGCAAGCTGTTTCACTCCATGCAGGACGTCCACCTGTGGATGATCGACCAGCACCTCGGGCGGCGCAGCGTCTCCGACTTCCAGCGCGGCGTGCTGGCGTTGCGAAAGCGCGAAATCGTGGCCGAACGGCGGGCGCGCTGGCTGGCGGCCTCCAGCGAAGCCGGTGCGGCTTCAGTCGCCGCCGAGGGTGACGAGCAAAGCCCACCGTGGGACACCGCCGCCCAGTCGGCAGCACCACCCGCACAGCCGGTGCCAGCCCCGCTCAAAAGCCGCGAAGACATTGCCCGGGCCGCTCGCCTGCGCAGCAGTCAGGTGGTGCTGATTGAAAAGATTCAGAAACAGGCCGCCCCCGAACTGGTGGCTGCCGTCAAGTCGGGGGCGGTGTCCATCAGCACCGCTGCCGCAGTGGCCACACTGCCTGCAGACGAGCAGGTGGCGGCTGTGGTCGGTGGCAAAGACGACATCAGGCAGGCCGCCAAACGCGTGCGCAAAGCCAAGCGCAAACCGCGTGATGTGCCTGCAGCAGGCACCGAGGCTGGGCCAGATGTTGCCAACCCCTTGCAAGCGGCGCAGCAACAAATTGCGTCACTGCAGGCCGAAAATGAAGCCCTGCGCCATCAGGTTCTGGTTTTGCAGCAGCAACTGGCAGCGGCTTGTGGCTCGCAATGAGCGCGAAACACGGCGTCAGTTGCCGCTGGGTGGCACGCTGTCCACCAAACGGTCGGTCAGGCCTGCGCCCGCCCACATCCCCAGCAGGGTGACCCAGGCGGTGACGGCAAAGATGGCACCTCCTGTGATGCCGGCACCCACGGCACAACCGCCGGCCAGCATCGCGCCGAAGCCCATCAGGATGGCACCGAGGATGTATCGACGCATGCTGTGTCCATCTTTGAAGCCTTCCAGCTTCCATTCCCTGCCCACAAGCGCACCGATGAGCGAGCCGGCAAACACGCCGGGCATCAGCCCAAAGTCGAACCCGATGTGCGGAGCGGGTGTCTGGAGTACCCGCATCAGCCACTCGGCCGAGGGGCCGCTGAACGTCAGCCCTTGCACGTTCACCACCTCAAACGACGCTTTGGATACCTGATAGGAAAACCACCATGCGCCCGCCACGGTCAGGCCGGTGGCGATGGCTGTGAGCCATTTGCCCGGCGACCAGCGGTTGCGCAGGGCAAAGTACACGCCGGCCAGCAGCCACAGCGCGCCAAACGCCAAGCCACCCCAGTGGCCAACACCCACCACAGACAGCAGATCGCGGCTGGCACCGCCGTCAATGGTCCACCAGCTGCTGATGGTCAAGCGCAAGGGTGAAAGTGCACCGGACAACGCTGCCTGGGCCGCGACCGCAAAAATCAGGCCCGACAACAAGGCGCGCAAGTTGCCAGTTGCGGACAAAACGAGCAGGCGGCTTGCACAGCCGCGGGTCAGGATCATCCCAGCGCCAAAGCACAGCCCGCCGATCAATGCGCCCGACAGGCTGCCGGTGTTGGCCATTTGCCGTGAGCCCGACACATCCAGCCACCCGCTGAGGATCAGGCCCTGCACGGCCACCACGGCCGATGCAAACGTGATCAGCCAGACAGGCAGTTTTTCGCCGAACTGACCGTGCCAGAACTCCACCACCGCCGCTCGCAGGCAAAACCGCGACCGCTGGGCAAAAAAGCCGAACAGGAGCCCCAGTACCAAACCTGCACAGGCCAACACAGCGTTGTCCCCGTAGCTTTCGAGGATGGGCGTCAGATTGAGCATGGGCAACCCCAGGTGTGCGAATGTGGATCAGGACAGCCCACCATCGTGGTGCCGCCTGGGTGAGTAAGAAAATTTCATTCGAATATTTTAATTTTCTTATTCAAGGCTCTCCCGTCTGGCCTTGCACCCTGGGCCGTGTGCGGTTGCCAGGTGTGCAGGCTGTCAGCGCGCGGTGGGGGCCAGCAGCGCTTTGGCGGCTTCGATGCGCAGCGCCATGTCCACCGCAGGATCGTGCATCACCCCCAGCAGGAACCGGCTTGCGGCTTCAGCCGGTTGCCGGTGCTCAGGTTCAGATGGTGGTTGCGGCTGACCAGTCACGCCGGCAACGGGTGTCGGTGTCGAGCCAGCAGGGCCGGGAGGCGCAGGCGTCAGCCGGGCCAGCGCCTGTTCAAACACCTGAACGGTCATGCTCTGCAACCGTGCCAACAAATCAGCCTGCGCCTGGGCACCCGGAGGCCGGCCGAGCCAGGGCTCGTCGGCAAAAATGCGCACCAGGTCGGGTGCCACAAACGCCGACCATTGGTCAGCACGCGTTTCAGTGGGGGGCAGGGCGGGCTGGGCGGCGCTGGTCGGTTGGCCACTGGCGGGCGGGAAGTCGCCATCGCCAGTTGGCGGGCCATCGGGCAGGTAGCGCTGGCGCAACCTGGCGAGGAATGTCGCAGCCTGCCCCCAAGCCACCGGACGGTCCACTGAAAACCAGAGCTGCAATCCTTTGTGGCCGTTGACGGCGATGCCCGGCGCTGGCAGCCCCAGATCGCCTTGGACGCCCTGCCACACCCGTTGCAGGCCGTCGGGGTCGGTCAGTGTCAGCACCATGGCCCTCACGTGGCCGTCCGGTGTGACCAGGGTGGTAGCCGTGGCGTCAGCATGGGCATCGGCAGCGGCTTGGGCCGGAACGAGGAACAGGCGGTGTTGGGCGTGTGGCAGGGTGGTCATGGTGCAGCGGCTGAAGGGCTGGTGGATGGTAGCCAGTGTGGTGCAGTGGCCAGGCCCCTGTTCAATGCGCCCATCCAGTGGCACAGGAATTCGACGGCGACGCGCAGCTTGGCCGAGCGCTCCAGCCGCACGGGGTACACCGCCCAGATGTCGGCGGGCTGGGTGCAGCCCGGCAGCACCTGCACCAATTGGCCGCTGGCCAGCAGCGGGGCCACCTGCCACACCGAGCGCAGCACAATGCCGCGCCCGTCCAGCGCCCAGCGCAGCGCCACCTCGCCGTGGTTGCTGGAGAGCTTGCCCGACACCTTCACCGTTTGTTCCTGCCCGTCGCACAACAGCCGCCACACGCCGAACGGGTGGTCGCGCTCCTTGATGGGCAGGCAGTCGTGCCCGGCCAGCTCCTGCGGGCTGCGCGGTGTGCCGCGCGCGGCCAGGTAGGCGGGGGCGGCGCACAGCACGCGGTGGTTGGGAGCCAGTTGGCGGGCAATCAGGTGCGGGGCAATGTCGTTGCCCACGCGCACGTCCAGGTCAAAGCCTTCGGCGGCCACGTCCACCAGGCGGTCAAACAGCTCCAGCCGCACTTGCAGGGCAGGGTGCTGTTCCACCAGCGCGCCCAGGGCCGGGGCCACCACCTGTTGGCCAAAGCCGAAGCTGCTGCACACCCGCAAGGGCCCGCGGGCCTGGGCGCGGGTGCCGCCGACTTCTTGCAGCAACTGGTCCACATCGTCCAGGATGCGCTGGGCCCAGCGGTACACCCGCTCGCCTTCGTCGGTCAGCGCCACGCGGCGGGTGGTGCGGTGCAGCAGCCGGGTGCCCAGTTGGGTTTCCAGCAGGCGGATGCGTTTGCTGACGTAGGCGGCCGAGGCACCCAGGTCGTCAGCGGCGGCCACGAAACTGGCTTTGCGCACCACCACGCAAAACACGCGGAGGTCGTCGTTGGACAGGCTTGAATTGTTCACGATGTGTGTTGAACGGCTGCACGGATGCAGGCATTGTGAATGCATTTGGGTGCAATACCATGCGCCATCTCCATCCATCCATCCGAAAGCACCCCATGAGCAAAACCCACCGCATCGCCCTCATTCCCGGTGACGGCATTGGCAAAGAAGTGGCCCCCGAAGGCATGCGCGTGGTGCAGGCCGCCGCGCAGCGTTTTGGCCTGTCGCTGGAGGTGACCGAATTCGAATGGGCCAGTTGCGACTGGTACCTGAAGCACGGCGAGATGATGCCGCCCGACTGGAAGGCGCAGCTGCAGGGCATGGACGCCATCTTTTTCGGTGCGGTGGGCTGGCCTGCCACCGTGCCCGACCACATTTCGCTGTGGGGCAGCCTGCTGAAGTTCCGCCGCGAGTTCGACCAATACGTCAACCTGCGCCCCGTGCGCCTGTTCGACGGCGTGCCCTGTCCGTTGGCCGGGCGCAAGCCGGGCGATCTGGATTACCTCATCGTGCGCGAAAACACCGAGGGCGAGTACACCAACCTGGGCGGCATCATGTTTGCGGGCACCGAGCGCGAGGTGGTCATTCAAGAGTCGGTGTTCAGCCGCCACGGCACGGACCGGGTGCTGAAATACGCCTTCGAGCTGGCCAACCAGCGCGCCCGCAAACACCTGACGGTGGCCACCAAAAGCAACGGCGTGGCTATCAGCATGCCCTGGTGGGATGGCCGGGCAGACGCCATGGCCGCCCACTACCCCGCTGTGACGGTGGACAAGCAGCACATCGACATCCTGACCGCCCGCTTCGTGCTGCAACCCCAGCGGTTTGACGTGGTGGTGGCCAGCAACCTGTTTGGCGACATCCTGTCCGACCTGGGCCCCGCCACCGCAGGCACCATCGGGCTGGCCCCTTCCGCCAACCTCAACCCCGATCGCACATTCCCCAGTCTGTTCGAGCCGGTACACGGCTCAGCGCCCGACATTTACGGCCAGAACATCGCCAACCCCATTGCCATGATCTGGTCGGGCGCCATGATGCTGAACTTTTTGACGGCGGGCGAAGGTGCGGGCCGTGCGGCGCATGACGCCATCGTGAAAGCCATTGAAACAGTGCTGCGCGAAGGCCCCCGCACCCGCGACCTGGGCGGCACTGCCAGCACCACCGAGCTGGGCGAGGCGATTGCGGCGTTGGTGATGCGTTGAGCGCGAGGGTGCAGTGGTCGTCTAAAAATATAGCTTAAAACTGTTTTCTGGAAAGCGCTGAAGCCCTGATGGACTGTAAAGTGCCAGTGGGTGTGATGGCTTCCGGGTCGATCAGGCAGTGCAGCACGCTGGGCAGGCCGCTGGCGCGGGCGCGGGCCAGAGCGGGGGCGAAGTCCTCCGTGCGTTCCACCCGTTCGCCGTGCCCGCCGAAGGCCTGGGCATAGGCCTTGAAGTCGGGGTTTTTCAGCTGCGTGGCGCTGATGCGGCCCGGGTACTCGCGTTCCTGGTGCATGCGGATGGTGCCGTACATGCCGTTGTCCAGCAGCACCACCACAATGGGCAGGCCGTATTGCACGGCGGTGGCGAACTCCTGACCATGCATCAGGAAGTCGCCGTCCCCGGCGAACACCACCACCTCGCGCTGGGGCCACAGGCGCTTGGCACCCACGCCGGCGGGCAGGCCGTACCCCATCGAGCCGCTGGTGGGCGCGAGCTGGCTGCCGTAGGTGGTGAATGGCCAGAAGCGGTGCACCCAGGTGGCGAAGTTTCCCGCGCCGTTGCAAAACACGGTGTCAGCGGGCAGGGTGGCCTTCAGGTGGGCCATGACCTCACCCATCTGCAAGGCGCCAGGGATGCGGATGGCGGTGGTGTCGCTCCAGGCCAGGTACTCGGCGTGGGCCGCTTCGGTGTGCACCTGCCAGGGCACGCCGGCCGGGGCTGGCAGCTTGCGCAGCGCCGCGGCAAAGGCCGGTGGTGTGGCGTGGATGGCCTGGGTGGGGCGGTACAGCTTGCCGAATTCGCCCACGTCGGCATGCACATGCACCAGTGGCTGCCGGGGGGTGGGAATGTCGAACAGCTCGTACCCTTGGGACGGCACCTCTGACAGCCGCCCGCCGGCCACCAGCACCAGGTCGGACGCGCGGATGCGCGCCAGCAATTTTGGGTTGACACCCAGCCCCAGGTCGCCGCCATAGCAGGGGTGTGTGGCCGGGAACAGCATCTGACGCCTGAACGAGCAGTACACCGGTATCGACCAGCGTTCCGCAAATGCGGTGAAGTCTTCCACCGCCTGCGCCGACCAGCGGCTGCCACCCACGATGGCCACCGGGCGTTGGGCGGCCTGCAGGCGCTGCGCCAGTTCGGCCATCTGTTCGGCGCCAGGGTGCGTGTCAGCGGCCTGCCACGGCAGGGCGTCGGCCACGCTGGCGGTGTCAGTCAGCATGTCTTCGGGCAGGGCCACCACCACAGGGCCGGGGCGGCCCGAAGTCGCCACGTGGAACGCTCGCGACACCAGTTCGGGCACGCGGGCGGGGTCATCAATGTCCACCACCCACTTGGCCATGGTGCCGAACACCGCACGGTAGTCCAGTTCCTGGAAGGCCTCACGCCCTTTGGCATCGCGTGCCACCTGGCCGACGAACAGGATCAGTGGTGTGGAGTCCTGGTGGGCAATGTGCACGCCGGCCGATGCGTTGGTCGCGCCGGGGCCGCGCGTGACGAAGCAGATGCCCGGCTGACCGGTCAGTTTGCCCTGCGCTTCGGCCATCATGGCGGCCCCACCTTCCTGGCGGCACACGGTGACGGCGATGTCGGCATCATGCAATGCGTCCAGCACGGCCAGGTAGCTCTCGCCTGGCACGCAGAACAGGTGCTGCACCCCGTGGGTGATGAGTTGTTGAACAAGCAGTTGCCCGCCTGTGCGGGCGGTGGGGGTGGAAGGGTTGGTGGTCATGGGCGCGTGAATGGGCAGGGGAGCGATCGGAGGACGTGTGCGTTCGGTGGGGCAGGGCTGGGCAGACGGGTTGGCGGTCAGATCACGTTGCTTTCCAGCAAGGGCTGGTTGTCCACCCAGCGCTGGATGGACAGGGGCGACAAGTCCAGGCTCTGGTAGGCACCTGTCAGCAGCCATTCGGCCAGACCGCGCCCCACGGCGGGGCATTGCTGCAGGCCGTGGCCCGAAAAACCGTTGGCGAACAGCAGGTTGTCGCAGTTCGGGTGCAGCCCGATCAGGGCGTTGTGGTCAAACGTGTTCATCTCGTAGTAGCCTGCCCAGGCACCCTGCATGCGCAGGGCCTCGAAGCCGGGAATGCGTTCGGCCAGGGTGGGCCAGACGAAGGTGTCAAACGCGTCGTACTCGGGCACCAGCGGGGCAAAGTCGGCATCGTTGTCAGCGGCGGGGGCGAACCCGCAGATGTAGCCGTTGCCTTCGGGCCGCAGCCAGATGCCGCTGGGGTCGATCAGCAGTGGGCAACCTGCCAGCGTGGCCGGGCTGGAGACGTGAAACACGGTGCGGCGCTTGCCCACCACGGGCAGGTCAATGCCCACCCACGCGGCGACGGCGGCTGCCCACGGCCCCGCTGCATTGACGGCGAAGCGGCAGGGCAAACGCTCGCCACTGCTCAGCCGCACGGCCTGTACGTGCTGGATGCCACCGTGTGGCGTCAGGTCCAGGCCCACGGCTTCATCGGCCAGGTAGCGCACGCCCTGGCTCTGGGCCTTTTTGCGCAATGCGGTCAGCAGCAGGTAGCCATCGAACCAGCCTTCCCCCGACAGCCCCAGCGAGCCCAATGCCACATCGCCCACCGCCAGCCACGGAAAGCGCGCCTGCAGCGCTTGCACGTCGAGCAGGGCCACATCGGCACCGTGCTGGCGCTGCAATGCGTGGTTGGTGCGAAGCGTGGACGCACCGGCTGGCGTGGCCAGGTACAGGTAGCCGCCTTCGTGCAGGCCGATGTCGGGTGTCTCGCCGTTGCAGGCCAGCAGCGTGTCCGTCTGTCGCAGGAAGTCGATGCCAAACGCCGAGAGCCGGATGTTGATGTCGGTGGAAAACTGCTGACGGATGGAGCTGGCCGACAGCGCCGACGATGCCCGGGCGTAGGTGGGGTCGCGCTCGATGACCACCACCTCGCAACCGGGTTGCAGCCTCGTCAGGAAGTAGGCAATGGCGCTGCCGATGACACCGCCGCCGATGACGACGACGGGCGCCTCGCCGGAGGTCACGGGCCTCACACCTCGAACCTGACGCCTTGGGCCAGGGGCAATGCGTTCGAGTAATTGACCGTGTTGGTGGCGCGGCGCATGTAGGCCTTCCAGCTGTCAGACCCGGCTTCGCGGCCACCACCGGTTTCCTTCTCGCCACCGAACGCACCGCCGATTTCCGCCCCGCTGGGGCCGATGTTGACGTTGGCAATGCCGCAGTCCGAGCCTGCGGCCGACATGAACTGCTCGGCTTCGCGCATGTTCAGGGTGAAGATGGACGACGACAGCCCGGCCACCACCGCGTTGTTCAGGGCAATGGCCTCGTCCAGCGTGCGGTAGCGCATGACGTAAAGAATGGGCGCAAAGGTTTCGTGCAGCACCGGGCCGGCGTGCTGGGCCAGCTCGACGAGGGCGGGGCGCACGTAGTAAGCATCGGGGCCACCCAGTCCTTCGACCCGCCCGCCGCCGTGCACCGTGGCACCCATTTCGCGGGCTTGCGCCAGCGCGCGTTGCATGCCATCGAACGCCATGCGGTCGATCAGCGGGCCCACCAGTATGCCTTCGGTGCGGGGGTCGCCCACCTGTACGTTGCCATAGACCTTGACGAGCTGGGGCACCAACTGTTCGTAGACGCTCTCATGCACGAACAGGCGGCGCAGCGTGGTGCAGCGCTGGCCCGCCGTGCCCATGGCCGCAAATGCAATGCCGCGCAGCGCCAGCGCCAGGTCGGCCGTTGGCGCGACGATCGCGGCATTGTTGCCACCCAGCTCGAGAATGGCACGCGCAAACCGTGATGCCAGGCGTGGCCCCACGGCCCGGCCCATGGCAGTGGAGCCGGTGGCGGACAGCACGGGCACGCGGGCGTCGTCCACCAGCACCTCACCGATGTCGCGCTGACCGATGACCAGCTCCAGCAGGCCGGCAGGGGCATCGGGGCCGAAACGGGCCAGCGCACGTTGGGCGATGGCATGTGTGGCCAGTGCGGTGAGCGGGGTTTTCTCCGATGGCTTCCACACCACCGGGTCACCGCACACCACAGCCAGCGCAGCGTTCCACGACCACACGGCGACGGGGAAGTTGAACGCCGAAATGACGCCGCACACGCCCAGCGGATGCCAGGTTTCCATCATGCGGTGGCCCGGGCGCTCGGTGGCGATGGTCAGGCCGTACAGCTGGCGCGACAGGCCCACGGCAAAGTCGCAGATGTCGATCATCTCCTGCACCTCGCCCAAGCCTTCGGATGGGATCTTGCCCGCCTCCAGCGTGACCAGGCGGCCCAGGTCCGCCTTGGCGGCGCGCAGTTCTTCGCCCAGCAGGCGAATCAGCTCGCCCCGGCGGGGGGCCGGCACGTTGCGCCAGGCGGCAAAAGCGGCGTGCGCGCGGCCGATGGCTTCGCTGGCCTGTGCAGGCGTGTGCTGCACCACATGGGCTACCACCTCGCCCGTCAGGGGTGAGCGGACCGGCAGGTCGCCGCCCTGCCAGGCGGTGGCGGGTACGCCCAGGCGGTTCAGCAGGGCATGGATGTCAGCGGTGACGCTGGGTGTGGAAACGGTTTCAGTCATGTCGGGTGGGGTCAGAAACGGGGGTGAATTGGCTGACCGCACTATCCAATGCGCAGGCGCGTCTGTCTAGCAAAACTTTGGAACAACTTCATGATGAACTTTCATGAAGTGGCGGTGCCGTCCCTGTGCTGTCCTTGCGGTCTGGCGGTGGGTGGGTGTGGCCTCCAGCGATACGGGGGGAATCAGTCGGGCGCTGGATGGTCGTCGGGTTGAATGGGCTCATTCCCCGGAAGCATCAACTTATGATGCGGCGGCCATGTTCAGAAAAACCTTCCTTCCCCCCGTGGCTGACCTGCTGGCGTTTGAAGCGGCGGCGCGGCACGCCAGCATCTCGCGCGCGGCGCAGGAGTTGCACCTGACACAAAGTGCCGTGTCGCGCCAGATCCGGCAGCTGGAGTCTCAGCTGGGCGTGGCGCTGTTCCACCGGGTGCGCCAGCGCATCGTGCTCACCGATTCAGGGCGTGTGTATGCCGCTGATGTGCGGGTGGCCTTGCAGCAGTTGTCGGCCAGTACACAGAAAGCCATGGCGTTCTCGCCGGCTGAGGGCTTGCTGAACCTGGCGGTGTTGCCCACCCTGGGCACGCGCTGGCTCATCCCTCGCCTGGGGGCCTTCAAGGCCTTGCACAGCAAAGTCACCGTCAACCTCTCGGCCCGGACCGAACCGTTCGACTTTGCGGGCACACCGTTCGATGCGGCCATTCACTACGGCGCACCCACCTGGCCGGGTGCCGTGTGCGAGTTCCTGATGCATGAGGCCGTGGTGCCCGTGGCCAGCCCGGCCTACCGCGGCGCGCACCGCGTGCGCACCCCGCACGACCTGACCCGCGTGGTCTTGCTGCAGCAGAGCACCCGCCCCACCCAATGGGCCGAGTGGTTCGACCAGGTGGGTGTGCCGACCAACGTGGCCTTGCGCGGCCCGCGCCTGGAGCACTTTGCCATGCTGACCCAGGCGGCGGTCTGCGGGCAGGGTGTGGCGCTGTTGCCGCGCTTCCTGGTCGAGCCCGAACTGGCTGCAGGCACGCTGGTGCAGTTGCATGCCGATGCGGTCACCAGCCCGGATGCGTACTTTGTGGTGTACCCCGAAGCGCGAGCACAGACCCCCATCGTCCGTGCATTTTGCGACTGGCTGATGTCGGTCTGCCTCTCGGCGTGAGGGGCATCGTGTCAGAGTCCCGCCCACACATGCCGCACCAGCAGTGCCGCCAGCACCACCAGCCCGCTTGGCCGGCACGTTGTTTGGCTCTGGATGCACGGCTGCTGGCCGAGTGCTGAGCGCACAACGCGATCTACGCATGAATCGGCCTGTGCCCTATTTCTGTATTTCACAGTCAGCTATTTTTCTCGCTGTCCAATGCAGCAGCCACCCAAACGCCCATCGCTCGTGACGCAGGGTTCTCTGACCGCTGCAGTCCGACTATCGTGCCCAGGCGGTCGTGTAGGTCTTCGTCCTGGCTGGCCTTGAGTTTGCCTTCCAGCCGGTCAATGGGCAGTTCAATGCCCACAATTGCGCGCAGCATGCGGTCGATGTAATCTGCGGGCGCATCGCTCACACGCCAAGGGTTGGGCTGGGCGGCTTCGTGGGCTTGGGTGAGGCGGTCCAGCATGGCGCGCTTCCAACTGGCCTCATGCACTGCGCGGGCCACGCCGTGGGCATGTACCACCACGTAGTTCCAAGTGGGTACCACCTGGCCGTGTGTCGCCTTCCCTGGATACCAGCCGGGCGTGATGTAGGCCTGCGGCCCGTGAAACACCACCACTGACGGTGTGCCTCCCTCCAGTGATCGCCACACCGGGTTGGTCCGGGCCACATGCCCCACGAGTGTTCCCTGAGATCCCCTGCTACGGTCCAGGGCAAATGGGACATGAGTGATCTGCAAGTCATCGGGTGCAGGCTGCACCCAGGTGCCCAAAGGATGGGTGTCGATCAGGTTCGGCAAGTCGCCTGACTCATGAAACCGGTGTTGCGAGCGAATAAACACGTTCACGCCCTCAAACCGGAAGCCACGCGTGCCGCAGCAGCAGCGCTGCCAGCACCCACATGGTCACGCCGATCAACCCGTCCAGTACCTGCCAGGCCCTGGGCAATGCAAACACCGGGGCCAGCCAACGTGCACCTAAACCCAACGCTGTGAACCACGCAAGGCTGGCCGTGCTGGCTCCCGCCACAAACCAGCCCCGCAGCGCATTCGGCTGCTGTGCACCAATGCTGCCCACCAGCAGCACCGTGTCCAGGTAGACATGGGGATTGAGCAGCGTGAATGCCGCTGCCTGGGCAAGTGCTGCCTTCCGGCTCAAGGTCTCGCCACCAGCTGCGGCCTGTAACCGATTCGATTGCCGGGCCCGCCGCAATGCCTGCCAGCCGTAGTGCGCCAAAAACACTGCCCCACCCACTGCGAGGGCCTTGGCCAGTAAAGGGCGTTCGCCCAGTGCCTGGGCCATGCCCAGCACACCAGCGGTGATCAGCGCCGCATCGGCCAGCGCACAAAAAGCCACCACAGGAACCACGTGTTCGCGCCTCAACCCCTGGCGCAAGACAAACGCGTTTTGTGCCCCAATGGCGACGATCAAGCCCAGGCTCAGCACCAAACCCTGGACAAACACAGGTAAAAATTGATTTGAAGCGTTCATGGGCGTGCAGCTTGCCAGTGTTTGAAGCCTAAGACAAACTACATTGTCTAAACTCAAATAAGTAAGACTAAATTCATGCTGGACTACACATCTCTCTTCGCCCTGGCCGCTGTGGTGCGCGAAGGCAGCTTTGAACGCGCGGCCCGTACCCTGCACGTGACGCCGTCGGCGGTATCACAACGCATCCGGCTGCTGGAGGAGCGCGTGGGCTGCTCTCTGGTGGTGCGCGGACAACCCTGCACTGCCACCGATACCGGGCTGCGCCTGTGCCAACACGCAGACCGCGTTCGCCTGTTGGAGCAAGATCTTCAAGACAACCTGCCCAGCCTCTCTCTCGAGGGCGTGGCACGAGCAAACCTGCCGATTGCCGTGAATGCCGACAGCCTTGCCACCTGGTTTGCCCCAGCCTTGACCGCTTTTGCTGCACAGGCCCCAGTGCTTGTCAAAGTGTCGGTCGACGACCAGGATCACACGGCTGAGTGGTTGCGAAGTGGCGCTGTACTGGCCGCCGTGACCGCTCACGACAGCGCGGCCACTGGCTGCAACAGCCGTCCGCTGGGGGCCATGCGGTATGTGGCGGCAGCAAGTCCGGAATTTGTGCAGCGCTACCTGGGAAACGGCGTCACTGCGGCAAGTCTTGCTCTGGCTCCCAGCCTGGAGTTCAACACAAAGGACACCTTGCAAACGCGCTGGGTCCATACCCAGTGCGGGCAGCATGTGGAGTTACCCAAACACTCCTTGCCGTCTCCATCGGCCTTTGTTACTGCGGCGCTGGCTGGCATGGGGTGGGGTATGCACCCTCTGACTTTGGTGGCCCCCCACCTGGAAGCTGGCTCACTGGTGGAACTGGTACCCAACACACCACTGGATGTTCAGCTGTATTGGCAACAGGCCCGAGCCACCTCCACCTGGCTCGATGGCCTCACACGGCAAGTGCTGGCTGCTGCACGCAAATCTTTGCTTGCGAGTGCCTGAGTTTCTTGTGCCTTTTCGCGAGACAATGACCAGCGCATTGCCAGAGAACCCGCTCGGCATTGGTGGTGTCGCCGGATGACATGAACGCCGCGCTGCCCAGGGGCATCATCGCGCCCATCACAAGTGCAGGGCAACCTTTGGGGTGCCGCCCTGAGGTGGTGTTCCAGCGCAAGCACGCACGTATCCTGCTCGACCAGCTCCGCAGCGTGGACAAAACGAGACTGGGCAAAAAAATGGGGCGCATCGAGGGCAGCGTCTGGCATCCCGTTTTGCTGGAGATGTTGGCCTGAAAACTGCTTACCCGCACCAGGCCCAGTCTTCACAGCACCAGCAGCGCCCGAAAGTCGTTCACATTGGTGTGGGTGGGGCCGGTTACCACCAGGTCGCCCAGCGGCTCGAAAAAGCCGACCGCGTCGTTGCGGGACAGGTGATCTGGCAGCTTCAGTTCCAGCGCTGCAGCGCGGCGCAGCGTGTCGGGTGTCACGCGGGCACCGGCGTTGGCTTCGATGCCGTCAATGCCGTCGGTGTCAGCCGCTAGCGCCCATACCTTCGGGTGGCCTTGCAGGGCCAGGGCCAGGCCCATGCAGAACTCGCCCGCCCGCCCGCCACGCCCTTTGGGCTGTCCCGGCTCGCGCGGTTTGATGGTGACGGTGGTTTCGCCCCCGCTCAGGATCACGCAGGGGGGCTGGAACGCGGTTTTTCCATCGGCCGTGCTGCGCGCCAGAGCGGCGTGTACCTTGCCCACCTCGCGGCTTTCGCCTTCTATTTCGTCGCTCAGGATGTAGGCGTTCAACCCGGCTTCCCGGGCGGCGTGGGCAGCAGCCTCCAGGCTTTGCTGCGGCGTGGCGATCAGGTGCACCGGGTGGGGGCGACCCTGGTGCTGCAGTCGGGCATCACCGGGTTTGGGGGTTTCCAGTTCGGCGTTTTCAAGTTTTTTGATCACCGCCGCAGGTATGTCAATGTTGTATTGCTTCAGTATGTGAAGCGCTTCGTCGCAGGTGGACGCATCGGCCACGGTGGGACCGCTGGCAATCACGCTCACGTCATCACCCGGCACGTCACTGATGGTGAGGGTGACCACCCGCGCCGGGTGGCACGCCGCAGCCAGTCGCCCGCCCTTGATGGCCGACAGGTGCTTGCGCACGGTGTTCATTTGCGTGATGTCGGCCCCACTTTCCAGCAATTGGCGGTTGATGTGCTGCTTGTCAGCCAGTGTCAGGCCTTCGGCCGGCAGGGTCAGCAGTGACGAGCCGCCACCGGAGATGAGGCACAGCACCAGATCGTGCTCGGTCAGCGGACGGCCTTCCCGGCCCGACGCCAGCGCCAGGATGCGCTGGGCAGCGGCCAGCCCGGCGGCATCGGGCACGGGGTGGGCGGCTTCGACCACTTCAATGAGGTGGGGAAGCCCCGCCGGTCGGGGCGGTGTGTGGCCGTAGCGGGTGACCACCAGGCCACTCAGCGGCGCACCAGGCACGCCGTGCTGCTGGCAGTGCGCGTCCCACAAAGCCTCCACTGCCTGGGCCATGGCTCCCCCTGCCTTGCCCGCGCCCAGCACCAGGGTTCGCCCCTTGGCCGGGTCTGGCGGCACCGGCAGCCAGGCTGCGGTGTTGTGAAGGGGCAAGGCCCGTTGCACCGCCACGTCGTACAAATGGCGCAAGAACCCAAGGGGGTCGCTCAGGTGCAAATGGGCGGGGGGCAGGGTGTCAGCGAGGTGGGCAGTCATGGGTGGGATTGTGGGTCGAATCAGCCAGGCCGCGACATCCGGCCCCAGCATTCGCCTGGATGCCAGGGACAGGGGGCGGCAGGCGATGGGCAAAAAAAAGCCCCGGCAGCACAAGCCACCGAGGCATCAAATCAACCTTGGAACACGAGACGGTCAGAAGCGGTGGCGAATGCCCACTTGCATGCCGTTGGAGTTCTTCCCGGCCACCGGGCTGTTGAAGCCCAGTGCCGAATCGGCACCGTTGGACACGGCGGTCAGGTGCGCGTACACGGCGGTCCGGTTGGACAGGTTGTGGCTGGCTTGCAGCGTGAAGAGCTTGGCGTCGTCACGTGCGGCCGTGGCCAGGCCCGTGACGTTTTTGGCCTGTGCCACACCGGCGGACACCGTGGTGTTGCCAAACGTCATGCCGCCTTGCAGGCCATAGACCTTCATGGTCTGGGTGCCTTTGTCTTCCTGGTCGTAGTAGCCGGTCAGCTTGAAGCCGCCAAAGTCGTACCCCGCCACCAGCAGCGCGGCATTCTTGGGCTGGTCACCGGCCGTCGTGGCGTTGTCGTCGATCACACGCATCAGCGACACACCCAGGGTCAGGGGGCCGTTGGCATGGATGGCGTGTACGCTGAACTGCCTGCCGAAATCCGGACTGGCATCGCCGGTGGGACGGGGGTTGCCAAAGTTGTATTGCGCCTGGAATGTGGTGTTTGCAATTTTGGGTGACAGGTAGGTCACGGCGCTGTTGACGCGGTTGTAGTCACCGTTGCCGATGATGGGTACCACGCTCAGCACGTCGTACACCTTGGTGCCGACCAGGCTGGCCACATCGTCCATGGGCGAGTACTGGCGACCGATGCGCACCGCACCGAAGTCACCAGCCAGACCCGCGTAGGCCTGGCGGCCAAACAGCAGGCCACCCTGTCCGGATGCGCCGTTGGCCATGTTGAAGCCCGCTTCCATCTGGAAGACGGCTTTGAGGCCGCCGCCCAGGTCTTCCGTGCCACGCAGGCCCCAGCGCGAGCCTTGCTGCTGACCCGATGCAACCCGTGAAACGGATGTGGCGCCTTTGACGCGCTCGAATGCTGCGTCTGCCACGCCATACAGCGTGACCGACGACTGGGCCTGGGCTGCGCATGCGCAACCGGCGGCCAATGCCAGGATGGAAAGTTTCTTCAAGGTAGTCTCCTTTGGTGGGAACAGACAGGGATCTCCACGGTGCCTGTCGGTCAGGCACCGTGGCAGGGGTGCGGTTGCACCATCGCTGCGGTCAGGCAGCGGGTGTGCAACCAGGCTCGGACGGGCACACCGCTGGTGTGCCTTGCGTGAGAGAGCTCGCGGTGATCAGCTGCGGCGGTGCCAGGCCAGCAGGCGCGGGGTGATCAGCACCAGCGCAATCACGATCAGCAGGGCCAGTGACATGGGGCGGTTGAGGAACACCGTCCAACTGCCTTCGCCGATGGACAGCGCGTTGCGCATCTGGGCTTCGGCCAGCGGGCCGAGGATCAGGCCCACGATGACCGGTGCGGTCGGGAAGTCGTAGCGGCGCATCACCACGCCCACCAGTCCCAGTGCCAGCATGAGCCACAGGTCGAAGCTGCTCTGGCGCATGCCATACACGCCCACAGTGGCAAAGATCAGGATGCCGGCGTACAACGGTGCTTTTGGGATCTTCAGCAGCTTCACCCACAGGCCCACCAGCGGCAGGTTGAGCACCAGCAGCATGACGTTGCCGATGTAGAGCGACGCAATCAGCGCCCACACCAGGTCAGACGACGTGGTGAACAGCTGCGGCCCGGCCTGGATGCCGTAGTTCTGCAACGCGCTCAGCAAAATGGCCGCCGTCACGGAGGTCGGTATGCCCAGCGTCAGCAGCGGCACCAGCGTGGCCGTCACGGCGGAGTTGTTGGCGGCTTCCGGGCCTGCCACGCCTTCGATGGCGCCGGTGGTGCCAAATTCTTTCTTGTGCTCGGGTTCTGCCAGCTTTTTCTCGGTGGCGTAGCTCAGGAAGGTGGGAATTTCAGAGCCACCGGCCGGGATGCAGCCAAACGGAAACCCCAAGGCCGTGCCGCGCAGCCAGGCGGGCCAGGAGCGCTTCCATTCTGGCCGGGTCATGTGGGTGCTGGTCATGCAGTTGAGCTCGGCGCGCGACCGGCCTTCGTACAGGGCGTTGTACAGCGCCTCGCTCACGGCGAACAGGCCAACCGCCACCAGCACCACTTCGATGCCGTCCATGAACTCCATCACGCCGCCCGTCCAGCGTACCTGGGCCGAAATCTGGTCCATGCCGACCAGGCCCAGGGCCAGGCCCACGAACAGCGACGTGAGGCCGCGCAAAGTGCTGCCGCCCAGCACCGCGCTGACGGTGGTGAAGGCCAGCAACATCAGGCAGAAGTATTCGGGTGGCCCCAGCTTGACGGCAAACTCGGCCAGCACCGGCGCAAACAGCGTGACCAGCACCGTGGCGATGCTGCCTGCCACGAACGAGCCAATGGCCGAGGTGGCCAGCGCCGCACCGGCACGGCCATGCTTCGCCATCTTGAAGCCCTCCAGCGCCGTCACCATGGTGCCGGTTTCGCCGGGGGTGTTCAGCAGAATGGAGGTGGTCGAGCCACCGTACATGGCCCCGTAATAGATGCCGGCAAAAAAGATCATGGAAGCCGTGGCTTCCACCTGTCCGGTGATGGGCAGCAGCATGGCCACGGTCACGGCCGGACCCAGGCCGGGCAGCACGCCGATGGCGGTGCCCAGCATGCAGCCGGCCAGCGCCCACAGCAGGTTGACGGGTGTGGCGGCAGTGGCAAAGCCGCCCAGCAACTGGTTCCAGAGGTTGATGTCCATGGTGTCGGTCCTGGCTGGTGTTCGGGTATGTGGAGGCGGTCAGAGCCAGCCCGTGGCGGTGAGGGCGGGCAGGTTGACCGCCAGCACCTTGGTGAACAGCCAGAACACTGGGGCGGCGATGGCAAACCCGATCAGCAGGTCCTTCATGCTCTGGTGCCAGGCTCCGCCGGGCTTGCCTTCGGACATGCGCAGTCCGCGCACCGCCAGCGCAAAGCACAGGCCGCAGCTGGCAATGAAGCCCAGGCGCTCGATGAGTGTGGCATTGGCTGCAATGCCGCCCACCACCCACGCCAGGGAATGCCAGTCGCCATGCGGCGCACCCGACGGTTCCGGCATGTTGTCGTAGGCACCGCGCCAGGCCTGCCAGAACAGCAGCAGCCCGCACACCGCCAGGGCCAGGGTGGCCACCCAGGGCAGGAAGTTGGGGCCGACACCGGCGTACCCGGCGTCAGACGAGATGTGGGTGGCCCCCCACGCCATGCAGGCCGATGCCAGCAACAAGCCGACGGCCACCGCGAGCTGGCCGGGGCGGTGGTTGACGGTGGCGGCTTGGATCAGGTGTCCGTCTGGCGTGTGCTGCATGGCTGTCTTTCGGCAAAAGCAGTAGCTGCCACTGCTTGACAGACAAGCGGTGGAGGCTGAAAAGATGTGTGAAATGTGGTGAACGACCCTGTTCGGGGCATCCCGGGCGGTCAGACCATGCCGGCGCGGACCATGGTGGCGCGCAGTGTCGCGAAGTCGGTGTCCACAAAGTCGGCAAAGGCCTGGCCGGTCAACACGGCGGAGGTCCAGGCGTTCTTGGTCAGGGCGTCTTGCCAGGACTTGGTCTTGGTGGCTTTGACGATCATGTCGGCCAGTGCATCGCGCTGCGCCGGGGTGATGCCGGCTGCACCGTACACGCCGCGCCAGTTGCCGATTTCCACGTCAATGCCCTGCTCGATCAGCGTGGGCACGTTGATGCCTGGCAGGCGCTTGGCCGATGTGACGGCGATGGGGATCATCTTGCCCGACTCGATGTAGGGCTGGAATTCGCTGTAGCCGCTGCCGCCCACGCTCACGTTGCCGCCCAGAATGGCCGCAGTGGCTTCACCGCCCCCACGGAAAGGCACGTAGTTGATCTTGGAGGCCTGCACGCCCACCTTCTGGGCAATCATGGCAGCAGCAATGTGCTCGGTGGAACCGCGCGAACCGCCGCCCCACTTCACGCTGCCGGGGTCTTTTTTCAGTGCTTCGACCACGTCCTTCATGTTCTTGAATGGTGAGCCGGCCGGCACGACGAACACGTTGTACTCGCTAGTCAGGCGTGCGATGGGGGTGACCTGTGTGACCGACACCGGCGGCTTGCCGGTGATGATGCCGCCCAGCATCACCGCGCCCATCACCATCAGGGCATTGGGGTCGCCTTTGGCACTGTTGTAGAACTGGGCCAGACCGATGGCACCGGCGGCACCGCCCTTGTTTTCGAACGTGACGGCCGAGGCCACACCCGCTTCACGCAACGCAGCGCCCAGCGCGCGGCCCGTGGTGTCCCAGCCACCGCCGGGGTTGGCCGGAATCATCATCTTGAGGTTGGCACTGGCCCAGGCAGCCTGGGGTAAGGCGCTGGCAGCGGCCAGAGCGGCCATGGATTTGAGGAAGGTGTCGCGACGCATGTGTGTCTCCTGGCTGGATGAGTTGGACTGAGATAGCGGATCGGAAGCCTGAATGCTCGTGTCGGTGGCTGTCAGTTGGCTGTCGTGGGTCTAGGGGTTTGCACTGATCCTGCGTGGCGGTGGCGGTGCGTGGCGTGGTTCGCATAATCGGGTCATCCACTCGTCTGCGCGCCATGAAACTGCTGCTTGTTGAAGACAACGCTACCTTACAGACCACACTCACCCGCACCCTGGCGCGCCAGGGGTTCGAGGTGACGGCCGTTGGCGACGGGTTGCTGGCTTTCGATGCCTGGCGCACGGTGCAGCCCGATCTGGTGCTGCTTGACCTCAGCCTGCCTGGGCAGGACGGGCTGACCCTGCTGGGCAAAGCACGGGCAGCGGGCTGGCGGACGCCTGTCATCGTGCTGACTGCGCGGGGCACCGTGGGGGACCGCATCCTGGGGCTCAACACCGGTGCAGACGACTACCTGCCCAAACCGTTTGACCTGGATGAGTTGGAGGCCCGCATCAAGGCGCTTCTGCGACGCCAGGGCGTGGGCGAGGTGCCGTCTCGCGCTTCGGATGCCACCGCCGGGAAAGGCTGGACGCCGTCCTTCCACGGCCTCCAGGCCGACCGGGATGACGGCGCGGTGTACCTGAACGGCCAGCCCATGGAACTGCCCCCGCGTGAACTGGCCCTGCTGCGGGCCTTGCTGGCCAAGCCCGGCCACGCCTTCGCTAAAGAGCGGTTGTTCGAACAGGTGTTCCCCGGTGAGCTGGATGTGCAGGTCGAAGCCATCGAGGTGGTGGCCTACCGGTTGCGCAAGAAGTTGTCGGCCACACCGGTGCAACTGGTCACGCTGCGCGGGCTGGGTTACCTGCTGAAGGGGCCGGGATGATGCCCGCCAGGTGGCTCACGCGCCTGCAGCCCAGGGCCTTGCGCTGGCAGTTGATGCTGGGCATTTTGCTGCCGGTGGTGGTGGTGCTGGGCGTCAACACCGTGCTGCTGTACCGGCAGGCGCTGGATGCCGTGAACATTGCCTACGACCGCACGTTGCTGGCCTCGGCGAAATCCATTGGCGAGCAGCTCCAGATGTCGGGCAGTGGAGACGACGTGCGGCTGAATGCGTCGTTGCTCTACTCGTCCCTAGAAGCGTTCGAGGCCGACAACCGAAGCCGACTGTTCTACCGGGTGAACGGTTTCAGCGGGGAGCTGTTGTCCGGCTTTGCCGACCTGCCGGCCTGGTCGGGCAAGCTGCCCACTCAGGGCGTGTATGCCGCGCTGGTGGATTTCTACGATGACACCTATCAGGGCGAGCCTGTGCGCGTGGCCGTTCTGTTGCAGCCGGTGTCAGGCTTGGGTGGGCAAGGCATGGCCACGGTGCAGGTGGCCGAGACCCTGGAGCTGCGCGAAACGCTGGCGCAGCAGATTCTGCTGGACACGCTGGCGCGCCAGTCGGTGCTGCTGCTGGTGATTGCCGGGGTGGTGGTGTGGGTGGTCCACCGTGCCACCCGACCGGTCAAGGCCTTGGGTGCCTCGCTGGCCGAGCGGAGCGAAAGTGACCTGTCGCCGCTGCCCGTGGACGATGCGCCGCCCGAGCTCCAGCCGCTGGTGGAGGCCACCAACCAGCACATGGGGCGGCTGAGCCATTTGCTGGCACACCAGAAGCGGTTCGTGCGTGACACCTCGCACCAGTTGCGAACGCCGCTGGCCGTGCTCAAGGCGCAGGTACAGTCCGCCCGACGGGGCGACGTGCCCGCGCCGCAGGCCCTGCAGGAAATCGAACACACGGTGGACGATGCCACCGAACTGGCCAACCAGATGCTGGCGCTGGCCAAGGCCGAGCAGCTCCAGGCCGGTGGCGGGCTGTCGACCATGCCACTGACCGACTGGGCCGCCACGGTGCGGCAGGTGGCGCTGGATACATCGGCCCTGATGGTGCAGCGCCACATCGACTTCGGGCTGCAGGTGCCGCCTCAGCCGGTGTGGGTGCATGCGCACGAGTGGGCGCTGCGCGAGCTGACCCGCAACCTGTTGCACAACGCCCTGCGCTACGGCCCCGAGCAGGGCGTGCTCGACGTGTCGCTTCGCGTGACCGAAGGCGGTGCGTCGGCGGAGTGGGAGGCCGTGCTGGTGGTGGCGGACCAGGGGCCGGGTATCCCACCGTCGCTGCGGCCCCACCTGTTCCAGCCGTTTGCACGCGGGCATCCGGATGACGGCCAGGGCTCGGGCCTGGGGCTGGCCATCTGCCACGGCATCGTGCTGGCCTTGGG
>ERZ761609.1050-NODE-1050-length-26917-cov-781.854330_pt1 | contig 26917 bp, 27 predicted proteins | sample MGYA00511163_ERZ761609 | MGnify/ENA primary metagenome ERZ761609 (study PRJEB28899, sample SAMN02445070) | bioreactor sludge metagenome | biome: EBPR sludge | place: Australia: Brisbane, Thorneside Wastewater Treatment Plant | collected 2011-12-16 ... | reverse complement strand
TTTCCTTTCTCGGGCATGACAAGAGGGAATATGTCATCCGAGTGCGGAGGCCCTGCACTGGTGATGGATTCAATGAACACCGAATCCTGCAATGGGAGCTCGTTCTTGCCTCCGTTCCTGAGCCATCCACGCTTGCTCTCCTTGGCTTGGGATCGACGTTACTGGCTTTCAGGATGCGGCGGCGTCGATTGACGCAGCAGGGTTGGGTGATCGGCAGTGGCCTACGGTGCGGTGGGAGACGGACCGCATGGTGGGCGCATTGGTTGCGTTGCCCTGCGAATAAGATGGGATCGTGGGAGCGATGCAAGGCCACCACTTGAGCCCATAGTTGGAAGAGCCGATGGTGGCCGCAACAGGTCGCGTCATTTCCGTGGCTGAAACGCCATCGATCGTGCCGACACGCTGAAGGCGTCGGAGAAACAGGCGCCGTCCTCGGCTCCGTGCTGCTTGAGGAAGGGGAAGATCGCCTCGACCATCCGCACCGAGCCGCAGGCGTAGATCTCGTGCTGCTTCAGCTCGGGGAAGTCGTCGAGAATCGCCTCGTGCACCAGGCCGGTACGGCCACTCCATTGGTCTTCCGGCGTTGGCTCTGAAAGAACCGGGATGAAGTGGAAGTTCGCGTGCTCGCGTGCCCAGCGGGCCGGCAGCTCGGGCAGGTAGAGGTCCTTGAGGGTCTTCACCCCCCAGTAGAGATGGATCTCACGTTTCAGGCCGCGCTTGAAGGCATCCTCGACCATGCTCTTGACCGGCGCGAAACCGGTGGCGCCGGCGACGAAGACGATCGGCCGCTCCGACTCGCGCAGGCTGAAGTCGCCGATCGGCCCCTCGAAGTGGACTTCATCACCTTCCTTCATCGATTCGAAGACGTGCGTCGTGAAGCGGCCGCCGGGCATCAGGCGAATCTGCAGTTCGACGAAGTCGGCTTCGTGCGGCGGGTTGGCGAAGGAGAACGCCCGCCGCTGGCCATCGTCGAGGATGATGTTGACGTACTGGCCGGCCTTGAAGTGGATCTGCTCGCCGGCGGGCAGTCGCAGCAGCACCTGCATCACGTCATGCGTCAGCTTCTGCAGCCGCACGACCTTCGCCGTGTAATCGCGGAAGGCTTTCGGCGCCGCGCTCGCCTGATACTCGATTTCGGCGTCCTCAAGCGCGCTGGCGCAGCACATCAGGACCTTGCCCTGTGCCAGCTCTTCGGCCGACAGGGCACTCGGCTGGTACAGACCCGGATCGACCCGGCCGTGCAGGACGGTGCACTTGCAGACGCCACAGCCGCCGTTGCGGCATTCGTAGGGCAGGTCGATGTCCTGGCGCAGGCCGGCGTCGAGCAGCGTCTCGTCGAAGCGCGCGCTGACAGCCCGCCGGTCGGGATGAAAGGTGATCGAGGTCAGCGCCTGCGCCGAGCCGCGCTTCTTCGGCGGCAACCATGGCACCAGGAAGAGGAGCGCGGTGAGGCCGAGAACCCAGTACCAGAGATGCAGCGGGTTGGTCACGTAGACCAGCGCCAGCACCGGCAGCTCGAACCAGTCGAAATCGATGTTGGTCGGCACCACCGACATGTCGGCCTCGCCACCCTGGCTGAGGATCGGCTTCACCAGCGACAGGACGAGGAACATCAGCGTCACGGCGATGGCGATCGGCCGCGGCGGGTTGATGTGCGCACGCGGCACGCGCTGCACATGCACCCACATGATGAAGGCGACGATCAGCGGTGCACCGATGTGGATGAAGGCGAGCAGCGTGAACAGGCGGCTGTTGACGCTCTCGAGGTAGAGGAAGTTGCGGATCAGCGTGCCGTTGAACATCGGCAGAACGTCGAACCACTCGGCTGTGGCGATGACCACGAACTGTGCCAGCTTGTCCCAGACGAGCATGAAGCCATTGACGCCGGCGATGTAGATCAGCCACAGCAGGGCCACACCGGTCAGCCAGGAGAACGAGCGAAAGCCGCGATAGCGGTCGTAGGCGAAGTGCCGCAGCATGTGCAGCAGCATCGTCACGATCATGCCGTCGGTGGCGTAGCGGTGGATGCTGCGAAGGATGCCGCCGGCCCACCACTGGTCGTGGGTGATGCTCTCGACCGACTCGAAGGCGTCATGGACGCCGGTGTCGGCGAAGATGTAGAGGTACAAACCAGAGACGAGCAGCAGCCAGAACTGCCAGAAGCTGATCGTGCCGAGATGGTAGAAGGGGTTCATCTTGTCGCCGAAAGCGACGTTGAAGATGTTCTCGATGCGCATGAACAGCCAGCGCAGGATTTGTTGCAGGACCTTGACCATGTCGATGTCAGCTCAGGAAATTGGGGAAGCGTCTGTGGGTGGCCGTTCGCCGCGACGGGCGATCACCTGAAAAACAGGCCGCCCTGGTCCGGGTTGAAGTCGATCACCATCACCTGGTGGGGCTTGAGGCTGATCCGTTCTTCCTTGACGAAGTTGAATCCCGGTTTGACGAGGTTGTCGTTCATCCGCACCGCGAGCTGATGACTGCCGGCCTTCACCTCGAAACGCCGGTAGATCGTCGATACGCCATCCTTGTAAAGGCCGGTCGGATGCATCACCGTCTGCAGGATGGGCTGACCGTCGAGATCCACTTCCAGCCTGATGTCCGAGCGCTCGCGCGGGCAGTCCAGCGGCGCGCGCATGTTGGGCGGCATCTTCGCCAGTTCCTCGGGACTTCGCTTGCGGCATTCACGTTCGCCGAGATGGCTGATCGACAATTTGATCAGCGCCACGTCGTCGGCAACCTGATGGTACTTGGGCGAGGTGGCGAAGTAGCCGATGAAGGCGGCAAAGGCACCGTAGAGGATCACCTGACCGATGATGGCGACGGGTTTAGGCATGGTTTGAGGCTCTCCGCAGATAGGGTGGAAGTTGCTCGCCCGCCAGAGCCTCGTTGTCGAGGCGAGCTCTGAAATCGTTCAGGGCAGCGCTGAGGGTGCCTTCGTCGCCGGCGCCGGCGGCACAGAGTTGCAGGCGGGCGGCGGGGACCGTTCGCCGCAGGTGCGGTTCGCGCTCACCCGCGAGGCGCTCGCGTGTCCAGCGATCGCCGAGCCGGAAGTCACAGCTCCCCGCGCGGCAGGTGTTGAGCAGCACGCCGTCGGCGCCGCCGCGCAGCGCGTACTCGACGAAGGATGGCGGCAACATGCCGGCGCACAGCAGCGGCAACACCGCCGTATCGGCGGCCGCCAGCGTGCTGGCTTCGGCACCGCGGGCGCAGGCGAAGACGACGACCCGGTGCGGGCCAGCGAGCCCCGCCAGCGCCTGTTCGAGTTGCTCGCGCAACGCATGGATCGATTGTTGCGGCATGTCGATGCCGGTGACCAGCGTCTCGCGGCGGCGGAAGGGTGTCGAGGAAGGGCACGAGCCGGCACAGATGCCGCAGGCTGCGCAGAGGTCGCTGTCGACGACGGCGAGCTTGAAGCCCGGGCGCAATGGGTGCGGCTGCATGGCGATCGCGGCGTAGGGGCAGTCGGCGAGGCAGCGGTCGCAGCCGGTGCAGTTGGCCGGATCGACGACCGCCGCCGGCTCCGGCGCCGGGTGTGGCAGGAGAGGGAGGGCGAACAGCAGCGCGGTGAGGGCGAAGAGCAGCAGCCACACGATCGCTGGCGAAGTGAGGTCGGTCAGCGGATGGATGAAGAGGATGAACCAGTCGAAGTCGAGTTCGCCGGGAATCAACGCCAGATTGGCCGGCGGGTTGCTGAGCGCCGGTTGCAGCAACGAGAGGACGATCAGCGCCAGCAGCGTCGCCAGCATCACCCGCCGCGTCGGCAGGTAGTCGACATGGCTGATGCGATGCACGTGCGCCCAGAGGCCGAGGATCAGCAGCAGCGGGACGCCGATATGGATGAACACCAGCATGGTGAAGAAACGATCGCTGATCGAGTCGGGGGTGAGGAAGTTGCGCGCCGAAGGTTCGCTGAAGATCGGCAGCCAGTCGAGCAATTCGGCGGTCGCGGTGGCCGAGAGTTGCGCGAGCTGGTCCCAGACGATCCAGTAGCCGCCGATGCCGCTGATGTACGCCAGCCAGAGCAGCGGCACGCCGGTCATCCACGAATAGAGGCGGAAGCCGTAGTAGCGCCCGTAGCACCATTCGCGGATCAGGTGCAGGGTCATCACCAGCATGAAGCCGTCGGACGCGTAGCGGTGCAGGCTGCGCAGGACGCCGCCGAAATACCACTGCTCGAGCGACAGGTAACCGATCGAGCTGTACACGGCGTCGATGCCGGTGTCGAGCACGGTGTACAGATAGAGGCCGCTGCCGACGATGACCCAGAGCAGGTAGAGGCCGAGGGCGCCGAGATGGCGCAGCGGGTTGTCGGCGCCGCCAAAAGGACCGTCGAGAGCCTCTTCGATGCGCAGGAAGACGCTGCTCGCGCCCTTGCGCAAAGTGGTGTGAAGACTCACGGAAGTACCTGGAGGTGTGCCGCCGGTAATTATTAGCCATTGATTATATTGGTCGCCTCCCTGCGGCGAATTGACACGTGTCAAATCCGCGGGGTTGATCCACGACTGCGCTGGCGCCTGCGGCCGGTGCCGGTATCTCGCAGCAGCGATGCGGTTGCCGGGGCCGACGCCGCGCCGTACGACCGTCGATGTTCAAGGCAGGGGCTGGCAGCGGCTGCAATTCGGGAGCGCCTTCCCCTGGTTGTTGCCATGATGCAGATCGCACGCAATAATGATCGCCATGATGTCCATCAGATGAATCATGGCCAGCCGACGCGAACTCAAGGAAGAATCGCTGCTGCGCATCCTCGATGCCGCTGCCTCGCGCTGGCGCCAGGAAGGTTTCTTACCGTGCAAGTCGCGCGAGCGACTGACGTGGCAGCGATGCGGAGGATTGAGGAGCCTGCCATGAGTGTCCTAATCACCAATGTCCATCAGTATTCGGGTCCAGGCAGCGTGCCGGTATTGCTGCGCGACCGCCACGTGCTCTGCTGCCACGACCGCAGCTTCGTCGATGCGGCCGCCAGAAAGTGGTTCGAGGAACAGTACCCCGGTGCCGTCGCGCTGCGCGCACAAGGTCCACAGGAACTGGCTGATGAACTGGAGGCACGTGGCGTCGCGGTCGCGACGGTGATTCAGAACGACGTCCATCCGAACACGCCCCTGCCGATCGAGGACATCCCTGCGGAGATGCTGCAGGCCGCCTTCGACGCCCTGCTGCTGTTCCCCGTCCGGCTTGCACAACTGCTGCTGCCAGCGATGAAGGCAGCCCGTCGGGGACGGTTCGTCTTCGTCACTTCGGCGCGCTACCGGCAGCCAGAGCCCGGCTTTTCCGTTGCGACCTCCATCCGTGCGGCGACGACGGCCTTCGCCATGGCGCTGGCGCGTGAAGCCGCGCCATACGGCGTACAGGTCAACGTCGTGGCACCGAACTACCTCTACAGCGAGGCCTACTACCCGCGCGCCCGCTTCATCGACGATCCGGCGGGGAGGGCAGAGATCGCCGCCAGGGTGCCCCTGGGACGGCTGGGGAAGCCGGAGGAAATCGGCGAACTGATCGCCTTCCTCGCGTCCGGGCGTGCCCCGTTCGTCACCGGGCAGGTCATCGACTTCACTGGCGGCTGGCCGTGATTTGCCGGCCACCACGCGAACTCGCCTGCGGCAGTGGCGAACGGGCGGCAGCGCGCCGCGTGGCTGCAGCGACCGCCGGACTCCGCGTTGTTGCCGGTGGTCCCGGGGACGGCGCATCGGCTGCCGCTTTCAGGTCTTCGGCGTGCTATGGACGTGCGGCAGGAGGGTGCCCGCGTCGGCCGCGGACAGGTGCTGATGCGGCTCGTGCCCGACGTCTGCCGCTATCAGGTTGAGCTGGCCGTGGCGAACGCCGCGCTCGGCCAGCAGCGCGTCGGCAAACTCGCGCACGGCCGTCGTCGGCCCGCGCAGAAACACGGTTTCGATGCAGTTGTGGTGGTCCAGGTGGGCATGCATGGCCGACAGCGTCAGGTCGTGGTGCTGATGTTGCAGCGCCGTCAGGCGCTCCGCCAGGTCGCGCTGGTGGTGGTTGTAGATGTAGGGGAGGGTGGCGATGCAGTAGGGCGCTTCGTCGCGCTGCAGCTGATGCGCGCCGAGTTGCTGCCGCAGCAGGTCGCTGATCGCCTCCGAGCGCGTGTGATAGCCCTTGCTGCGGATCAGTTCGTCGAAGGCCTCGGCGAGCGGAGCCTCGAGCGAAATGGTGAAGCGCTGCATCTCGTTACTGCGCCTTGCTTTCGCTACGGCGCCGGTTCTTCCAGAAGTTGATCGACAGATAGATCATGAAGCTGACAAAGGTGATGAAACCGGCGAACTGGAAGTAGAGCGAGTAGTTGGTCCGGTAGCGGCCGGTGACGGGATCGTAGATCGAGCAGAGGATGCGCACACGCTCCATGATCTCCTTCAGCGTGCCGACCTCGGGCGGGATCGCCGAGCCGGTGATCAGCAGCTTGAGCGGTTCGGCCAGGTCTTCGGCGGTGAACTTCTCGCCGTAGACCTGGCGGACGATCCGCCCGTCGGCGTCGACCAGTGTCACCTGGTTGATGTGGTCGAAGCCCGCCGGAGTGGCGACGTAGCTGAAGCCGAAGTTCGCCGTCAGGTCGCCGACGATCGCCGCGGCAGGGCTGAGGAATTCCCAGTTCGGCAGGCGGATGCCATACTGCCGGGCAAAGTCCGCCAGTGCGGCCGGCGAATCGAAGGGTTGGTTGAAACCGATGCTGATGACGTTGAAGCGATCGGCGCCCATGACGCTGACCGTCGTGTCCACGGCTTTCTGCAGGTTGCGCGTGATCGTCGGGCAGACTTGGAAGCAGGCGGTATAGATGAAGGTGACGACGAGCGGCTTGCCGCGATAGCGCGAGAGCTCGACTGGCTTTCCCTGGCGGTCAAGGAGGACGAAATCGCCGACCTCCTCGCCGACCGCGGCCTGCGACAGCGCGAAGGCCGCCTTCTCGTCGAGTGTCGTCAGCGCCAGGCCGCCGGTGGCGCCCTGCGGTCGGGCGGTGAGTTTCGGCTTGTCGCTGCCCGTTTCATCGGCGCGCAGCGGGTTTGCCGCCAGCAGAAGCAGCGCCGACAGGAAGCCGAGCAGCACTGCCCGGACCATCGCCAATCGAGCGGTCGGGAGAGCCGTACGGCGGACGCGGAAGCTTCGTCGAATCACCGCATGTGGCCAGTCACGAGTCAGAAGCGCAGTTGCGTGTCGACGATGGCGGCGCAAAGGACCAGGGTCAACTGCATCAGCGAAGCGTGGAAGCAGACCATCGCCGTCTTGCGGTTGGGCTGCCGCGTCAGCAACCAGGCCTTCTGGATGAACAGGAAGCCGCCGATCGCCGCACCGACGAGGTAAATCGGGCCGAGGCCGAAGGCCAGTGGCAGCAGACTGGCGGCAACCAGTGCCAGCGTGCTGGCGAAGATCGTGTTCGCGGCCCGCTGGTCGCCGACGACCACCGGCAGCATCGGCACTCCTGCGGCGGCGTAGTCGTCACGGAAAGCGATCGCCAGGCTCCAGAAGTGCGGCGGGGTCCACAGGAAGAGGACCAGTGCCAGCGCCAGCGGCACGGCGCCGAGTTGTGGATCGGCGGCGGTCGCTCCGGCGAGCACCGCCCAACTGCCGGCGAGTCCGCCGAAAACGATGTTCAGCCAGGTGCGGCGCTTGAGCCAGACGGTATAGACGATGGCGTAGAAGAAGGCGCCGAGGAAAACGAAGAGCGCCGACCAGGCATTGAGCGCGATCCATGCGGCACCGACCGAGAGCGTCATCAGAACGGCGATCACCAACAGCCAAATTGGCCCGTGGCGGAGCTGGCCGGTGACGAAGGGGCGCTTGCTCGTGCGTGCCATCAGGTGATCGCTGTCGTGCTCGTAATACTGGTTGAACGCGCCGGCGCTGGCCGACGAGACGAGTACCGACAGGGTGAGGACCAGCAACTGCAGCGGGGTCAGCGAGGGACCGGCGCTGACCGCCAGTCCGGCAAGGGCCGTGAAGGTGATGACGACGCCGATGCGCAGCTTGAAGACGCCCAGAATGGCACGGATGGGAAGACCGGGAGTGCTGTTCGATGGGAGTGTCGATTGCATTGGCGTCGATAGCGTGGCGATCAGGTGAAGGAGCGGGTGCTGGGAGACGAGCCCCTGCTTGAATCGGGCCTGTTGGCCAAGCCCGATTGAGGCAGGTCCCCGCGCCGGCGGCGCGGGGACGGTTGCCGAATCAGCTCAACAGCCAGACTTCCGACAGGTACTTCCAGTTGACGAAATAGTACAACACGAAGGAGACGAAGAGCAGCAGCGCGAGGACGACGGTGCCCGGAACCGGGACGTGATCGCTGCCGTGCGCCACGGCCGAAGCCGCCTGGGTCGCCACCGGGATCGGCGTCGGCTTGTCGGAGACCTTGCCACCGTCGAGTTTCTTGCCGAAGAGCAGCGATCCGACGACCAGCAGGATCCACAGGCCGCCACCGATCACCGCGATGACACCGAAGATCCCGGTCAGGCCCATCATCAGGTAGGCAGCACCCGGCCACTCATACTGGAACGGCGCACCAGAGAAGGCCATGTCCCAGTGGCGACGCGAGACGCCGAGGGTGCCGGCGCCCATCATCACCAGGCCGAGGACCGACATGCTGATGCCGAACAGGTAGGGCTGGATCTGGCAGAGCTTCGGCAGGATCATCTCGCGCCGGAAGAGCACCGGTACGAGCAGGTAGGTGATCGCCATGAAGGCCAGTGTCGTACCGGTGACGACCGTGGTATGGAAGTGACCTGGAACGTAGAAGGTGTTGTGCATCAGCATGTTGATCTGCTCGGTACCGAGGACGACGCCGGAGATGCCGCCGAGGAAGCCGAAGCTGACCAGCGAGATGAACATGCCGGAGAACACCGGGTTGCCCCACGGCGCCTTGCGCAGCCATTCGAACAGACCGTTGGTGTAGCCCTTGCGCCGCTGGGCCGCTTCGATCGCGCCGGGAACCGTGAAACCGTGGATCATCGACGCCATCACCGCGAAGTACATGAAGTAGGACGTGTTGAGCACCTTCCACTCGGCGCTCATGCCCGGGTCGGAGAGCAGGTGGTGCGCACTGGCGAGTTGCAGGAACAGAATGTAGAGCAGGAACGCGAAGCGCGACACTTTCTCGGACAAGGGCTTGGCACCGAAGATCACGGCGGCGGTCAGGTACCAGACAGAGACGTGTGCGGCAACGTTGATCTGCTGCGAGGAGTGTCCGAGACCCCACCACACCATGCGGTACAACTGCGCGTCGATTTCCTTGATCAGGCCGATGGACCAGAAGAAGGTGGGGATCAGGATGCCGGCGCCGGCGAGGATGGTGAAGGTGGCGATGATTGCGGCGGTCAAGGCGCCAAAAGTGACCAGCGGCAGCGAGCCCTGGTAGGTCCTGTCGCGCTTGGCGACGACCAGCGTGCCGAAGAAGACGGCGGTGCCGAGCAGCGCGCCGACGGCGACGAGGATGATGCCGAGGTAGAAGTGCCAGGCCGCCTGCATCGGGACGTAGGAGGTGAACATCACGCTCGATTCGCCCTGGAAGATCGCGATGTTGGTCATGATGCCGCCGACGACCATCAGCCAGAAGCCGAGCCAGGCGATCTTCGGCGTTGCCAGCCGGCACCTGAGCAGTGTCGATGAGGCGAAGTAGAGCACCGCCATCTCGAAGAACAGGATCCACAGGATCAGCATGTCGATGCCGTGGGCGGTGAGGATCAGGTAGAACTGGTCAGCCGGCAGCAGCTTGATCGCCGGCCAGCGGGTGAGGATCACCAGCAGCGCCGTGATGCCGCCGACCAGCAGCCAGAGGACGCCGGCGACGGCGTTCCAGCGCATCAGCTTCTCGGCCTGGTCCTCGAACTGTAGTCCGGAGACCGGGCAGGTACGGTAAGTCGTTGCCATCGTTTTTTTTCCCCCTTATTTGACGTAGATACGGCCAAGCATCGAGTGGTGGCCGATGCCGCAGTATTCGTTGCAGACGATGGCGTAGGTGCCTTCCTTGGTCGGGGTCATCTTGACGACGTGCTCGTAGCCCGGGATCACCTGGATGTTGATGTTCACCGGCTGCAGCGAGAAGCCGTGGTTGTAGTCGAGGGACGACAGATGGATCCTGTAGGTCTGGCCTTTTTCCAGTTCGAGAATCGGATACCACGCCCAGAGGCGGGCGATCAGGTAACCCGCGCCACCAGCCGGAACCTTGGCGACCGGGATGTCCTCGCCGTTCAGGCCCTTTTCGATGCGGATCGTGTTTTCGGCAACGAACTTCTCGGCCTTGGCGGCGAACATCTCCGGGGTGGTCTTGTAGGCCTCGTTCGACAGGTTCTGCTTGCCGTAGATGTGCCAGTAGATCATCATGCCGAACATGATCATGCCCCAGACGAAGGCGATCGCGATCCACGCCCATTCGACCTTGTCGATGGGCTGTTTCCACCACAGCCGCTCGGATGGCGGCAGAATTGCACTCATATTGGATTCTCCCTGATGTGGCTGAACGACTTATCTGGCGAGCGGCGTGTTCATGATGTCGATGATGCCCCACAGGATGTAGAGCAGTCCCGGTGACGCCACACCAAGGAACAGGAGCAGGAAATGGTTGTCCAGCAGCCTCTGCATGAACGGGATGTCCTCATCGTTGTTGTCGGCCATAGTTGTACCCTCCATCGCTGATTTGCGCTCGCGGCGCGGTCAGATTGCAGATAACGTCGAAAATCTTGGCCCTGCCGAGCACAATTGGCCGAAGAATACCCGTAGGCGCCGGTCAATTGATTTGATGCATGTCAAGAAGTCCGGAAGCCTCAGATGACCGTCAAAGCCTGCAGCCATGGGCGTTTCACTGCCGCGCCTGCGGCCGATGGTCGCAGCCGCGGCGGCCTTCCGGCGGCTTCGCAACAGGCCTGTCAATGCGCATATAATGCGCGCCTGCTCCCCCGTTCCCTTCGTTGGTCACCCTGTCATGGATACAGTCGCTCGTCGACACGTCGCGGTCTGGCTGCTGCTCTGCAGCGCCATGGTCTTTGCCATCCTGGTGGTCGGTGGCGTCACCCGCCTGACTCATTCCGGCCTGTCGATCGTCGAGTGGCAGCCGATCGTCGGCGTCATTCCGCCCCTCGATCAGACGGCGTGGGAAGTGACCTTCGAGAAGTACAAGCAGACACCGGAATACCGGCAGGTGAACCACGGGATGACGCTCGAGGAGTTCAAAGGCATCTTCTTCTGGGAGTACCTGCACCGGGTGCTCGGACGACTGATCGGCGTCGTCTTCCTCGTGCCCTTCCTTTACTTCTGGCTGCGCGGCAAGCTCGCGCCGTCGCTGGTGCCGAAGCTCCTCGGCATCTTCGTTCTCGGCGGGTTGCAGGGTGCGATGGGCTGGTACATGGTGAAGAGCGGTCTGGTCGATGATCCACGCGTCAGCCACTATCGACTGACCGCGCATCTGTCGCTGGCCTTCCTGATCTTCATCGCCATGTTCTGGGTGGCGCTGGATCTCCTTTCCCCGGGCCGCGGGACGACGCACGATGCGGCGGTCAGGAGGCTGCAGCGCACCGGCTTCTGGCTGACGGTCCTCGTCGGTTACATGGTGGTCAGCGGCGGTTTCGTCGCCGGCATTCGCGCCGGCAAGGCCTACAACACCTTCCCGCTGATGAACGGGCATGTGTTGCCACCGGAGAGCTTCATCATCGATCCGTGGTATCTCAACTTCTTCAACAACATGGCGCTGGTGCAGTTCGATCATCGGCTGGGGGCATGGTTGCTGGCGTTTCTCGTCCCGTGGTTGTGGTGGAAGACTCGCCAGGCGGTGGTGTCGAACACGGCGCGGCTGGCGGTGACGCTGTTTCTGCTGTCGGTGTTTGCGCAGATTGGCCTGGGCATCGCGACGCTGCTGCTGGCCGTGCCGGTGGCGCTCGGGGCGGCGCATCAGGGCGGGGCGATGGTCGTCCTCGCGCTGCTGCTCTGGCTGAATCATGAACTCCGCCTGCCGGAGCGCGGTTCAGGCTACGCCCGGTGAACAACCTCGCTCAGGGTTTTCGTCTGCGGCGAGTCCGGGCGCTGGCGCGGCTGCTGACCGCGCTGTCGTTGCTGGTCGTGCTGCTCAGCGCCTACCTGCGACTCGACGGTGCCGGCCTCGGTTGCGCCGACTGGCCCGCCTGCTATGCCGGACTGTTGGCGCAGGTGCCGGTGGCACAAGACTACGGGCTGGCACGGCTGCTGCACCGCGCCGCTGCCTCGTTCTCCCTGCTTCTCGCTTGCGTCCTCGTCTGGCAGTGCTGGCAGCGCCCGCCGCTGCGCCCGGCGGTGTTTCCGGCAACGCTGCTCCTGCTGCTGATGCTGGCGCTGTCGGCGCTCGGCATCTGGAGCTCGGACCCGCGGCTGACGCTGGTCAATCTGCTGAACATTCTCGGCGGCCTCGGGCTGGTCAGCTTCTCCTGGCGACTGGCCATGGCCAGCGAGCCGCAGGCGATGATGCTGTCGCGGCACGGCGCGCCAACGCCGCTGCTGCGCCTGGGATCGGCATGTCTGACCCTGACGGTGGTCTTCGGCGCGCTGATCGGCGCCAGCTACATGGCGACGGCGTGTACGACCTTTCCCGATTGCGACGGCAGATGGTGGCCGGCGGCAGTCGGCTGGCCTGCGCTGCAGGCGCTTGCCGTCCTGCACGCTGCCCCAGCGGCCGGCGATCCCGGCGGCATCACCCTGCATCTCCTGCACCGCTACGCCGCGGTCGCGACGCTACTGCTGCTGGGCGCGGCAGGACTCCAAGCAATGGCTGATGCCGATGTCGCGCGGCGGCGGGCGGCGTTGCTGCTGCTGGTTCTGCTCGCCGGAACCACGGCCCTCGGCGTCCTGACGGTGCTCGGCGGCTTTCATCTGTGGCTGGCGGTCGGTCATGGGGTTTGCGCTGCGGCGCTGCTGGCGACGCTGGCGAGCCTGCTGCGCCGCAGCTGAACCGGGGGGGCCCATTCGGGCAGCGCCAGGAAGGCGCACGGCGGCCGCAACAGGGCACTGTGACCCCCGCCAGAGGCGCAGCAGTCAGGCCCCTTGCTGACGGCGCCGCCGCCGGGGACGGCGTCGCGGGTGCGGCGATGCGGCGGCTTGCCGCGCATCGCCGGCCCATTCTAGACGGAAAACGAAGAGCCGCAGCCGCAGGTCGAGGAGGCGTTCGGGTTCTTGATCACGAACTGCGAGCCTTCGAGCCCTTCGGTGTAGTCGATTTCGGCACCGACCAGATACTGGTAGCTCATCGGGTCGACCAGAAGGGTGACCCCGTTCTTCTGCAGCGCGGTGTCGTCGTCGTTCGCCACCTCGTCAAAGGTGAAGCCGTACTGGAAGCCCGAGCAGCCGCCGCCAGTGACAAACACGCGCAACTTGAGGTCGGGGTTGCCCTCTTCCTCGATCAGTTCCTTGACCTTGCCGGCAGCGCTGTCGGTAAAAACGAAAGGCATGGGTATTTCCGTCGCTACATTCATCAATCTTTCTCCAGAATTGGTTCACTGAGTCGCCGCCGCAGGGGACAGCGGTCGCTGCGGCGAGTTCACGACGGCGCGGAGCCGCCGCGACACCCTTGGCAGAAGGCCCCGACGGCCAGCTTGCGCCAGCTCGAGCCTGACTCGCCTGAGACCGGCAGCGGGCAAGGTAGTTCCTCTACCGTGGCACGCAGCCAGCCGCCGCCGCGCCAAGTGGCACCCACCGACAGGGACCGAAAGGCTGCTGTCGGCGGTCTGTCTGCACCGCCACGCGACCGGCAGCGCGGCCGTCCGTCTGCCGCTGGCGGCGAATCATAGCATCTTTGCCGGGCGACCACTTGCCGCCAGGGTCCGCCACCTTGCCCACGCAGCGAGGCTGGCGGGATGTCCGCTTGGGCGTCGCCGGTATCCCTTCAGGGGAGGACGGCGATCTGCTGCAGACCCTCGGTCTCGGGCAGACCGAACATGATGTTCAGGTTCTGCACCGCCTGTCCGGCGGCACCCTTGACGAGGTTGTCGATGACCGAGAGAACGACGACGACGTCGCCGTCCTGCGGCCGGTGCACGGCGATGCGGCAGGTGTTGGCGGCGCGCACCGAGCGGGTATCGGGATGCGAACCGGCCGGCAGGACGTCGACGAAGGGCTCGTTGCGGTAGCGCTCGGTGAACACCGCCTGGAAGTCGACCGTCGTCGCGATGCGGGCGTAGAGGGTCGCATGGATGCCGCGGATCATCGGCGTCAGATGCGGCACGAAGGTCAGCCCGACTGGCTTGCGCGCCATCACCGACAAGCCCTGACGGATCTCCGGCAGGTGCCGGTGACCAGGAACCGCGTAGGCCTTGAAGTTGTCCGACGCCTCCGCGAAAAGGGTTGCCACCTCGGCCTTGCGCCCGGCGCCCGAAACCCCCGACTTGGCATCCGCGACGAGATGGTCGGGGTCGACCAATCCGCCTTCGACAAGCGGCATGAAGCCGAGCTGGACGGCGGTCGGATAGCAGCCCGGGTTGGCTACCAGGCGCGCATTGCGGATCGCCGCCCGGTTCACTTCCGGCAGTCCGTAAACCGCCTTGCCGACCCACTCCGGGCTCGCGTGCTGCATCCCGTACCAGCGGCTCCAGTCGGCGACGTCGCGGATGCGATAATCGGCCGCGAGATCGATGACGCGCACGCCAGCGTCGAGCAGCGCCGGCGCCTGCTGCATCGCCACTCCGTTCGGGGTGGCGAAGAAGACGAGGTCGCAGCGGTTGAGGTCGGCGCTGGCTGGATCCTCGAAACGAAGGCGTACTCGCCCGCGCAGGTTGGGGAACATTTGCGCGACCTCGGTGCCGGCATCGCCGCGCGACGTGATGCTGGCAATCTCGACTTCCGGGTGCCGCGCCAGCAGGCGCAACAGTTCGACGCCGGTATAACCGGTGCCACCGACGATGCCGACTCTGATCATCCTGGCCTCCGCGATAGCATGGAGTGATGGCTTGGCAAGCCCGAACACACGAAAGCCGCCCGCGGGCGGCTTTCGCTGCGTTTCCGAAGGGACCTAGCGCTTCGAGAACTGCTTGCGGCGCCGTGCCTTGTGGAAGCCGACCTTCTTGCGTTCGACTTCACGTGCGTCGCGAGAGACAAAGCCGGCCTTCGACAGCGCGGGCTTCAGCGCGACGTCGTAGGCGATCAGCGCGCGCGTGATGCCATGGCGGACGGCTCCCGCCTGTCCCGACTCACCGCCGCCCGAGACATTGACCAGAATGTCGAAGTCGTTGGCCTGCTCGATCAGATGGAGCGGCTGACGGACGATCATGCGTCCGGTGACGCGTGAGAAGAAATCGTCGACCGGCTTGCCGTTGACCACGAACTTGCCGCTCCCGCGCTTCATGAAGACACGCGCGACCGCGCTCTTCCGCCGCCCGGTGCCATAGAAATAGTTGTCTGCCATGATGAGCCCTTAGAGTTCGACAGCCTTCGGCTGCTGTGCAGCGTGCGGATGTGTTGCGCCTGCGTAGCACTTCATCTTCTTCAGCATCGCGTAACCCAGGGGGCCCTTCGGAAGCATGCCCTTCACGGCCTGTTGCAGGATACGTTCCGGGAAGCGTTGCTGCATCTTGGTGAAGTTCGTTTCATAAAGGCCGCCGGGGTAGCCCGAGTGCCGGTAGTACTTCTTGTCCTCGGCCTTGTTGCCGGTGACGCGCAGCTTCTCGACGTTCGTCACGACGATGTAGTCGCCGGTATCGACGTGCGGCGTGAATTCGGGCTTGTGCTTGCCGCGCAGGCGGCGCGCGATCTCGGTGGCGAGGCGACCGAGCACCTTGTCGGTAGCATCAACCAAGAGCCATTCACGCGTCACTTCATGCGGCTTGGCGGAGAAAGTCTTCATCAAAAACGCCGTCCTTTTCTTGCCTGATAACGGAAAGCCCAGCATGTTATTGCAAGTCCATGAACGATGTCAATTGATCATTGGTTGCATCTTGCTGGACGCGGGCTGTCGCTGTCGGCTGTTGGCGCTCGCGTGTGCCCTGGGCGCGCCGTCCGGCAGCCGGCGCCGGCGGCTCGGCAGCCGATCGTCGGCGTGTCGCGGGTTTGTCGTGAGTGTGGCCAGCGCGGACACGGTGGGCGGAAGCAAGCGCTTGCCCGGGACGGCAGCAGGCGATGAAACACGAGCAAAAAAAGCGCGGCTCTTGGGAGCCGCGCTAAATCCACACCAAAGGAGGAGGGTGGAGGAGACAAGGTGAGTAGGAGGGAAGGCCCCGCTGCAAGTGATTACGTTGGCGCTATTATGGCTCCCCCGAGAGCAAGAGTCAACTATTTTTTGTGCGTTGCGCAATTCTCTTTCGGCGGATTCCGATGCGATCGACTGGAATTGTAAAAGCCATTTAATATTCATTACTTTGATCATTAATCATGAGATGCGTTTTACTATGTGCAACCTTCGATCGTTGTTCTCGCGGGCCTTCTGGCGTTTGTCATGTTGCATCGCAGCATGCGGCGGTGGCGCCCCACCGGCAGTCTTGCCGCTACAATCCGGGCGGCAGGCGAGGGCTTCTGCCGAAGACTGCGGTCATGAGCTGTCGACACACTGTTGAAGATGACGTTCGTGACCGCCTCCCTCGTCCCCTAGCGTTCTCCCGCGCTGGCGAGAGGGGAGATTCGTGGATCGCGGGCGCGACTTTCATTTCACATCAAGGAGGAGCGAATGGAGTGTACGGTGAAGTGGACCGGGAGCGGGATGTCGTTTCTCGCCGAGACCGGCAGCAACCATGCGCTGGTGATGGACGGTGCTCCCGAGGCTGGCGGGCGCAACCTGGCGCCGCGGCCGATGGAACTGCTGCTCGCCGGCACCGGCGGTTGTACCGCCTACGATGTCGTGTTGATCCTGAAGAAGGGTCGTCAGGCCGTCGCCGGGTGCGAGGTGAGCCTGCGGGCGGAGAGGGCCGAGAGCGAACCACGGGTCTTCACCAGCATCCATTTCCACTTCCGCGTCAGCGGCAAGCAGCTGAAGCCGGACGTGGTGGCGCGCGCGATCGAGCTGTCGAAGGAGAAATACTGTTCGGCGTCGATCATGCTCGGCAAGACTGCTGCCATCACGCACGATTTCGAGATCATCGAAACCTAGACGTAGTAGGCGGTCCGCGTCATCGCTCGCGCCGCGAGCTTCATCGCCATGACGGCAGGTGCGGGTAGCTCGCGGGCGCCAAGCTGCATGGCCGTCGCGGCATGCGCGATCTCGTCGCTCCGCATCTGGGCGACGATTGCCCGCGACCGCGCGTCCTGGTCGGGCAGTTCGCTGAGGTGGCTGTCGAGGTGCGCCTCGACCTGTCGCTCGGTTTCGGCGAGGAAGCCGAGGCTCCAGTCGTCTCCCAGCTTGCCGGCGACAACGCCGATCGCCAGCGCACCCAGGTACCAGACCGGGTTGAGCAGGCTCTTGCGGCTACCCAGTTCGGCCAGGCGGCGTTCGGTCCACGCCAGATGCTCGGTTTCCTCGTGCGCTGCCTGCTCGAGCGCCTGGCGAACACCCGCCTGGCGCGAGGTCAGCGCCTGACCCTGATACAGTGCCTGCGCACAGATCTCGCCGACGTGGTTGACGCGCATCAGGGCTGCGGCATGGACCTTCTCGGCCTGCGACATGGCAGACTCGGCCGCGCTGCTTCCCGGAACCTCGCGCACCGTCGATGCCGGCGCACACAGGGTGCGCAGCGCCCTGTCGAACTCGATGATGAATCGATCGCTGATCATTCTGCCTCGGACTTTCTGGTGTGGCTGCGGGTCGCCCCGCCGGCTGGGGACGGACGCCTCGCCGGCGGCCGGCGGAGGGAATCGGCAGCGACGGCACGGCCTGCTGCTCGGTCATCTGCTTCGCCGGCGAGGCCTCCTGCGGCGCCGACAGCCACCTATGGTCTGACGCCGAGCGCCGGGTGGCCGCCGCGCCGCAAGGTGTTGATCATCTGTTCCGGGGTCTGCTGGACGACCGTGATCGGGCAGAAATACTCGGAGAAGAGAGCCGCATGGTGCCGGTTGAGCGTGCTGTTCGAGATCCGCTTCCACTGGTCGTTGCGTGCCCGGGCCCAGGTCTCGTCGGCACGGCCGAGGGCATAGAGCCGCCGTTCGCCGGTCGCGCATTTCATCCCCTCGTAACTGACGTTGCGGGCACCGGCTGGGCTGACGATCACCAGCGTGTAGCGGACGACGGCATCGCTGCCGACGCTGAGCGAACTGCTGTCGATGAGGAACTGGTTGTTGGTCGTCGCGCTGACGGTGAAGGGAATCAGATTCTCGGTCCGGGGAAAGGCCGGCAACTCGACCTCGGCTTCCGGCGCAGGCTTGCGCTCACCATCGGGGTCGTCGCTGTCCGTCCGGCCCGACAACGGCAAGGCCATGAGGACGGCGAGCAGCCAGAGCGCACGGGACGCGCGGCGGCGCAGGCGGGCAGCGGTAGGGCTCACGGCAGTGGCTGTCGGCAACGTCATTCCTTGCCCGGGAGGCCGGCCGGCGGCGGCGTGCGGAACGGTACTGCGGCACGCTGGGCGCGGCGAGCATCGGCATTGAGGAAACGGGCAAGCTCGTTCAGCGCCTGCTCGTAGACGCGGCGCTTGAACTCGATCACCGCATCGAGCGAGACCCAGTAGCTGTTCCAGCGCCAGGCGTCGAACTCGGGATGGTCGCACGCGCGCAGCGAAACGTCGCAGTCGCGTCCGATCAGGCGCAGCAGAAACCAAATCTGTTTCTGGCCACGATAACTCCCGCGCCACTCCCTTCTCACCCAGTGGGTTGGCACGTCGTAGCGCAACCAGTCCTTGGTCCGGCCGAGAACGAGTACGTGCTCAGGCATCAGGCCGATCTCTTCATGCAGTTCCCGGTACATCGCCTGCTCCGGCGTCTCACCCCGCTTGATGCCGCCCTGCGGGAACTGCCATGAATGTTCTCGTATCCGCTTGCCCCAGAAGACCTCGTTTCTGGCGTTGCAAAGAATGATGCCGACGTTCGGGCGGTAGCCTTCACGGTCAAGCATTTCCGACACCTGCACAATAAAATCATTGAGTGCATTCTTCCACATTTCCGGGGGCTTGGAAAGCGTCGCGGCGGAGGCAGGCAGCCATCGGCAGCGTCTGCCGCCGCCGCTGGCTGCGGTTGCTGCGGGCCGGACTGTGTGCCGGCATCCCGGCTCGCCTGCGGTGGCCGGGGCGAGCGTGCCGATCTCCCGGATCGCCCTTTTTCGCCGTCTGTCCAGTAGAATCGCGCTTTTACTTCGCCCCTGATGACGATGCGCACTTCCCGGTTCTTTCTGTCAACGCTCAAGGAGGCTCCGGCTGACGCCGAGGTGGCCAGCCACAGGCTCATGCTGCGCGCTGGAATGATCAGGCGGCTGGCGGGTGGCATCTACACCTGGATGCCGCTCGGCCTGCGCGTCGTGCGCAAGGTCGAGGCGATCGTTCGCGAAGAGATGAATCGCGCCGGCGCAATCGAGCTGTCGATGCCGGCAGTGCAGCCGGCCGAACTGTGGCAGGAGTCCGGGCGCTGGGAGAAGTACGGCCCCGAGCTTCTGCGCTGCAAGGATCGGCACCAGCGGGATTTCGTCATCGGTCCGACGCACGAGGAGGTGATTACCGACGTCGTTCGTCGCGAGGTGAAGAGCTACCGTCAGTTGCCTCTCCACTTCTACCAGATTCAGGTCAAGTTCCGTGACGAGATCCGGCCGCGCTTCGGCGTCATGCGCGGGCGCGAGTTCCTGATGAAGGACGGCTACTCGTTCCACGCCAGCTTTGACGATCTGCAGCGTGAATACCGCAACATGTTCGCGACCTACACCCGCATCTTCGATCGTCTCGGTCTGAAGTTCCGGGCAGTGGCGGCCGACACCGGGTCGATCGGCGGTACCGGCTCGCACGAGTTTCACGTGCTTGCCGATTCGGGGGAGGATGCGCTCGCCTACTGTCCGCAGTCCGAGTACGCAGCCAACGTCGAACTGGCCGAGGCGCTCGCTCCGGCGGGCGGTCGCCCGCCTGCCGGCAGCAGCATGCAGAAGGTGGCGACGCCCGGGCGCACCCGTTGCGAGGACGTTGCCGAGCTACTGGCGGTGCCGCTGACGACGACGGTCAAGGCGATCGCCATCGTGCTGACCGGCGGTGACGACGATGCCGGCGGCTTCGCGCTGATCCTGCTGCGCGGAGACCACAGTCTGAACGAGCTGAAGGCGCAGAAGCTGCTCGGCGAATTCCGCTTTGCGCGCGACGACGAGATCGTCGCTGCACTCGGCTGCCAGCCCGGCTACATCGGTCCCGTCGGCAGCAGCGGCATCGCTGTCCATGCCGACCGCAGCGTGGCGGCGATGAGCGACTTCGTCTGTGGCGCCAATGAGGCTGGTTTCCACCTCAGCGGCGTCAATTTCGGTCGCGATCTGCCCGAACCGACGCTGGTCGGCGATCTGCGCAACGTCGTCGCCGGCGATCCGTCGCCCGACGGCCGCGGCCGGCTCGAACTCTGTCGCGGCATCGAGGTCGGCCACATCTTCCAGTTGCGCAGGAAGTACGCCGAGGCGCTGAAATGCAGCTTCCTCGACGAAGGAGGTCAGAGCCGCATCATGGAAATGGGTTGCTATGGCATCGGTGTCACCCGCATCGTCGGTGCCGCCATCGAACAGGGGCACGACGAACGCGGCATCGTCTTCCCGGCGGCGATCGCCCCCTTCGCGGTGTGCATCGTCCCGATGGGATACGGCAAGAGCGCTGCCGTCAGGGCGGCCGCCGATGCGCTGTACGCCGAACTGGTCGCCGCCGGCGTCGACGTCCTGCTCGATGACCGCAACGAGCGGCCCGGCGTGATGTTCGCCGAAATGGAGCTGATCGGCGTCCCACATCGGCTGGTGGTCGGCGAGCGTGGTCTCGCCGAAGGCCGCTTCGAGTACAAGGGGCGCCTCGACGCCGAGCCGCAGATGGTCGCCATGGCCGACATCGGCCGCTTCCTGAAGGACCGCCTGTGCGTTGCCTGATCGCTCTTGCTGCCCTGCTGCTGCCGCTGACGGTGCAGGCCGGAGCGCAGAAGTACGAGCCGCTGTCGGCGAGCGTGCGGGCCGCACTCTCGCGCACGGTGTCCGATCGCGCGCCGCCCCGCAGTTCATTCAGTGATTCGATGGAGGCCATCGGCTGGCTGAGCGAGATGTCGCAGCGTCTCGAAAAACGCATTCCGGACCGCGACGCCCGCCTGGACTTCCTGCGTGCCGTGCATTACGAGGCGACGCGCGCCGGGCTCGATCCGCAACTGGTGCTCGGTCTGATCCAGGTCGAGAGCGGTTTCAAGAAGTATGCCGTGTCGACGGCCGGCGCGCGTGGCTTCATGCAGGTGATGCCGTTCTGGGTCCGGCTCGTCGGCGGCAGCGAGGACAATCTCTTCCACCTGCGAACCAACCTGCGTTACGGCTGCACCATTCTACGCCACTACCTCGACATCGAACGGGGTGACCTCTACCGCGCGCTCGGCCGCTACAACGGCAGCCTGGGCCAGCCGCAGTACCCGAACATGGTGCGTGCGGCGTGGCAGACGCACTGGAACTACAGCAAGCGCAGCCTCGCCATGCGCTGACACGGCATCCTGCGGGGTGGCGTCTTCAGCGTATCCCCGGCATCATGCCCTTGAGGCCACGCATGAGTTGCGCCATGCCGCCGCGCGAGAACTGCTTCATCATCTTCTGCGTCTGCTCGAACTGCTTCAGCAGGCGGTTGATCTCCTGCACCTGCACCCCGGCACCCAGTGCGATGCGCCGCTTGCGGGCGGCCTTGAGCAGTTCGGGGTGGCTGCGCTCGGCCGGAGTCATCGAGTTGATGATCCCCTCGATGCGCGCCACCGCCTTTTCCTCGCCACCGGCGGGCAACTGACCGGCGGCCTGCGAGAACTGCGCCGGCAGCTTGTCGAGCATTGAAGACAGCCCGCCCATCTTGCGCACCTGGCTGATCTGGTCCTTGAAGTCGTTGAGATCGAAGGTCTTTCCCGACTTCAGCTTGCGTGCGAACTCGATCGCCTTGTCTTCGTCGATTCCCTTCTTCGCTTCCTCGATCAGCGACAGCACGTCGCCCATGCCGAGAATGCGGGAGGCCATTCGTTCGGGATGGAAGGCCTCGATGCCGGTCAGCTTTTCGCCGACGCCGGCGTATTTGATCGGTCGCCCGGTGACGTGGCGGACCGACAGCGCGGCACCACCACGCGCATCGCCGTCGAGCTTGGTGAGGATGACGCCGGTCAGCGGCAAGGCCTCGTTGAAGGCGCGGGCGGTATTGATCGCGTCCTGGCCCTGCATCGCGTCGACGACGAAGAGCGTCTCGATCGGCCGGATCGCCGCATGCAGCTCGGCGATCTCCTTCATCATCGCCTCGTCGATCGACAGGCGGCCGGCGGTGTCGACCAGCAGCACGTCGTGGTAGTGGCGTCTGGCCCAGTCAACCGCGTTGCGCGCGATATCGACCGGTTTCTCGCTGGCGGTCGACGGAAAGAAGTCGACGCCGGCCTGGCCGGCAACGGTCTTCAACTGCTCGATGGCGGCTGGCCGGTAAACGTCGCAGGAGACCACCAGGACCTTCTTCTTCTGCGTCTCGCGCAACAGCTTTGCCAGCTTGGCGACGGTGGTCGTCTTGCCCGACCCTTGCAGGCCGGCCATGAGGACGATCGCCGGTGGCTGTGTCGCCAGATTGAGACCGGCGTGCGCCTCGCCCATCAGCTGCGTCAGCTCGCGGTGCACGACGCCCACCAGCGCCTGCCCCGGACTCAGCGAGCCGATGACCTCCTCGCCGATTGCCTTTTCCTTCACCGCGGCGATCAGGTGCTTGACTGCCGGCAGGGCGACGTCGGCTTCGAGCAGGGCGAGGCGGACTTCGCGCAAGGCATCGGCGATGTTGGACTCGGTCAGGCGTGCTTCACCGCGCAGAGTCTTCATGACGCGGGAAAGGCGTTGGGTCAGGTTGTCGAGCATCTGGATTCCAGCTTGGTGTAAACTCGAAAAATGCCCGACATTCTACTGCACCTGCTGCCGCACGTCGTTTCGTCACTGCTCTACGCAGCTCTCGGGATCCACTTCTGGCACACCCGCTGGCGTGAGAAGGAGCGCTCGCTGGTCACCTTGCCGATGCAGCCGTGGGAACGGGCGGCGATCGTCGTCGCGCTGCTGATCCAGGGCTTCGGCCTTTACCAGGGTGTCTTCGGTGGCAGCGGCATGCGCTTTTCGTTCAGCTACGCGCTGTCGCTGATGCTCTGGCTGGCGGTACTGATCTACTGGCTGGAGAGTTTCCGCTCGCGCATGGACGGCCTGCAGCCGATGGTCCTGCCGCTCGCCGCAGCCGGTGCGGCGGCGCCGGCCATCTTCCCGCAGTTGCGCGTCATCGGCCATGCCGGCGGCTTGGGCTTCCTGGTCCATTTCCTGGCGGCGATGCTGGCCTACAGCCTGTTCACCCTGTCGGCGCTGCACGCCGTCTTCATGGGTTTTGCCGAACGCAAGCTGCACCAGCGCTCGATGACCCACAGCCTCAGCAGCCTGCCGCCGATCCTGACCATGGAGGCGCTGCTGTTCCGTATGATCACCGTCGCCTTCTGCCTGCTGACCGTCGCCCTGGTCAGCGGCGTGTGGTTCTCGGAGGAGATATTCGGCAAGGCGGCGGCGCTCGACCACAAGACCCTCTTTGCCTTCGCCTCGTGGGGAATCTTCGCCGCGCTGCTGGTCGGTCGTCGTGTCTACGGCTGGCGCGGGCGCATCGCGCTGCGCTGGACGCTGGCCGGTTTCATGGTCCTGCTGCTGGCCTACATCGGCAGCCGTTTCGTCGCCGAAGTCGTGCTCGGTCGCCTCTGAGCGATGGCTTTCCGTCTGCCGCCGATGCACGCCCTCGAGGCCTTCGAGGCAGCGGCTCGCCAGCAGTCTTTCGTCAAGGCGGCCGACGAGCTCTGCGTCACCCAGTCGGCCGTCAGCCACCGCATCAGGCAGCTCGAGGACGACCTCGGCGTGCGGCTCTTCCTGCGCCTCAACCGCAACATCGTCCTGACGCCGCCGGGCGAGCGCTACCTGGCCGGCATCCGCGCGGCGCTCGCCGACATCGAACGGGCGACGCACGCCATCGCGCGCAGCGTACGGCACGAACTGCGCGTCAGCGTCGCGCCGGCGATCGGCAGCAAGTGGCTGGTCAGCCGCCTCGCCGACTTCCAGCGCCAGCACCCCGACATCGACCTGATCCTGTCGACCTCGACCCAACTCGGCATCATCCGCTCGGGCGAGGTCGACGTCGGTGTGCGCTATGGCCACGGGAAGTGGCCCGGCCTGCCGGCTTTCAAGATGTCGGACGAGGTGCTCGTCACCGTCTGCAGTCCGGACTACCCGGCACGTGTCGGCGGGCTAGACGAGCCCCGGCATCTCGCCCGCGCCAGCCTGCTGCGCCACCCGATCCTCCCCTGGCGGCCCTGGCTGCAGGCCGCTGGTCTCGACTGGCCGGAGCCTGCCGGCGGCGTCCGCTTCGACGACGCGGTGATGATGATCGAAGCCGCCGCCGCAGGCAACGGCGTTGCCCTCAGCCCGCGCCGGCTCGTCGAGCCGCACCTGGCGGCGGGCAGCCTGATTCAGGCCTTCGCCATCGAGGCGATCGATCACGGCTACCACGTGCTGCTCTCGCCCGACGCGCAGGCGAGGCCCTGGGTGATGGGCTTCGTCAACTGGCTGCTGGCGGCGGCGCGGCCGCTGCCGCCAGAGAACGACAGCCGCGCAGCGTAGCGCGCCGGGCGGCATGGTTGCGCGCAGGCGGATACCGGCCGCCGGCGCGCACCGGCGGCGGCGGCGGAAGCGCTGCCCGAATGATGAATTCCGCTCATCCCCGCCGGCATTCTTTTCGTTTGTCGGCCCCGCCGGTCGCTGCCATTCTGTGCTCTCGACAACCAGCGTGGGAGAAGGCAATGAGCGGCGAAGATCAGGATGGCTGGATCTGGCTCGACGGTGAGTTCGTTCCCTGGCGTGAGGCCCGGGTGCACGTGCTGACGCACACGCTGCATTACGGGCTCGGCGTCTTCGAGGGGATTCGCGCCTACGCGACTGCCGGCGGGCCAGCGATCTTCAGGCTCGACGAGCACCTGCAGCGGCTCTTCGAATCGGCGCACATCCTTGGCCTGACGCACGACTTCGATCGTGCGACGCTCGCCGACGCCTGCCGGCGGATCATCGCCCGCAATCGCCTCGCCGCCGGCTACATCCGCCCGCTGCTCTTCCTCGGCGCCGAGAAGGTCGGCCTCGACCCGGTCGGCGCGCGCGTGCATGCGATGATCGCCGCCTGGCCGTGGCGCGCCTACCTCGGCGAGCGGGCGCTGAACGACGGCATACGCGTCCGGGTCTCGTCCTTCGCGCGGCATCACGTCAACGTCCAGATGTGTCGGGCGAAGTCGGTGTCGACCTACACCAACTCGATCCTTGCCAGCCGCGAAGCGCGAGCCGATGGCTACGACGAGGCGCTGCTGCTCGACACCGCCGGCTTCGTCGCCGAGGGCGCCAGCGCCAATCTCTTCCTCGTGCGGCGGGGGGTGCTGCTCGACCCGGAGCTCACGTCGGCACTCGACGGCATCACCCGCCGCAGCGTCATCGAAATCGCTGCCGACCTGGGTCTGCCGGTGGTGGCGCGGCGCATCACGCGCGACGAACTCTACTGTGCCGACGAAGTTCTGCTCACCGGCACCGCCGCCGAGATCACGCCGGTGATCGAGGTCGACCGCCGGCGCGTCGGCGACGGCCGTCCCGGGCCGCTGACGCGCGAACTGCAGCGACGTTACTTCGACTGGGTGCACGGTCGCGACGAGGCACGCGCCGGCTGGCTGACCCCGGTCGCCGACCACGGGTAGATGCCGGCCGGGCCGATGACGGTGGCTGGCCGTCACGGCACGCGGTTCGGCAAGGGTCATCGGCCAGGCGGCTGACGGCCGCCGCCCGGCAGCGGGCGTCAGCCGCGAGGCGGCTCGAGTACCGGCTCGCAGCGGACTTCCGAGCGCACCGAACTGGCGATGAAGCATTCCTCGTGCGCCGCGTGATGCATCCGCCGGATTTCGTCGTCGGTTGGCAGGCGATCACCCGAGAAGCGCACCTCGGGCCGCAGGGTGACCAGCGTCATTGCCAGTTTGCCGTTGTCGTTCCGCGCCATGATCCCCGTTGGCTGGTCGCTGTAGCGGTCGACTCGATAGCCGCGGCCGGCGGCGATGGCCAGGAACCAGAGCAGGTGGCAACTCGCGAGCGAGGCGACGAAGGCCTCTTCCGGGTCTACCGCCGCCGCGTCGGAGTAGGGCAGCGGCACGACATGCGGCGACGAGGAAGCCGGCACCTCGACGCCACCGTCGAAGCGCAACAGGTGGCGGCGGCTGTAGCGGTTGTCGACGAAGGGCTGCTCGCCACGCAGCCAGAGAACTTCGGCGGAATACTCGGCCATGGCTGATTCCCGGTGTTCAGGCGAAGAGGTCGATGGCGGCGGCCGGCGCTTCGCCACCCGTCGCCGCGACGCCGGCATAGGCAGCGACCGTCGTCGCGCCGGCTGCCCTGCTGTCGGCCGCTGCCGTGGTGCCGGCCGTCCCGTCCCGCCGCAGCGCCAGTTCCATGCTCGCCTGCATCGCCATCCGCGTCGCCATGGCGGCGACCTGCCGATCCTGCGGCGAGGGGTCCGCCGGCGCCAGCGCCGCGGCCCGGATGCGCGCCGCCTTGTCGAGGGTCTCCTCGGGGCTGCGCCCGGGCGAGGTGTCGATGCCGACCTCGCCGCCGACGGCATAGCGTTGGCCGTCGGGCCCGATGGCGTAGCTGAAGCTGGCGCCGCTGCGCACCAGGCTGCCGCCGGCGGCGACATGCGCCATCTCGTGCGCGCGCACCAGGCGGTCGCTCCGTTGCAGGCTCTGCAGGCGCTGGCGGTCGGCCTCGGAGAGTTGGCCTTTCTGCTGCGCGCTGGCGGCAGCTACCGGCGGCTTGTTGGCAAGCGTGCCGCTCAGACCGAGCGTACTGTTGCCGGAATTGTAATCA
>ERZ761609.1049-NODE-1049-length-26922-cov-9.848997_pt1 | contig 26922 bp, 19 predicted proteins | sample MGYA00511163_ERZ761609 | MGnify/ENA primary metagenome ERZ761609 (study PRJEB28899, sample SAMN02445070) | bioreactor sludge metagenome | biome: EBPR sludge | place: Australia: Brisbane, Thorneside Wastewater Treatment Plant | collected 2011-12-16 ... | reverse complement strand
GCTAAAAGGGCCGAAAACTCCAGCTGCGAATGAGGGCACGTTGGAGCTCAGAGCAGACCACTTATGGCCCGCCTCGAAACTGAGAACCGAAGCGGACTCGGGTGAGAATCTGCCAACGCGGCTAGCGACGACCAAATCTGCGCTTACTGCAGCGCACACGCCGCTTTTGGCCTTTTGCACGAAATGGCAACACGAGTGTTGAGCACCGGCACTGCGAGAGCTCAGGGTAGTTTGCCTTTTGTGCCAAACATCTAATCGACGCACTGCAGAGAATCCGGACGTGGTGACGGCCCGCGCGGACAAGCCACTGGCCTCGGCCGTACATACCCGAAAGCGGACATTCATCGGTCTTGGCCAAGGACACGTTGTCAGGCCCGTGAACGCCGGATTTAAAGCGATAATTTGAGTTTGCCCGTCAGGGCCCAGTCGCGATGGGCCATTATCGACGACTCGGAGAAATGGAAGATCAGACAGCGTGTGCTTTCCGTGCTCGTCGGTTCCCGTCGTTGCCTTGAAAATCGCTGCGGTGCATCACACTGAGGGTGATGTCGGCCCACTGGCGACCGCTTTCGACCCTACCGCGTCGGTCGACAGTCAGTTTGCGGATCGTGAGTTTTGACCCAAACCGGAAAAGGCCATCGATTGCTCCGTTGCGGAAGGTGTCCCTCCTAAAGCCGACATTGTGGGGACAAGTCTATTGCACGGGAATAGCGAGCTTTTCGGCGAGTGCCTTCCGGTTCTGGTACTCGCTCGCGTAGAACGCGCCCCACTCCTCTGCAGTGCCATAACCAGGAAGTGCTCCAAGATTATCGAGCACCTTGGCGAAGTTGGGTTGCCGGACGATATCGGCAATCTCTTTGTGCAGGCGTGCGGCGATGTCTTTGGGCGTATCTGCGTGGATGGCAATACCAAACCACTGCCACGCGTCGATCTGTAGGAAACCCAATTCCGCGAACGTCGGCACCTAAGGCAGTTGCGGCAGACGCTGCTTGGTCGAAATAGCGTAGGCACGAAGCAAGTTGGCCTAAACCTGCGGGATGATTGGCCCCGCGCTGACGACGATCAGCGGCACCGCACCAGAGACCGCATCATTTACGGCCGCGCCACCGCCCCGATAGGGTACGTGCACCATCTTGGTTCCGGCGAGGACGATCAGCCCCCACCAAGTGGTCCAAAACAAATGTAAGTCATGGGAGGTGTTTTCGCCAGACCGAGCGGGGCCGTGCTCCGGCCGTTCTAGGCCTTCGAGACCAGCATTGAGACGGTCGCGACGAGGGTGGAACTCTTTGGAACGGAAAAGCGCTCACCGGCCACTCGCATCATTCGTTTAGCCAGAAGGCATGACATTGTTGCAAGAAATTCTAATTGACCCGTACCGGTTCGGCACGGCACGTAACTGATGGCATGACACAGAGCTGACGCGATAGGCGCACGGATTCGAAAATGACCAACCACGACATCGTCGTACGCAACGGAACGGTCGTCAACGGCGGAGACATGGTACGCTGCGACTTGGCGATCAGGCAGGGGCGGATCTCGGCACTCGGAGAGGGTTTGCAAGGCGACCGGGTTATCGATGCCTCCGGCAAGATCGTGGTCCCCGGTGGTATCGACAGTCATGTCCACATCGCCCAGCCCAGCGGGCCGGGGATCGTCATGGCCGACGATTTTGAAAGCGCGACGCGCTCTGCCGCATTCGGCGGCAATACGACCGTGCTTCCCTTCTGCCTGCAGGAGAAGGATCAGGGGTTGCGCGCCGCCGTGCAGGCGTACCACGCCAAGGCCGATAGTCAGTGCTACATCGACTACGGCTTCCATCTGATCGTATCGGATCCGAACCCACAGGTTCTCGGCCAGGAACTGCCGGCGCTGCTCGCCGACGGCTATTCGTCCTTCAAGGTATTCATGACCTACGAAGGCCTTGCCCTCACCGACGAGCAGATCCTCAAGGTCATGACTGTCGCGAAGTCGGCGGGCGGACTGGTGATGGTGCACGCGGAGAACTACGACATCATCCGCTTCATGACGGACAAGCTCGAAGCGGAAGGCCGGACCGCGCCGCACTTTCATGCGACATCACGGCCTGCCCTTGCGGAACGGGAGGCCACGCATCGCGCGCTTGCACTGGCGGAACTCATGGATGTGCCTGTCGTCATCGTGCATGTATCGAACGGCGAAGCGATCGAAGAGATACAGAGAGCCCGCGCGCGGGGGCTCAAGGTGATCGCAGAAACATGTCCGCAATATCTCGTGCTGACAGCCAAGGATCTCGAAGGTCTCAACATGGAGGGCGCGAAATACGTGTGCAGCCCTCCGCCGCGCGACCACGCAAGCCAGATCGCCTGCTGGAAAGGCTTGGAAGACGGCACGTTCCAGTTGTTCTCGTCCGATCATTGCCCGTTCCGCTACGATGACGAGCAGGGCAAGCTGATCCCCAAGGGGCGGACGAGTTTCCGCTGGGTCCCGAACGGAATTCCGGGCGTCGAGACGCGGTTGCCGATCCTGTTTTCGGAAGGCGTCATGAAGAAGCGCATCGATCTCGCTCAGTTCGTCGCACTGACCGCGACCAACCACGCGAAGACATACGGCCTCTACCCGCGCAAGGGCAGCATCGCCATCGGCGCAGACGGTGATATCGTCTTATGGGATCCGACAATCACGCGCCGAATTGCGCACGCTGACCTGCATGATGGCAGCGATTACACACCGTACGAAGGCCTCAAAGTGACGGGGTGGCCGGTGACGACCATAGTTCGCGGTCAGGTCGTCGTCGAGAACGGCAAGCTCGTCGGCGCGAAAGGCGGCGGCAGCTTTCTGCCACGGCTGAGCCAGACAACAACCTCCTAACCTCAAAGGGCCACCGTAATGCCGCGTCTCGGAATGCTCACCCCGTCGTCCAATACGGTGCTCGAACCCGTCACTTACGACATGCTGACGAATGATCGGGCGACAACCGCACACTTTGCACGGTTCAAGGTGACCGAAATTGGCCTGGATGCGACGGCACTCGGCCAGTTCGATTCAGCCCCTATACTCGCCGCTGCGGAACTTCTTTCGCATGCGAAGTGCGACGTGATCGCTTGGAACGGAACCTCCGCCAGCTGGCTCGGATTCGATCGGGACGAGTCTCTGGTAAGGGAGATCGAACGTGCCACTGGCGTGCGCGCTGCTACCTGCGTGCTCGGGTACCGCGAGCTATTCCGTCGACTTGGAGTTCGCCGTGTCGGGCTTGTCACGCCCTATACCGACGACGTGCAGGCCCGCATCGCCAGCAACTGGAGCGCTGCCGGTTTCGCGTGCTTGGCTGAAAGGCACCTAGGCATTTCCGACAACTTCTCTTTCGCAACCATTGACGAGGCGCGGATCGAGCAGATGCTGCGGGCCGTTGCAGCGGAGGGCTGCGATGCAATCGCGATCGTGTGCACGAACATGAAGGGCGCGCGTGTCGCTGCAAGGATGGAGTCAATCCTCGGCGTGCCGATCCTCGACTCTGTCGCGGTCACGCTTTGGGCTGCATTGCAGCGCGTCGAGGCAGATACGGCGCCTTATCGAAGCTGGGGCCGGCTCTTCGACGCCTGAGGCATGTACCGCCAAAACTATGGGCATTTCGGCGCGACATTGGACCGATGCCCATCCAGCGGACGCTGGACATGACTGCCGCAACTGACCAAGGTAGATGCTCTACAACTCCAGGGAGCTTCCCATGAAGCGATTGACCGCCTCCGCCGCATCATTGTTGACCGCATTATCCGTTCTGCCTGCAGCCGCCCAGGACACGACCCTGAAAGTCATGGGCATGCCGCTCGCGACCGGAAACATCCAGAAGAACCGTGAGCAGCCGTTCTTCGAAAAACTCAAGGAATCGACCGGCATCACGGCCGATTACAAGGTGCTCGACCAGACGGGCATCAAGGAATTCGAGCAACTCCGGGTCGGCCGCTCCGGCCTGTTCGACATCATCGGGCTGCGCCTCGGGCAAGTCAGCCGCGACGAGCCGACCATTCTGGGTCTGGATATTGTCGGTCTCAACACCAACTACGACACGGCCAAGAAGGTCGTGACGGCATACCAGCCGATCGTCGCGGAGCGCCTCGAGAAGCAATTCGGCATGAAGCTGCTGGGCGTCTGGCCGTTCGGGCCGCAGCTCATCTTCTGCAAACCGGCCATTGCTGGTCTCGCAGACCTCAAGGGCAAGAAGGTGCGTATCCTCGATGGCGTCATGGCCAAGGTCATGGAGAAAGTCGGCGCCACGCCGGTCACCATGGCGTTCGGCGAAGTCAGCCAGGGCCTGTCGCTCGGAACCATCGACTGCGCCGTCACAGGGCCCTCTTCGGCGAACTCGGCCGGCTGGCCGGAGAGCGCGACGCACGTCTATCCGCTCGCTCTCCAGGTCGCAGTTCAGGGTTATGCAATTACGAACGCCGCATGGGCTAAGCTCAGCACCGATCAGCAAGGCAAACTCAAGAGCGCTATCGAGAAGTTGACTGCAGACATCTGGGACTACTCAAAGGAACTTTGGGATGACGGCATGCGCTGCAACGCAGGCCAGGATCCCTGCACCACCGGCAAGAAATACAAGCTGACGACCGTGGCAGTGAAGCCCGACGACGTGGAGTTCGTCAAAGGCGCCGTGCGCGAGATCTCGTTCCCGGCATGGGCCGAGGCGTGCGACAAGGTCAATCCGGGCTGCTCGGCAGCCTGGAAGAAGGCCGTCGGCCCGATTATTGGCCTGGACTGATACCACCGCCGACCTGGTCCAGCGCGCGCGTTGCGAGCGCCGGGCCGGGTCACGTCACAATGTGTTGCGCCCGCGTGCGGAAAATGGTGCGCTCATCCCGTGCGGTGGCGGTTCGCTGACGGTCTGGTTCCGGATCGTCGGCCGATGCGTTCCTGCAGCCGGTCCAATGCCAACAGCGAACACTCTATCCAAATGGTCTTTCTCGAACGCATCGCTGCCTGGATCTTCGGGATCGCGTTTCTCGGCCTTGCGGCTGCCGTCGCGACCGAGACGTTCTCCCGCAAGGTGCTCAATCGATCACTTCAGGGCGTCGACGAACTGGGAGGATATGTTCTCGCCGTCGGCGCAGCCTTGTCGTTTGCAGTGGGCCTCATCGGCCGATCGCACATCCGGATCGATTTGATTCACGACCGACTGCCTCGGCTCCTGCGCGTCGCGCTTAACCTGCTCGCTGTCGCGCTTATCCTGATCGCGGCTCTCGCCGTGACCTACATGGCATGGATCGCGCTCACGGACAGCATCCTGTTCAATGCAACGGCGCAGACTCCGTGGGCGACACCATTGCGCATTCCGCAGGCCGCCTGGGTTGGTGCACTCGGCCTGTTCTGCGTGGTCGCGATGCTGCAACTGGTGAAGGTTGCAGGGCTCTTGCTGACTGGCCGGATCGACGCGCTCGACCGCCATCACGGACCGCGAGGCGCCAAGGAGGAACTCGCCGACGAACTCGCGGATATCGAGGCTCGCAAGGCAACAGCGACCGTCGAGGTACGACCGTGAGCACGGTGACCGTTGGCATCTTCGGCTTCGTGGCGATGGTCGGGTTAATGCTTCTCGGCCTGCCGATCGCCACGGTCATGCTGCTGTTGGGCATCGGCGCAGGCATGATGGCCTTCGGCTGGGCCTTCTTCACCTCGTCTGCGTCCGTCAGCTGGGGCGTAATGAGCGAGAACGGCCTTACCGCCATTCCACTTTTCGTCCTGCTCGGCGAATTGCTGTTGCGCTCCGGCACCGCCGATCGAATGTACACGGTGTTCGCTGCCTGGCTCGGGCGTCTGCCCGGCGGACTGCTGCACACCAACATCGGCTGCTGCGCCCTGTTTGCCGCCACCTCGGGGTCTTCGGTCGCGACGGCCGCGACCATCGGCACGGTGGCGCTGCCGTCACTTCGGAAGAACGGCTATCCCATGCCGGCGTCGCTCGGCTCGCTGGCTGCAGGCGGCACGCTCGGCATCATGATCCCACCATCGATCAACTTCATCATCTACGGCTCGATGACCAACACGTCGGTCGGTCAGCTCTTCATTGCCGGCATCGTCCCCGGCCTGACACTCGCCGGGCTGTTCATGCTGTGGATCACATTCAGTGCAATGCGGTCCAAGGAGAAACTGGTCACTGTCCAGGTTCCGCTCAGCGAGCGCATTCGACTGTTGCGCTACCTGTTTGAGCCCATTGCCGTGTTCGGCGTGGTAATGGGTACGCTGTACTCCGGGATCGCGACGGCGACAGAAAGCGCAGCACTCGGACTAGTGGTCGCGATCGCCTTCCTGCTCGTGCAGAGAAGGCTGTCGCTGCAGCTGCTCGAAACCTGTTTCGTATCGAGCGCGAGAACGACCGGGATGATCCTACTCATCGTGCTGGGCGCCTTTATTCTGAACCTCGCTCTTTCGTTATCCGGAATTGGCGAGGCAATGACCAAATGGGTGACAAGTTTCGGCCTGTCACGGGTCGCGCTGTTGATGGTATTGATCATATTTTACCTGATCCTCGGCATGTTCATGGACACGCTGTCGATGATGGTCGCCACCATCCCGCTGGTATTTCCGGTCGTGCAGTCTGTCGGTGTCGATCCGATCTGGTTCGGCGTTTTCATCGTGCTGATGTGCGAACTTGGACTTATAACTCCGCCGGTCGGTATGAACCTTTTCGTCGTCCAGGGCATCAGGCCAGACACTGGTCCGGTCGCCGACGTCATCTACGGGGCGCTGCCCTTCGCACTCATCATGATCTTCTTCGCCATGCTTTTGATCGCGATACCCGAAATCGCGACGTGGCTGCCGCAGTTGATGAGGGGCTAGGGTGACGACACACGACAGCAAGCCCGTCCGCATCGGCGTGGATATCGGCGGCACGTTCACGGATCTTCTAAGCTGGAACGCGCACTCGAAAGGAGTGCACGCCCACAAGCTGCCGACCACGCCGGCCGATCCATAGATCGGATTGGTGGACGGAACTCGCTGCGCGGCACTACGCTTCGGCTTCACGCTGGTTTATGTCGGATTTGTCATGCACGGCAAGACGATTGCGACGAATGCGGTGCTGGAACGAAAACTGCCGCGCGGAGCGCCGGTTACAATCAACCATTTGAGGGTGTTCTGAAAATCGGCAGGCATGCGCGACGCGACATCTACACTGTACGCCCTGTGCCGACATAAACGCTCATCCCGCGGGACCGACGCATCGGCCTGATCGAGCGCATGACCGCGCGCGGTGTCGCGAAGACGCCGCCGAACGACTCCGATCTCGATGCAGTGGTGGCGCAGCTCAGCGCCATCGATGTTGCGACTTCCGCTATCTGTCTCCGGTATGCCTACGCCAACGGCGCTCACGAGCAACGCCTCGCTGCTCGCACCGGAGAGGTGCTGCCGCACCTGACTGTGTCCTGATCCAGCACGGTCAGCCCCGATATCCGCGAATATGAGCGCACCAGCACGACCGTTCTCAATGCGCGGCTGCACCCGGTCGTGCGCACCTAAATCGACAAATTGACCGAGCGCATGGCCGAGGCACGGTGCGTGCCAATGCAGTGTTCCCCGTCAGGGCCTATTGGACAGATTGAGCTGATTGCGTAGGAGAGTGATTGCGGCTCATCGTAACCCGTGGAGGGACACGATGAGACAGCGCGACAAGCAGGCTCCGCAGAGCGCGGAGGAGACGGTTCGTCAAGCAACATGACGTCTGAACGCATCAGTAGGATGCGAGCGAGCGCGACGCGCATCTTCCAAGCGCAGGATAGGCTACCAACATTACAGTCCATCATTTCCTGGCTGAAGCTGAGGCCCGCGAGCACCTCGCGCGCACGCCCTTCGAGGACGTACCCACCAAGTTGCTCGAAGCGGGACGGCGTCAGGCCGTAGGCTTCGATCAGAGCCTCCACGTCTTTGGCTCGATTGGGGTCGGCCATCCTGGCCTCGAGTTCGGGGAGTTGGGCGGCGACCACGCTGACCGGTCCGACGCCATCCATCAATGCCATCACAGCGCTTCGATCCGCCATCTCGCCGACATCCTGGGAGGAGTAGCCGATAGTAACGCCATGTTCGATCGACACTTTTCCTTCGTCCGGCTGGTCCTCGCCGATGATCATACGGAACAGCGTCGACTTGCCCGAACCATTAGGGCCAACGAGAACCACCTTCTCGCCTTTGAACAGCGCGGCCGACACGCTTGTAAACAGGATCTGATGGCCGTTCTGCTTGGCAATGTTGTCGAAATGGATCATGGGGTGTCGGGGCTTTGGAAAGGGCAGCCACCGCTTAGGCCCTACCGAGGGCGTGCATGCAACCGTGCGTCGGCCGAAACGCCGGGTGCCCGACGCTACTCAGATTGTTCGAGGCACAATAGCGATACGTCCGAAACCGGACAATGTATCTCCACGATCGGTCCGCGGAGCGCGTGGGCCAGCGGATTCCGCTATTGGGATTGGCCCCGAACAGGCACTACACCGTGGTGCGAGGTCGGAGGCGGCCTCTTGGTACGACACGAGAAATCAGAGCTGTATTTCAATCACATAATAGTTCGCAGTTTCATCCTGTACGGGGCGCCAACTACCTGCAAAATCCGGCCCCCCTGGCAGCCGGCCTTCAGTGGCCGGAATTGCCTCTTCCGGCATGTCCTGCAGACGTAAATTTCTGGTTTTCAGGATCTTCGAGCCCGACCGCGCCGCTCTCAAGCGGGTGATCGTTGTATTCCTCGCCTATCGGGGAAGCCGCTGCTGGCATTGCCGCTGGTCGAGACCTGCTTCATATCAAGACAACAAGTCCAATGCGCAAACGATCGGGATGGGGTCGCTGATCGTGCCGGACGCGGTTGCCGCAGTTGACGAGGGGGCAGGGTGACGAAACGCGACGACAAGCCGGTCAGGATAGGCGTGGACATCGGCGGCACGTTCACCGATCTGCAAATCTGGGACGCGCGAACGCAGCGCGTTCATGCCCACAAGCTGCCGACCACACCAGCCGATCCGTCGATCGGCTTGATGGACGGGATCCGTGCGGCGGCGCAACGCTTCGGCTTCACGCTGGACGATGTCGGCCATGTCCTGCACGGCACGACGATCGCGACGAACGCAGTGCTGGAACGGAAACTTCCGCGCGGCGCGCTGGTGACCACGGCCGGTTTCGAGGACGTTCTGGAAATCGGCCGGCACGCGCGGCGCGACATCTACTCCGTTCGTCCCGTGCCGACGCCGGCACTCATCCCGCGCGACCGGCGCATCGGTCTCGTCGAGCGCATGACTGCACGCGGCATTGCCGAGACACCGCCGGGCGATGGCGATCTCGACGCCGTGGTCAAGCGGCTGGCTTCGCTCGACGTCGCGACCGTCGCCATCTGCTTGCTGCACGCCTACGCCAACGGCGCCCACGAACGACGCCTCGCTCAACGCATCGTCGAGGCGATGCCTCATCTGACGGTTTCGTGTTCCAGTGCCATCAGTCCGGAGATCCGCGAGTACGAGCGCACCAGCACCACCGTGCTCAATGCTCTGCTACAGCCAGTGGTGCACGCCTACATCGAGAAGCTGACACAGCGGATGGCCGAGGCACACTTCGCGCCGACGCTGCTCATCGTGCAATCCAACGGCGGAGTATGCACGCCCGAGACGGCCGCGCAGGAGCCTGTACGATTGTTGCTGTCGGGGCCGAGCGGCGGCGCGATGGCGGCGCGCAGCCTGTCGCGCGACCTCGGCTTTCCCGACCTCGTCGGCGTCGACATGGGTGGCACCAGCTATGACATCGCCGTGGTGAAGGGCGGCGGCGTCGAGATCGTCACGCAGGGCGAGATCGACCGTCTGCCGGTGCGCGTGCCGATGATCGAGATCCGCACCATCGGCGCTGGTGGCGGTTCAATCGCACGTGTCGACGTGGCGGGCCGTCTCTCGGTCGGGCCGGAAAGTGCAGGCGCGCGTCCCGGACCCGTTTGCTACGGCCGCGGCGGCAACGAGCCTACAGTGACGGACGCCAACCTGCTGCTCGGCCGCCTCGATCCGGCGTTCTTTCTCGGCGGCACCATGGCGCTCGATGTGGACGCGGCGCGCCGAGCCATCGCCGAACGCATCGGCGCACCGCTCGACCTCGATCCACAGGCGGCCGCAGCCGGAATCCTGCGCCTGACCGACACATCGCTCGCCGCCGCCATTCGGGTCAGTCTTTTCGAGAAGGGCCTCGACCCCCGCGATTTCGCGCTGTTGAGTTTCGGCGGCGCCGGTTCGGTGCATGCCTGCGCCGTAGCAGAAGAGCTCGGCGTTCGCACGATCGTGTTTCCCGTGGATGCGAGCACTTTGTCGGCGCGCGGCATCCTGGCCGCCGACATCGAGCACGCTTACGCACGCGTCGACGTGCGCCCGTTCACGGCCGAGGCATTCGAGCCCTTCGTCCGCCATGCCGAAGCCCTTCGCAGCGAGGCGAACGCACGCCTCGAGGCCGACGGTATTGCGCCTCCGTTTCGTGAGCTGAAATTCGCATTCGATCTTCGCTATCTTGGACAGGCGTTCGAGCTCACCATTCCCTGGGGCGACGCGGCCGTCGATGAGAGCGGTGTCGCCCGGGTGACCGCGCACTTTCACGACTTGCACCGTCAGCGCTTTTCCTATGCGGATCCGACAGCACCGCTCGAAGCGGTGACGCTGCGCCTCACGGTGCTCGGGCGGCTCGAGAAGCCTGAAAATCGCGCGCCGCTCAAGGACGACAACGGAACCGCGCTCGGAGCGCGCAGCGTCTACGTCGATGGCCGGAGCGGCGCGAGGGTCGTTCCGGTGTGGAGGCGCGATGCAATCGGGCCGGCAACGGTGCTGGAAGGCCCGGCTGTCATCGAGGAAGATTACACAACCGCCTGGCTCGCGCCGGGCTGGACCGTGCGGCGCGCGAGCGGTGGGCATCTCGTCGCCACGCGAAACGGCAAGGTGGCGTCATGACCCTGGATTCGATAGAACTCGAAGTTCTGCGCCACGCGCTGACGGCAGCGGCTGTCGACATGGACGTGACGATCTGGCGGACATCACGTTCGACCATCGTGCGCGAGATGCTCGACTATTCCACCGCGGTGTTCGATGCCGACGGTTTCAATGTCGCTCAGTCGGCCCGCATCCCGCAGCATCTGAACTCGATGAGTTCGTGTCTGCGGACGGTCATCGAGCGATTCATCCCGATCGAACACTGGCGGGACGGCGATGTCATCGTCACCAACGATCCATACTGCGGCGGCCAGCATCTGCCCGACATTCTCACCTTCAGGCCGGTTTTCGTGAACGGCCAGCGTATCGCGATCGTCGGTGCGCTCTGCCACCATCTCGACGTCGGCGGCATGTCGCCGGGGAGCTACGCGGCGGCTGCCACGGAAGTGTATCAGGAAGGTCTGCGCATTCCGCCACTGAAACTCTTCGACGGAGGACAGCGCAACGAGGCGGTGTGGTCGATGATCGCGCAGAATACGCGACAGCCGATTACCGTCATGGGCGATCTCTCATCGCAGGTTGCCTCGCTCGGTGTCGGTGCGGAGGCGATTGGCCGGCTTGCGGCCAAATACGGAACCGACGCCCTCGTCGACGGCTGTGCACAATTGCTCGATCAGTCCGAGACCATCATGCGCGACTGCATTGCGCGCATGCCGGACGGCGTGTATGCGGCCGAAGATTTTCTCGACGACGACGGCGTGACGCCGGACCGCCCTGTCCGCCTGCATGCGGCCATAACGATCGCCGGCGACAGCATGACGATCGATCTCTCTGGATGCGGGCCGGAGGCGCGTGGCCCGATCAACGCAACGCTCGCCTCCACGCTTTCCGCGGTCTACTTCGCAGTCGTTGCGGCGGCGGATCGCCCTATGGCACCGAATGCGGGCTGCTATCGGCCGATCAGGGTGATTGCACCGGAAGGGCTGATCGTCTCGGCGCGGCATCCCGCACCCGTGGCGCATCGCATCGCGCCCTGCCACGTACTGCTCAATGTCCTTTTCGGCGCGCTCTCACAGGCGATCCCGGACCGCATGCCGGCAGCCTACTACGGTGTGAGCTACGTCTGCTCGTTTCAGACTCTCGGGCTGGACGGTACACGCAAGGTTCTGGTGGAAATCGAGGTGGGCGGGTGCGGTGCGCATGCTGACGGCGACGGCGCGAACGCGCATGCATTCGGGATGCACAACAACGCCTCCATCCCTGTTGAAATGATCGAGACCGGTGCGCCGGTGTCGATCACGCGCTATGCGCTCGCAGAGAATACCGGAGGTGCCGGCCAGCGACGCGGCGGTCTCGGCCTCGTCCGGTCGTGGCGTATAGATGCGCCCGAGGCGACGTTCACAGCGCAGATGGATCGCTTTGTCCATCGCCCGTTCGGTCTGCATGGTGGAGACGCAGGATCGGCCGGTACGCTGACGCTGGTGCGCGACGGCGTCGAGACGCCGCTCCGCGCAAAAGTCGCCAACATGCCGCTGCGACGTGGCGACGTCATCGTTCTTCAGACATCTGGTGGTGGGGGGCTCGGGCCAGCAGACAGTCGCGCCGTGGAGGACATCGAGCGCGATCGGCGGTTGCGCTACATCAATCAAACCTAGCCATACGGCAAAGTTGAATCCAAGGCTGTGCCATTGCATCCATATCGAACAGCGTCTTGCTTTCACTGCGGCTCGGTCGACCAGCGCTCATTTGCTCGAACGTACCGAGTGGGCGTTGTTTGTAACTCTAAAGGCTGATCGCTGTCTGGCGCCGTGCGAAATCCGGGTTCAGCGATCGACCGAGTGCCGGCTGAGGGCTCCCATATCTCCACTCCGATTCAGATGAGAGGCGTTGGTCATTTAGCGCCGCGGCTCGAGATGACGATTGTCGGCAGCGACTTTGTCGCCGAGCCAAAAAGTAGTTCAACCGATTGATCTACAGGTCTTCATGACTAAACTTATCGTGCGCGCCTGATTCCGCTCGACTTGCCTTTGTGCACAATCGAGCGCGGATGCTCTGCCTTCAGATTGACATTCGGCATCGGATGTAGGCCTCTATTTCGCGTAATTTTTGCGGGGGATTTTTCATGGCTGTGCAGCGCATTGGCGGGGTGACTTTCCTCGCGAACGTTTCAAATGACACCTATGATTGGTCGGATGCTACGCTCGAGCGGCTGGCGAACGGGAACCTCGTCGCAGTGTTCGAGACGCGGCAGTTCGGACAGCCGGGACAAGCCGGCCCATCGACAATGCACTCCGTGATCATGGACAGCGATGGAGCTGCTTTGTCAGCAGTCCAGACCGTAGCGACGGCGCCCGGCGAAGAAAGCATCAGGCTTTCCGACGTCGAAAGTTTCGCAAATGGCAGTTTCGTCATCGGTTACGAAGGCGGCCCCGATGATGGTGGCCCGGATACCGGGGATGTCATCGGTCGCATTTACGGCAGCAACGGCGTTGCGACGACGTCGTCGTTCTCGTTCGCTCTGGATCCGGACAATGGCGAGTTCGCACCCGATATAATTTCACTCTCCAACGGCAACTTCCTGGCGATCTGGGGTGACCTCGGGACCACGACCGCTCCCAATCTCGATGCGAATTTGATGGGACAGATCTTCTCGTCGACCGGTGCGCGGATCGGCGGAGAATTCCAGATCAACGACTCTTCTGCCAACCTGCAGCTTCCTGCGGCTTCGACCGTATTGAGCGACGGACGGATTCTCGTGACCTGGCACGAAGGCACGCTCAACACCGATCCGGTAAGCGGAGAGCCGACCGGCATCACTCCGATCGCGCTCAAGGGTCGCATCCTGAACAGCGCTGGCGAAGTTACGGGTTCGGATTTTTCCATCATCACACCGACCGGCAACTTCGGACCGTCGAACGAGGATGGTCACACCAAAGTACTGGCGTTGTCCGGCGGTGGCTTTGCCATGATGTGGCACGAAATCGACGAGACAAACCCGACAAACGCTTCGTTTCGGATCAGGGTGCAGAGCTTTACTGCAACCGGAGTGGCAATAGGGGCGGCGACCACGATCACTGCGCTCACGGGGATCAATTCCGAGACCAGTTCTGATCCATTCGAAAACTTCGAAATCATGCAGATGGGCCAGCGCATCGTCGTGTCCTGGACCCAATTCTCAAACAACTCGCCCCCTGCCGCGATGGTGGCTGCGGGCGTCTTCGACAACAGCGGTGGCTTCGCAAGTGAACTGCCAGTTACCAATCTCAGCACACTAGGCGGAATTTACATAAACATCCTCGCCGTTGAAGTGGATGGCGACACCACTCTCCGCGCCCTGACGGCCGCCGGCAACGGTCAGGGGACGATCGAGATGGGGACGCAACTTTTCGACCTGTTCGCGACAGGCAGCCTTATCACCGGCACACCTCAGGACGATCCTGAACTTATCGGCACGGACGGCAACGATACGATCAACGGTCTCGAAGGCGACGATACGCTCTTCGGAGGAGCAGGCGCCGACGTTCATGACGGCGGCGACGGAATCGACTGGGTCCGGTACGATGAGGCGCCGGATTCCGGGCTGACGGCGTCACTCCTCAACCCGTCCATCAATACGGGCAAGGCGGCCGGCGATACCTACATCAGCATCGAAAGCCTCGCACTGACGAATGGCAATGATATCGGGCATGGTGACAATGGCTCGAACAACGTGCTCGGTCTCGACGGGGACGATCAGTTGTTCGGTCATGGTGACGGGGATCTGCTCAACGGGGGAAGCGGAAGTGATACTCTGACCGGCGGGGCGGGTAGTGACTTACTGATCGGCGGTACCGGCACCGATTTTGCCCGCTACGAGGACACGGTCGGCATCACCATCTCGCTTGCGGCGCCGGCTACGAATACCGGAACAGCGGCCGGCGACATATATGACGGCATCGAAGGCCTCATCGGCGGGAGTGGAAACGACAAGATCTACGGCAACGGCCTGAACAATACCCTCATGGGTGGCCTCGGCAACGATATGATCTACGGCGGTGCCGGCGCGGATCATCACGACGGTGGAGCCGGCACGGACTACGCACGGTACGATGACGCGTCCGCCGGCGTTACAGCTTCGCTTCACACTCCGGCATCAAACACCGGTATTGCCGCTGGCGATACGTATGTCGCCATCGAAGGGTTGATGCTCACGAACTTCAACGATATCGGACGTGGTGACAACAGATCCAACTATCTCATCGGACTCAACGGTAACGACCAGCTCTTCGGGCTCGGGGGTACCGACAGCCTGAACGGTGGCGAGGGCAATGATACGCTCTCCGGAGGCGAAGGCGCAGATACGCTCAACGGCGGCAATGGCGAAGACTTCGCGCGCTATGACGTGACGTACGACATCGTCGCGTCGCTCGCGAATACGTCGTTGAATACGGGCGCCGCCGCCGGGGATACGTATCAGTCTATCGAGGGGCTCATCCTCGGGTCCGGAAACGATGCGGGCTACGGAAACGATCTCGCCAACAAGCTGATCGGTGGTGCCGGAGACGACACCCTTGCCGGCGGTCTGGGTGGGGACCGACTGGACGGCGGTACCGGGATCGACGTCGCGAGCTATGACGACGCGAACCATGGAAACCTCCGCATTTCACTTTCAGCCCCAGCGACGAATACCGGGGCTGCTGCGGGGGATACGTTCATCAGTATCGAGGGCGTCATCGGCGGAGTGGGCAACGATTCCATATTTGGCGACAGCGGCGCGAACATTCTCAACGGTGGGGCGGGTGCCGACCACCTCTATGGTGGCCTCGGTGCGGATACGCTGATCGGTGGCAGCGGGCTCGACTACGCCCGTTACGACGAGGCTGCGTACGGCAATCTTGTGGTTTCACTCGAGACGCCAGCGAGTAACACGGGCGCGGCAGCTGGAGACACGTTCGACGGTATAGAGGGTCTCATTCTCGGGGCAGGGAATGACTCACTGTACGGCAACAGCTCGAAGAACTGGCTTTACGGTGGGGCCGGCAACGACAAGCTCTACGCGACCGCTGGTGGTGATTTCTATCATGGCGGCGCCGGTCTCGACTACGTGAGGTTCGATCACGCGGGCTATACATCGGTGACGGCCGATCTCTCGAATACAGTAGCCGGTGCTGGTGTCGCCGCCGCGGCGACGTACGCTCAGGTCGAAGGTCTTATCCTCACAGGCTACGATGACATCGGCTACGGCGATTCCGGCGTGAACTATCTCTACGGTCTTGGAGGAAACGATACTCTCGATGGTCGCGGCGGCAACGACTTGCTCACCGGGGGACAGGGCCGGGACACGTTCGTCTTCCGGACCGGCTACGGTCGCGACACCGTAGATTTCGAGGGTGGAACGGGCCTGACGGACGTGCTCGATCTCAGAGGTGTGTTCACAACCGTCAATGATGTCTTGAACGCCAGCGTTCAGGTCGGTGCGGACCTCGAGGTTCGTGTCAACGCCAATGACGTTCTGGTTCTCAAGGACTTCTACATCGGGAATCTCGCTCCGGACGACCTCTTGCTCTAACGCCGTCAAAGCTCATTCAAAACGTCTGGTTTGCGTGTTGGCATTGACGCGTCCGGCCTAAGAGGCAGCCGCCCGATTCCGCAATGCATGCGGAGCGGGCGGTACGGCTTCATATCACACTTTACCGTCAGCGCAGGAATTCGAGAGATGCCGTCTCCCGCATGACCGCGTCGGGGGAGCGGTGACGTTCGGCGGCCTGCCTCTCCTCCGCGGTTGCGTGCTGGGCCTGCATGTAGGCTCCGAGGCGGCGTGCCTGATCGATGATGCGCAGGCCAACCGGATGGCGGTCGGCATCGAAAGCGGCGAGCGCGTCTGGCAGCGATGCTTCACTCTCCAGGCATCCTGCAAGTTCAAGGGCGTCTTCTGCGGCCTTTGTGACACCGGCGCCGACATGTGGCCGGGCCACGAAGGCAGCGTCACCGATGATCGCTACGCGACGCGCCGTCATTGCGGGGACTGACAGGTCGACGATCGGCTGGAAGAACAATGCCGATGTCTTATCGACGGCCTCCGCAAGAACGGGCGCCAGAGTATGGCGTGCGGCAACGCGGGTCTCGGTGATGTATTCCGGCCGGATCAGTGGGGGTGGAATTCCAAGAGGATGACTTTTCCCGCTGCTATCGGTCAACAAGCGCGCCAACTTTGTGGCGTCTGCCGGCCGGTACCAAACGAAGTTGAGCCGCCGATTCCCCGCGCGGAGATCGTTGTGCGGGCCGGCAACGGGATAACCGATGAACTGTTCGCCTTCGGGGAGGCCGAACGAGAAACAATCGAACAGACCGGCCTTTGCGGCAGGCGACAATGCGCTTTCGTCGACCAGACCACGCCAGGCGACATAACCGGCAAATTGCGGGGCCACATCCGGGAAAACTATCTGTCGGATTGCCGAGCGTATGCCGTCGGCAGCCACGATCAGATCCGCTTCATCTTCAGTCCCGTCGGCGAATCGAAGTGCTGCAACATTCGCGTCACCGGAGGCCGCAATAACCTCCTTGCCGAGCCTGTAGTCGGCGTCCGGGAAGAGGGGGCGCAGCAGCTGGAAGAGCCGATCCCAGGACGTATTGACCTGGGGAAACGGCAATTCACGAAGCGCCTTGCCGTCCGGTGCAAATTCGCGGCGGCAGGCAACGTGAACGCCGAGGTCGGTCTTCGGATCGGCACCAACCGCCTCGAGAGCGCGTACCAGGGCAGTATGAGTCACGATGCCCGCGCCGCGACCAGCGAGTGCAACATCATTGCGCTCGTAGATCGTGACGTCCCAGCCTTTCGACCTGAGGGCCAGACCGGCGAACAGTCCAGCCATAGATCCGCCCGCTACCAGCGCACGACGACGTCTCTGCGACCGCAATCCCACACACCGCTCCACATCTACCGATCCGAGGAACGTTAGTGCGAGCATCGGTATGCGTCAAACGAAGCTCCGTCGGCGAGATCGCGAACATTGACAGTTGCGGGTATGGAAACTAGCGATTGTCGTCTGAGCCTCAGCTGGAGAGCACAATGACGCCCACTGGAGAGGATGGATCGCAGGACTGGCCGGACTGGCGGAAGCGTGAGCTTTTGGCGAACCGGATGAACGGAGCCGTCGGCAAGCTGCTCGTTTCTGAAAGCGAACGTGTTCGCGTATGGTCGTTGACCCTCGATCCCGGTGAGCGGATCGGCTTTCACCGACATGTCCTCGACTACTTCTGGACCGTCCTGTCCGATGGGCGAGCGCTTTCACACTACGGCGACGGGAGTGCGGTTACGGCCGAGTACAAGACCGGCGATACCAAGCACATGTCGTTCGGCAAGGGCGAGTTCATGATTCATGACCTCGAGAATGTCGGCGACACAAAGCTCGTTTTCACGACCGTCGAGTTTCTCGACAGTGCGAATGCTCCCTTGCCGATCCCGGGATCGGCGCGCAGGGCGTCGGCAGCGTGATCACTCATAGTCAGCCGTGATCGGGCTCGTGGCGGCGCGCCGGATACAGCCACGGCTCGGTTTTGAGGCGGCGCGCGCGATATTCCGCGATGTCGGCGCTGTGGCGGTCTGTGAAGTCGAGATCATCCCAGCCGTTCATAAGCCGAAGTCGACGTACCGGGTCGATTGCGAACGAGATGCGATGACCGTTCATCGTGATCGTCTGGTGCTCAAGATCGACTGACAATTGCGGGCGGGGGACCGCCTCAAGCCAATGCTCAATGTCAGCAATGCCGGCTTCATCCACAATCGCGGTGAGCAATCCATTCTTCGCGGCATTCGCCTCGAATATGCCTCCGAACGACGGTGCGATGACGCAGCGGATGCCGTAGTCCCATAGGGCATAGACGGCTGCTTCGCGCGAGGATCCCGTGCCGAAATTCCGGCGTGCGACAATGATCCTGCTCCCGAGGTAGCGCCGCTGATCGAGCACGAACCGGCCATGCGGCTCGCCGGTTTCGTCGCACCGCAAATCGTGAAGGAGGAATCCGCCGTATCCGGCCGAACGCGGTCGGCTCATGAAGCGGGCCGGTATCAGTTGATCCGTATCGACGTTCTCGAGCCCCAACGGGCAGGCAATTGCCGAGAGCGTGTTGAATTTTTCCATGGTTCACCCGCTGAGCGGTGGCAGGGTTCGTACATCCGTGAGGCGGCCGGTCACCGCCGCGGCCGCAACCATAGCCGGTGACATGAGATGGGTACGTGCGCCGGGGCCCTGTCGGCCACGGAAATTTCGGTTCGTGGTCGAAGCGCATCTCTTGCCCGCAGGCACGATGTCACCGTTCATTCCTACGCACATCGAGCAGCCGCCGTCCGCCCATATCAATCCAGCATCCATAAATATCCGATCGAGCCCTTCTGATTCCGCCGCCCTTTTGACGGCCGCAGAACCAGGGGACACAAGACCTGGGACCTTCGCCTGCCGGCCCCGCAGAACCGCCGCCGCCGCGCGGAGGTCTTCGAGACGTGCGTTCGTACAGGAGCCAATGAATACCTGGTCAATTTCAATCGATGTCAGAGGCTGGCCGGGTTTCAGGTTCATGTAGGAGAGGACGTCACGAATGTATGCCGCACGCGTTACGTTCTGCTTTTCAGGATCCGGGACCGACCCGTCGATCGGAAGTGCGTCTTCCGGGCTGGTTCCCCAGGTCACCGTCGGTGCGATCGCGGAAGCATCGATGGAGATTTCGCGATCGAATGTCGCGCCCTCGTCGGTTGCGAGTGTTCGCCAGTACCTTTCGGCCAACTCGAGGTCACCGTGATCCGGAGCCATCTCGCGCCCTTTGATCCAGGTGAGCGTCGTTTCGTCCGGAGCGACCATGGCGGACCGCGCGCCCGCTTCTATCGACATGTTGCAGAGCGTCAGCCGTCCCGCCATGTCGAGAGCACTGATTGTCGTTCCCGCGTATTCGACCGCATGGCCGCGGGCTCCATCCGCACCAATGGTGGCGATGATATGGAGCGCAAGGTCCTTCGCGGAGATATGCGGACCGAGGGGCCCGGATACACAGATGCGCATTGTTCTCGGCTTTTGCTGCCAGATCGTTTGCGTCATCAATACGTGGGCCACTTCGGAGGCACCGATGCCGAAGGCGTACGCGCCGAGTGCACCATGTGTCGACGTGTGACTGTCGCCACAGACGACGAGCAGCCCAGGAAGCGTGAGGCCAAGTTCCGGTCCTATGACGTGGACGATACCCTGAGACGGATCGTTCATATCGAGATGGCGAATGCCATGGCGCGCGGTATTCGACCGGAGCGTCGCTACCATTCCGGCGATCGTCGAGTCGCTGATCAGTGGTCGACCACGCGTCGGGACATAGTGATCGGCAATACCGAACGTCAGTCCAGGCTCCGAAACGCCGCGTCCTCTGGCCTCGAGCTGCCGGAAGGCATGATGGGAGCCTTCATGTACAAAATGCCTGTCGACCCACAGTAGCGCCTCGCCGTCTTCGCGCTCCGCAACGACGTGACTCGCCCAGATCTTGTCGAAGAGAGTACGGGGTGCTCGCATCACCGCTCTCCGAGTTCCTTCATTACTTCGTCGACACTCGAAATCCGTGCGACCGGTTTCAGTGCGGCAATCGCCGTGGTGTGAACCTCCCCAGAGAAAGCCGCGCAGCCATCTTCAAGAACCGTCGCCTCGAGATCACGGACATGGGCGTCGCGTACGGTGGACGAGACGCCACCATTGGTGACGATCCCGCCGACGATCAGACTGTCGATACCTGCCTTGCGCAAGACCCATTCGAGACGCGTCATGTAGAACGCGGAATAGGCGATCTTTTCGATCGTAATGTCTACCGGCTGCAGCGCGTCGACCGTCGCGTTGCCCCAAGAGCCGGGAGCGAAATCACCCTTGCGCAGGAAGGGCCGCAGCGCTTTGAGATGTGGCGAAATGATCGGCTCGCCCTCACGCCCCGGCACGAGCGTAAACTGGGTCGCCACGACGATGCCGCCGAGGCTTCTCACTTTCTGGGCCAAAGGGGCGATACGTGCAGGCAAGGCCGCAATCGCCGCAGACGATTGCCCGCCGCGTGCGTAAGCGCCGTCAGGGTGCAGGAAGTCGTTCTGCAAGTCGACGATCAGAAGCGCTGTCCGAGTGATACGATCGCGGCTGGATCCAGTCATATGCGCTCCACCAGGAGGTTGCCGAGCCTGTCGACAGTTGCGACGAGACCGGGGTCTATTACAGTGGTCGCGTCATCCTGCTCGATGATCGCGGGACCGGAGATTACCGCTCCGACCGGCAACGAAAGTCTGTTCCAGATTCGTGTCGGACGCCAGCCGCCACCGAACCAAACCAATCTCTCGCCTCGATCAGCGGCTGCATGCGAACCACCCTCCGGAGCGAGCGCTGCGAGGTCGAACGGGGGGCGCACGCCGATTGCGGTCGAACGCAAATTGACGATGCGAACCGGGATACCCGGCAGCAGCCGCGAAAACGACATCTGATAGCTCGTTTCGAAGGCCTGTCTGACCTTTTCAGCCGTAATGCCGGTCGTGCCGTTTTCAAGAGTGACGCCAAGCGGGGTCGCTACCGTGTGCGTCTGCCCCATATAGTGCATATCGAGTTCATACCTGATTTCCAGCCGCTCGATCGCCAGGCCGGCCGCCTCGACGACTTCGCGCGCTCTCAGGCCCGCGGCAACCATGCGTCTGTCGAGGGCTGTGGCATCCAGGGTGTCGAGGCTGAGATTCAAGGTTTCGACATCGTCGTGACGGACGTCGGCGATAATGCATCCGAGCGCCGATGTTATGCCGGGATAGAGTGGAACCAACGCCGATTTGAGGCCGACTTCACCGATCAATGCGCCGACATGAAGAGCGCCGCCGCCGCCGAACGGAACTGCAGTGAAGCGCGCGGGATCAAATCCGCGCTCGACCGAAACGAGACGAATGGCACCTGCCATTCTTGCATTCGCGACCCGTACGACCGCTTCGGCCGCTGCTTCTGTCGAAAGGCCAAGCGGGCGGCCGACGTGGACGTCAATGGCGCCGCGTGCGGCGTCCACATCGAGCCGGTCGAGCTTTCCACCGATCGGGCGCTCCGCATTGATGCGACCGAGGACGACATTGGCATCCGTGAGTGTCGGCCTCTTATTGCCTGCACCATAACAGACCGGCCCCGGACGGGAGCCCGCGCTTTCTGGCCCGACTGCCAGAAGGCCGCCGGCGTCGACACGAGCAATAGAACCACCGCCCGCTCCGATCGTCGTTATCTCGATCATCGGGGCCCGGACGACAAGACCGAAGTCGATCGTGCTCTGGGCGGCGAGCGCGTATTTGCCGCCAGCGACGAGTGAGACGTCGAATGACGTGCCACCGAGATCGGCGGTTATGATGTCGTCTATTCCTGATGCGCGTGCGATGGCTCCCGCTGCGATGACACCGGCGGCAGGTCCCGACAGCGCCGTCCGGATCGGGAACTTTCTTGCCCGCGCTGCGCTCATCACACCGCCGTTCGACTGCACGATGTGGAAGGAGCCGGTGAACTCATCACTCGCCAGAGCCGTTTCGAGCTTGCCGAGATACTGCGAGAGCACCGGTTGGAGATACGCATTCAGCGCCGTCGTCGATGTACGTTCGAACTCCCTGATCTCGGGCAGGATCTCGCTCGACGCCGTCACGTGCGGGTTCGGCCAAATCGTCCGTGCAGCCTCGGCGGCGACCCGTTCGTTACCTGCATTCGCGTAAGAGTTCATGAAAACGATGGCGAGCGCCTCCGCGCCTTCTGCGAGTAGCTGCCGGGCTGCCGCCACCACGTCCGCCGGATCAACCGGCGTTCGTATCGTGCCGTCCGCGAGTGTCCGTTCGGGCACTTCGATGCGGTACCGGCGTTGCGCAACGGGCTGAAAATCACCCCAGAGGCCCCACGTCTTCGGGCGATCCCGCCTTCGCATTTCGAGCACGTCCCGAAAGCCCTGCGTTGTTATTACGCCTATACGCGCGCCTTTCCTTTCGAGAAGGGCGTTAGTGCCGACCGTCGTCCCGTGAACGATCACGCCGAGGCCGGAAACTTTTCCGAACCGCGAAAGGCCTTCGATAAAGCCTTCGCTTTCGTCGCCGCGATTGGACGACACCTTGGCCACCCGGAAACTGCGCGTTCTCTCGTCATACCAGGCGAGATCGGTAAACGTGCCGCCTACGTCGACGCCGACAACGGGTCCTAGTGCCGACTTCATTCCGTCACCTCGACGCCGTAGATCTCGCGCGCTGCACCTGCTGTCACAAAACCGTTTGCGACGTCGGACAGCACAGCTTCCCGCTGGCGCTCGCGCGGATCGCCATAGCCACCGCCGCCCGGAGTCTCAAGGCGCACCCGTTGCCCCTGCGCAATTCGCACGCCGGTAATCTTGGAGGCCATGGGTGGCTCGCCTCGGCCGTCCAACTTGTCAAAGACGAACCTGTTCAGCGCGGCCGGGTGACCACCGGCGACACCGAATGGTGCGAACCGGCCTCTTTCGCCGAGAAGCGCGACATCAGCACCGCGCTCATCGAGAAGCTCGATTTCGTAGATGGCACCCAGCCCTCCGCGATGCGCGCCAGCACCGGCACTGTCCGGCCGCAGTGCCCATTGCGTAAACATGACCGGGTAAGATGCTTCGAGAATCTCGGCCGGCGGGATGGTTGCTGTCGAGATGGGATTGTTGGCGTGATTGAGGCCATCGCTTTCCGGATTTCCTCCCAGGCCCCCACCGAAGAACGAGAACATGACCCAGCGTTCGCCCGTTGCCTTGTGCCCGGCAATCGACAGTGCATTGATCGTGCCGAACGGTGCGGCCGTGGCGCGTGCGGGATCGGCCTTTGCAAGCGCACCGAATACGACTCCGATCATGCGAAGAATTGTCTCGGTGTAGCCAGCGACGGGACGAGGCGGGCCAACGCCAAGAAAGGTCGAAGGCGGGATTTTGAATTCGATCGGACGGAGGCATCCCGCATTCGCGGGGACGTTCTGGAAGACATGCTTCAACGCGACGTAGCAGCAGGCAACGGCGGTGGAATATGCGATATTGACAGGTCCCTTACATGGTGGCGACGAGCGGGAGAAGTCCAGCGTCATGCGGCCCGGCGCAATGGTCAGATCCAGCGCAATCGTCAGAGGCGTGTCGTCGATACCGTCGTTGTCGAGGTAATCCTCGAAGCTGTACGTGCCGGCTGGCAGCGCTGCGATCTCGGTCAGCATAACGGCCTCGGCACGATCTGTGGCGGCTTCGAGTGCCGCATGTACGACACTGTCACCATATTCGTCGATGAGCGCATGGAATCGCCGTTCGCCCAGATCGAGCGCGTTCAGTTGGCCGTTGAGATCGCCCCAGTTCGAACGCGGAACGCGGGTATTGGCAGCAAGAATATCGACGATGTCCTGCTGAACGACGCCCCTGCGCAGAAGCTTCACCAATGGAATCAACACGCCTTCCTGGTGGGATTCCGTTGCTGATGGATTGTACCCGCCTGCAACGTTGCCGCCGATATCCAGCCAATGACCTACGGATGCGAGCCAGGCAAAGATCTTCCCGCCCCGCATCAACGGACGCACGAGCCGGAAATCGTTCAGATGCGTTCCTCCCTTGTAGGGATCGTTGAAAATAAAGGTATCGCCCTCGTCGACGCCTGCGCCGCCGGCAACGTGATCGATCACAGCCTTGACCGCGAAGGCCATCGCACCGACGAAGATCGGAAGACCCTTCTGTCCCTGGACCAGCGTTGCGCCGGTTTCGGCATGATAAAGCCCGTGGCAGGCGTCGCGAGCTTCTGCAATGATCGGATTAAATGCAGAGCGATAAAGCGTCGCATCCATTTCGTCGGCGATCTGTTCGAGGCGGCCGAGGAGGATCGAGAACGTCACGGGATCGAGAACAGCCATCACTTGCCCTCCTCGTATTGTTTACCGAGCCGGAGCATGTCCGGGGTCCCGACAACCGCATTCAGTCCGGCGAAGTCCAGCATTCGATCGCGGAATGCGTCGCTCGATCTATTGGCGACAAGTGTCCTGTAGAATTCCCGAGCCGTATTCGCCATTGCTCGCACGACCCCGCCCGGGAAGATGACGAGCGCGTAGCCCATCTTCTCGAGTTCGCCCGCATTGACGACGGGTGTGAGGCCGCCCTCCACCATATTGGCCATGAGCGGGAGGCCGCCTCCTATCCGCCGAGGAATTTCCTCCAGCTGGGAAAGCGAACCCGGCGCTTCGACAAACAATACATCGGCTCCCGCATCCCGATACATTTCCGCTCGCTCCAGCGCGCGATCCAGTCCTTCGACGGCAACGGCATCGGTGCGGGCGATTACGAGCAGTTCGTCCGAGGGCCGCGCGTCACACGCTGCCTTGATCTTGCCGACCATCTCTCCCGCGCTGATCAGGCGTTTCTCCTGGAGATGGCCGCATCGCTTCGGATAGCTCTGGTCTTCAAGCTGAATGGCGGATGCGCCTGAGCGGGCGAACGTGCGCACCGTCCTCTGCACGTTGAGTGCGTTGCCATATCCATTGTCGGCATCGACGATCAAAGGCGTTTCGACGCGGTCGCGAACGAGCGCAACGACCTCGGCAACCTCGCTCATGGACACGAGGCCGATGTCCGGTCTTCCCAGACGGGTGTAGGCGATCGCTGCTCCGGACAGATATACGGCTTCCGCGCCGGCCTCCGTCGCCAGGAGCGCGGTCAAGGGGTCCGCAACCCCCGGAGCGAGCAGAATTTCCCGGCGCGACAATCTGCTTCGAAGGGTCATTTCGTCATCCGCATGAGATTTTGCAGCGATGCGAGCGTTTCGGACGTCTCGAGGGCGAGCACCGTTTTCGCGATCTCGCACGACCGATCACGCCCGAGAATTGGCTCCGTTATCTCGTGGAACTTCGCCACGACCTCGTCGGACGCGTACGGGTTCTCGGTATCGCCCTTGTTGATCGTCGCCAGGGCTTCGAACTGCCGGCCGGACTTGAGTTTCAATCGTACCCTGGCGGGGCGCTCGGCCGGAAGACGGGCGGTGAGCGCGGGATCCTCATCGACAACGACACGCTTCGCGAGTGATTTCGTCACCGGATCGGACCTTGCGGGATCCCGGAATGCATCGAGTGAGGCCGATCCATTGACAAGGTACGTGGCGATACTGAACGGCATCGAGAATTTCGCTGCAAGCATGTTGGCAGGTTCGGGATGATCGAGCTGTGCCGCCCATACATAGGTCTGCACTTCGATCTTTTCGACGGCGTCGGGGTCGATCCGTCCGCCTGCCTCGGCAACGATCGCCGACAGAGCGTCGAGTGCGCCGTGATTGTAACGGCAGGCCGCATGACGCTTGAAGTAGTTGCGGGCGATCTCCCAGCGCACACCGAGTTCGTCGGTCATGATCGCCGGCTGGAAGTCATCAGCCGCGATTCCACCGTAAACCGATCCGACCCCGTCGGCCTCGCCGGTAATGCCCGACTTTACGAGATCCCACGCCATCAGCCCGAGCATGTTCGAGAATCCGGCGTACGTATTCCGCACCGTGCCGCCCTCGAGCATGGTGCGGCGGCTCGTTGTCAGGCCGAGCGAGGACGCTACATTGACGACGGAGACGATGTCGCGCGCGGAGGCACGATTGCATTTCGCGACGGCGAGCGCAGCGCCGACCGTTCCCCAGGTTCCGTGGGGATGCATGGTCACGCGCAATTTCGACGCCATGCCGATGCGCGCGCCGATTTCATACCCGAGTGCGATGGCGACGATGGCGTCACTGCCTGAAATCTTCCGGAGTTCGCCAGCGGCCAGAACCGCCGGGACCACGTGTATCCCGGGGTGTCCCCTCGCATACTGATTCCCCTCGTCGATTTCCAACATAGTACCCGCAGTCCCATCGAGGAAGGCGTGCATCAGCGGGGACGAGCGGCGCCCGTTTCGCGACGACCGCTTCAGGCGCTTTTCCGCAGCGCCGACTTCCGGCTCGCTTCGGCCGGCAACGATCGCGCCGATGCTGTCCAGTACGACGAGGCGGGTTCTGGATACGACTTCGTCCGGAAGATCC
>ERZ761609.1048-NODE-1048-length-26923-cov-51.191306_pt1 | contig 26923 bp, 26 predicted proteins | sample MGYA00511163_ERZ761609 | MGnify/ENA primary metagenome ERZ761609 (study PRJEB28899, sample SAMN02445070) | bioreactor sludge metagenome | biome: EBPR sludge | place: Australia: Brisbane, Thorneside Wastewater Treatment Plant | collected 2011-12-16 ... | reverse complement strand
GACCACCGAGATCTACACTCTTTCCCTACACGACGCTCTTCCGATCTGGCAAGGAATTCGACGATGGCCTGGTTGTCGCCGCGGCCAAGAGCGGCGTCGAGGTCGATGATCTGCAGTTCCGGGAAGGCGGCGAAACGCTGGAGCATGAGTTCGGGCGAGTCGCCTTCGAGCGCTTTCTCACGGCCCTGGACGAGTTGGACCACCTTGCCGTCCATAAGATCGATGCAGGGGATGATCATGCGGCGGTCCTCCGCACGGGGATTCCGGCGCGTTCGAGGGCTTCCTTCAGTTGGTCCACAGTGTAGGTTCCGTAGTGGAAGATGGAGGCGGCGAGGGCGGCATCGGCCTCGCCCTCGGTGAGGACGCGGATGAAGTGCTCGGGCTTGCCGGCGCCGCCCGAGGCGATTACGGGGATGCGGGTGGCGCGTGAAACGGTGCGGGTGAGGGCGCAATCGAAGCCGTCCTGGACCCCGTCGGTATCCATGGAGGTGAGCAGGATTTCGCCCGCGCCCAGGGCTTCGCCGCGGGCGGCCCACTCGATGGCGTCGATGCCTTCGTCGTGACGGCCACCCCTGGTGAAAACGTTCCAGGAGCCGCGGGCATTGCGTTTGGCGTCGATGGCAAGGACCGTGGCCTGCGCGCCGAAGGCCTGGCTGAGTTCGGTGATCAGTTCGGGACGGCGGACGGCGGCGGTGTTGATGGAGACCTTGTCCGCTCCGGCATGGAGAATCCGGCGCGCATCGTCCACGCTGCGGATTCCTCCGCCCACAGTGAGCGGGATGAAAACCTGGCGGGCGGTGCGGGCAACCACGTCCACCATGGTTTCGCGTTCGTCGCTGGAGGCAGTGATGTCGAGAAAGACAAGTTCATCGGCGGACTGTTCGTTGTAGCGGGCGGCGAGTTCAACCGGATCCCCGGCGTCGCGAAGACCGACGAAGTTCACCCCTTTGACGACGCGTCCGCCCGTGACATCCAGGCAGGGGATAATGCGTTTGGCAAGCATGGCAGCCGGCTATACCTCCAGAAAATTGGCGACGACCCGCAAGCCGAGCGGACCCGACTTTTCGGGGTGGAACTGGACGCCGAAGACGTTGTCCTGCTCGAGGGCGGCGGTGTAGGGCAGGGTGTATTCGCAGACAGCGGCCGTGGCCGGGGTGACTGGGCAATAGTAACTGTGCGCGAAGTAGAAGTAGGGGCGCGGGTCGAGATGCTGGAGCAGGCGCGAGGGGCGCGCGGACGCGATTTCGTTCCAGCCCATGTGCGGGACGCGCGCATGCTGGGGGAAGCGAGCCACGCGGCCTTCGAACAAACCCAGCCCTTTTTGTTCCGGGGCTTCTTCGCTTGCGGTGAACAGCGCTTGCAGGCCCAGGCAGATGCCCAGGAACGGAACGCCCGCGCGAATGCGGGCCACAATGGATTCGCGCAGTTCGAGCTGGTCCAGCGCGGCAAGCATTTGGCCGAAGTGGCCGACGCCCGGCAGGATCAGCTTGTCCGCTTGGGCGACGCCGTCCGCCGAACGGGTCACCTCAAACTTCGCCCCGAGCGCGGCAAGGGTATTCTGCACTGAGCAGAGGTTGCCCGCGCCATAGTCGATGATCGTGATCACAGCAGCCCCTTGGTGGATGGCAACTCGTCCTTCAGCCGGGCATCCTTCGAGCAGGCAAACTTCATCGCCCGGGCCCAGCATTTGAAAATGGCCTCGACCTTGTGGTGGTTCGAGCGTCCGTAGAGGACCTTGGCGTGGAGGTTGGCGCCGGCATGGGTGGTGAACCCGTGGAAGAAGTCTTCGAGAAGCTCAGCCTGCAGGTCGCCCACCAGCCGGGTTTTCACCTTGTCCTTGTAGACGAGGTAGGGGCGGCCGCCGAGGTCAACAGCCACCACGGCGAGCGTTTCGTCCATGGGAACGACGTAATAACCGGCCCGGTTGATGCCCTTGCGGTCACCCAAGGCTTCACCAAAGAGCTGGCCGAGGACGATGCCGACATCCTCGACGGTATGATGCTGATCCACGTCCAGGTCGCCAGCGGCCTTGATCGTCAGATCGAAACCGCCATGTTTTGCGAACAGCTCGAGCATGTGGTCGAGGAAGCGTACTCCCGTGGCGATTGTGTAGCGCCCCCTGCCTTCGATCTTCAGCGTGCCCTGAATCTGGGTTTCGCGGGTGTTCCGTTCAATCGTTGCGGTTCTCATGGGGTGGGTAGCACTCCTTCAATCTGATTCACGTCGTCAATGACGGCCCAGGCTCCTTCGGCGCGAAGCACCGCGGCGAGTTCCGCATGCCAGGGCGCATCTGGCGCGGCGACGCCAATGAAGGGTACGCCGGCGGCCCGTGCGCTGCGCGCGTCGTCCACCGTATCGCCGACGTAGCAATAGGCCTCCGCAGGGTACTGGCTGGTGAGCAGCAGCAGGCCGTCGGGCGCGGGTTTGCCGACAGGGACCTCGTCCGTGGTGAGCACGGGGTCAAACGGGATGTCGTGGGCGAAACGCTTGAGGGTGACGGCGGCTTCGGCGCGGTTGCGGCCAGTGAAAATGGCCAGGCGGTAGCGGCGGGCCAGGCGTTCAAGCAGACCATCGCGCGGAATCCACTTCTCGCGCGCGATCAGGCCGTCGTTATTCTCGCCGAAGAAGACCTGGCAGAAGTAGTCGACCACGGTGTCATAAGGGACGTCAACGCCGAGGTCGCGGCAGAGTTGCTGGGAGAGGAGCCAGTCGTTATTGAATCCGCCGCGGTTTTTGTATTCCTGGATGCGCTCCCGCTCCACAGTGGTTCCAGTGAAGTGGCGGACGGTCGCAATGATGGATTCGCGATAGCTCTCGCTTACTTCGGCGAGCACGCCATCCATGTCGAAGATGAGAAAGGGTGTCATCGCCAGACCTCATCCAGGGCCGCAAAGAAGCGGCGCACCTGCTCGGGCGTCCCGGCCGTTACGCGCACGCACCCGGGAATCTCGTAGCTCCGGTCCCGCACCAGGACGCCACGCCTCCGAAGGGCATCGCGCACGGGAATGGCCCGGTCCCCGGCCCGGAAGAGCACGAAATTGGCCTGGCTCGGAAAGGCATGAATGCCGCGTGCGGCGAAGCCTTGAACAAGATGGTCCCGCGCCTCAAGAGACTGCTGCACATAGTGGTTGAGATACGCCGTGTCCTCCACGGCCGCACGCACGGCAATCGCCGCGAGGAGATTCACGCTGTACGGGGACTGCGCTTTGTGGGCGAAGCGAATGTTGTCCGGCTGAGAAAACAGGCACCCCACGCGCAGCGCGGCCATGCCGTAGGCCTTCGAGAAAGTGCGGCTGACGAACAGGTTCGGATACTGCTCAATCAAGCGAAGGCCCGTGATGCCGCAGAACTCGTAGTAAGCCTCATCGAGCAGCACGGCCGCGTGGGGGGCCTGATCGAGAATCTGCACGATTGGACCGACACCCGCCGCGGTGCCCGTGGGGTTATTGGGATTCGAGATCAGGATGGCGCGGGTGCTGGGGCTGATCGCCGCCAACAGTTCCTGGGTCGGGAAGCTGAGATCCGCGGGATGATAGCCGATCATGGTGATCCGCGCACCGGCGAGTTCGCTGTAGAAACGGTACATCGCGTAGCTGGGGTGCAGGATGATCACCTCATCGCCGTCGTCGACAAAGGTGTTCACCAGCACTTGAATGGCTTCGTCTGTGCCGTTGGTGAGCAGAAAGGCCGCTTCGGGCACCTGAAAGTGGGCGGCCAGGGCGGCACGCGTCGCCTCGTACTCCGGGTAGATGGTGAGGGCCTCCGCGTTCAGCTTCTCCAGCAAAAACTCGATCACGCGCGGCGAGCAACCGACGGTGTTCTCGTTAAAGTCGAGGCGGAGCTTGCCCTCCCGGCCGGATGTGGGCGGCGAATAGGGCGCCATTTGTTCCACGGCCGCTCGGGGCCGGAGCAGGTCAGCCACGGGTTCTCACCTCCACGCTGCGGGCGTGGGCTTCCAGTCCCTCCGCGCGGGCCAGAGCCGTAATTGACGGTTCCAGGGCGCGCAACGCAGGCAGCGAGATCTGCTGAACCGAAATCACTTTCACGAAATCGGCAGCCGACAGCCCGCCGCGCAGGCGCGCCGCGCCGGAAGTGGGTAGGACATGGTTCGGCCCGCTGGCGTAATCGCCCGCGGCCTCGGGACTGCCTGCGCCAACAAAGACGCTGCCGGCGTGGCGGATGCCAGGCAGCAGGGCGGCGTCGTGCAGACTCAGGTGTTCGGGCGCAAAACGGTTGGCGAGATCCACCGCTTCCGCATCACTGTCCACGAGGATAATGGCGGAGTTGCGGTCGATCGCCTTGCGGGCCACCGGCGCGGTGGGCAGAGTCTCGAGTTGCCGCTCCACCTCCTGCGCGACGGCTTCAGCAAGGGCGCGCGAGCGTGTCAGCAGAATGGCCGAGGCATCGGTGTCGTGTTCAGCCTGGGCGAGCAGGTCCGCTGCGAGCCATGCCGGATTGCCCTCGCTGGCGATGATCAGGATTTCGGTGGGGCCGGCGACGAAGTCGATGCCCACCTCCCCAGCCAGCAGTTTCTTGGCGGCGGCGACATAGATGTTGCCTGGTCCGACAATCCGGTCGGCCTTTGGAACGGTCTTGGTTCCATAGGCGAAGGCGGCGATGGCTTGCGCCCCACCCATCTCAAACACATGCGTGGCGCCCAACAGCTGCGAACAGCCGAGAATCTCATCCACGGGCCGGGGGGTGGCTACCATCACATTGGCGACGCCGGCCACGCGGGCGGGCACCACGGTCATGATCACCGTCGAGGGCAGTGGATAGCGGCCCGCGGGAATGTATGCCGCCACGCTCTCCAGCGGCCTGACAATCTGCGAGAGCTTCAAGCCGGGCGCCGGTTCGATTCTGCTCGCACGGGGCATCTGTAGCTTCGCATAGGCCCGGACATTCTTTTCCGCCGTCTTGACCGCCCTGCGGAAGGCAGGAGTGAGCCGTTTCGCGGCCGCCTCCCACTCCGCCCGCGGCACCTGGACCGAATTGCGCTGTAAGTCGTCGAAGCGCCGGGCGTATTCGATCAGCGCCCGGTCCCCGCGCGTCCGGACCGCTTCGAGGATCGGACGGACGGTGTTTTCGGCTTCGGCGAGCTTCGCGGTGCGCCTCTGTAACAGGCGTCCGGCGGACTTGCTGTCAACGATGCGAATCATGGCTGCCTCACATCACGATCTTGTTCAGCGGGTACTCAACAATCCCCTGGGCGCCCGCAGCCTTCAGGCGGGGAATGATGTTGCGAACCGTGGACTCGTCGAGGATCGTGTTGACGGCGAGCCATTCCCCATCACTGAGCGGCGACACCGTCGGGTTCTTCAATGCGGGCAGCACGTTGAGCACCGCCGCCAGATCGTTGCGGCGCACGTTCAGCATCAGCCCCACCTTGCCCAGCGCCGCGATGGCTCCGTCCAGCAGCATCCGGATGTCTTCCAGCTTGCGCCGTTTCCAGGGGTCGTTCCACGCTCCCGTGTTCGCAATCAACTGCGTGTTCGATTCCATCACCGTTTCCACGATTCGCAGCTTGTTGGCGCGAAGCGAAGAGCCGGTTTCGGTGACTTCGACGATCGCGTCCGCCAATACCGGCGGCTTCACTTCGGTGGCGCCCCAGGAGAACTCCACCTTCGCCGACACTCCGTTCTGAGCCAGGTACTTCTTCGTCGCCCCCACCAGTTCCGTGGCGATGATCTTGCCTTCCAGGTCCTTCACGGACTGCACTGGAGAAGCTTCAGGCACCGCCAGCACCCAGCGCACCTTGCCAAAACTCTGTTTCGCATACACGAGGTCCGCAACCGTCACCACGTCAGCGTCGTTTTCAATCACCCAGTCGTAGCCGGTGAGCCCCGCGTCCAGCACGCCATCTTCGACATAGCGCGCCATCTCCTGCGCGCGGATCAGCATGCATTCAATCTCCGGGTCGTCGATCGCCGGGAAGTAGCTCCGGCTACTGATGTTGATGACAAAGCCCGCCTTGCGGAACAGTTCCACCGTCGCGCCTTCCAGGCTGCCCTTGGGAATGCCCAGCTTCAAGAGACTCATGGCCTTCTACTTTCCTCCGTAGACCTCTTTGGGGTCGTATTGTCTGGCTTCGGTCACCGCCCAGGAGCCGTTGTCCAGTGTGCGGAAAAAGCAGCTCTGATAGCCTTCATGGCAAACGCCCGGGCCTAACGCTTCCACTTCCACCAGCACGCAATCGGCGTCACAATCCGTCTGAATCTTCTTTACCACCAGGCGGTGTCCGGAGCTCTCGCCCTTCAGCCACAGCTTGTTGCGCGAACGGCTGAAGAAGGTCGCGAATCCGGTTTGGACAGTCAACCGGAATGCTTCTTCGTTCATAAAGCCCACCATGAGCACGCGGCCTGTGGCGTGGTCCTGAATGACGGCTGGGATCAGTCCGTCGAGTTTTCCGAAGTCCAGTTCCATAACTACATTTGCCCCTGCACAGAAAAAGCCCGCCGTCTGCGCGGCGGGCCATTTGAAGTCCTGCGTTTCGCCGTATTCGCTAGCGCACAGACCGCCCGCCCATCCCGTGATGGTGATGATGACGGTGAATGCGGCTGGCAACCAACATGAAACTCTTAGGCTAACACGCATCATCCAAGCTCGTAAAGTGGCTCGGGGGCGGTCGTCCTCTGTGACTACTGTAGACTGATCGGAATAGGAAATCAGCAGGGCTCCACCATGTTTCAGGCATTCATCCGTATGCTGTTTCGGCTTCTTTACCGCGTTCGAGTGCAGGGCGGGTTGCCGGAATCGTCGAAAACCCTGGTGGTCGCGAACCACCAATCCTTCCTGGATGCCGCCCTGCTGTGGGCCTGGCTGCCGCGGAACTGCCTCTTTGTCGTTCACACCCAGGTGATGGAAGAGCCCCTGTTTCGCATCGTGCTGCGCTTCGCCGACTATGTGGTCATCGACACTACGCGTCCCATGGCGATGAAGCAGGTGGCGGAATTGATCGAATCCGGCCGCCCCGTGGTGATCTTTCCCGAAGGCCGGGTTACGGTCACTGGTGCGTTGATGAAGATCTACGACGGGCCGGCTTTTCTCGCGGCCCGCACCAGCGCCACCGTAGCGCCCATCACCATCGACGGCGCAATCCATGCGCGCGGCTTCACAAAGATGAACCGCGAGTTTCCCAAGCGCTTTTTTCCGCGTATTACCATCGCGTTTCACCCCGGTGCGCAACTGCCCATGCCGGAGGCGCCCAATGCAAAACTGCGCCGCCGGAAGGCGAGTGAGGAGTTGCGCCGCATTCTCCAGAAGGCCTGGCTCGAAGTCCGGCCCGCGCGTTCGCTGCATGACGCGTTTCTGGACGCCTTGCGGCTGCATGGCCGTGGCCGCGACCTCGCCGTGGATGCCGGGGGAACGAAGTTCACCTATGGCACCCTCCTGAAGGCTTCGCTGGCGCTGGGGCGCCTGGTGGCCAAGCGCAGCCGCGAGAATGAAGTGGTCGGCGTTCTGATGCCCAATGCCTGCGCGACACTTGGGCTGTTTCTTGGACTGCTCGGCATCCGCCGCATCCCCGCCATGCTGAATTTCACCGCGGGAGTGGACGGGCTCAATAGCGCGATTCGCGCGGCACAGATCAAAACGGTGCTTACTTCCCGCGCGTTCATTGAACGCGCCAACCTGCAGCAGGTGATCGACCGGCTGGTGGGTGTCACTATCGTTTATCTCGAAGACCTGCGGGCCAGTCTCAGCCTCGCTGACAAGCTTTGGCTCGTCTTCTTCGCGCTGCGCTTCCCTCGCGCCGCCACGCTGCGATCCCACCCTGACGATCCCGCCGCGGTGCTGTTCACTTCCGGCTCGGAAGGCAAGCCGAAGGGCGTGGTTCTGGCCCACCGGTCGATCCTGGCCAACATCCAGCAGGTGCTCACCATCATGGATGTCTCACCCGCGGACCGGATCCTGTCCGCCATGCCGGTGTTCCATAGCTTCGGCCTCACCGCCGGCTTCTTGCTGCCCGCAATTGGCGGCTTGCGCGTCTTTCTCTATCCCACGCCTTTGCACTATTCGATCATCCCGGAGTTGTTTTATGACCGGGATTGCACGGTGATGTTCGCCACGCCAACTTTTCTGAAGCATTACGCCCGCCGCGCCCATCCCTACGACTTCCGGCGGGTTCGGCTCCTGCTGGCTGGCGCGGAAAAGCTGACGGACGAGATCCGGTTGACCTACCTCGAAAAGTTTGGGGTCCGCGTGCTGGAGGGCTATGGGGCCACCGAATGCGCGCCGGTCATCGCTGTCAACACGCCCATGAAATACCAGGCCGGCAGCGTGGGCGAGTTGCTTCCGGGCATGGAGGCCCGCCTTGAAACCGTCCCCGGCATCAACCGCGGCGGCTTGCTGCATGTGCGCGGTCCGAACGTGATGCTGGGCTACTGGCGGGAGTCGGCCCCCCGCACACTCGAGCCGCCAAGCTCGGCCTTTGGCCCAGGCTGGTACGCCACCGGGGATCTGGCCGAGTTCGACGAGAATGGATTTCTGACCCTGCTGGGCCGCGTGAAGCGGTTTGCCAAGGTGGCTGGAGAAATGGTCTCGCTCGAAGTCGTTGAAAGAATCGCGGAGACCGCCAGTCCGGCTGCGCTTCATGCCGCGATCACGCGGCCGGACGAGCGGCGTGGCGAAATGATTGTCATCTGCACCCAGGATGCCTCGCTCGACCGCGCGCGGCTCCAGGAGGCTGCGCGCGAACTGGGCGCGCCAGAACTCGCCATCCCCCGCCGGGTCATCCACGTTCCGAAAATTCCGCTCCTGGGCAACGGGAAAAAGGATTATCCTCAATTGCAGTCCCTGGTGGAGGAACTGATTGCCGCAAACCAATAATGGCTACAGCCTGCGGGAACAGCGCGGCTGGTATTTCTACGACTTTGCCAATTCCGCGTTCGCCTCCACGGTGGTAACGCTGTTTCTGGGACCCTGGCTGACCACCCTGGCCCGCAATGCGGCCGACGCCAACGGACTGGTGCACCCGCTGGGGATCCCCGTGGACGCGCGCTCCTTTTGGAGTTACCTGATCGCGCTCAGCGTCTTCTCCCAGGTTCTCTTCTTGCCCGTCATCGGAGGGCTGGCCGACTACAGCGCGCGCAAGAAGCAATGGCTGGGCCTGCTCGCCTATGTGGGCGCGGGCGCCACCATGAGCATGTTCTTCCTCGACGGCACGCGCTATCTGCTCGGCGGAGTTCTGTTCCTGATCGCGAACCTCGCCTTCGGCGCCTCGATGGTCATCTACAATGCATTCCTGCCTGAGATTGCGGCCGAGGAAGACCGTGACGCCGTCTCTTCGAAAGGCTGGGGGTTGGGATATCTGGGCGGAGGACTGCTGCTCGGCCTGAATCTGGTGCTTTACCAGAATGCCGGGGCGTGGGGGCTGGATGAGGGGCTGGCGGTCCGGATCAGCCTCGCTTCCGCGGGTGTGTGGTGGGCCTTCTTCTCCATGATCCCCATGGCCACGCTGCGCAACCGGCCCCCTCAGAAAATCGCCCCTGCCGGCGGCGCCCCCGTGAAGGACAGTTTCCTGCAGCTCATCCGGACGCTCCGGTCGATCCGCAAGCTGCCCATGACCTTCCTGTTCCTGATTGCGTACCTGCTGTACAACGATGCGATTCAGGCCGTCATCACCCTCGCGGGCCAGTTCGGCAGCGACTACCTGCGCATCCCCATGGCCGACCTGACCCTGGCCATTCTGATGGTTCAGTTCGTGGCCTTCGGCGGCGCGATGCTTTTCAATCAACTGGCAAAGAAAATCACCGCGAAAGGCGCGGTCGTGCTTGCGTTGGCTTTGTGGATTCTGCTCATGTTTGGGGTGTTTTTCGTGAACACCACCCTTCATTTCTTTATTGCCGCCGGTCTGGTTGCGATTATCATGGGCGGCAGCCAGGCTTTAAGCCGGTCGATTTTCTCTTTGATGATTCCGAAGGGACGGGAGGCCGAATTCTTCTCCCTGTACGAGATCAGCGACAAAGGCACCAGTTGGATGGCTCCCCTCATCTTCGGTCTCACACTGCAATTCACGGGCAGTTATCAACTGGCGATTCTCTCCCAAATCGTCTTCTTCGGCGCCGGACTTGCTTTGCTGTTGCGCGTGGATGTTCACCGCGCGAGCCAGGAGGCAGCCACGGCTGCCTCCTGACGCCCACGCTGATTGGGCTGTGCTCAATCACCCGTCTGCTGGCTGCCCGTCGAGTTCAGTGCCATCCGCACCGCCCGGTCGGTATTCTTGCGCGCTTCCACGGCCCGGTCGGACAGGGCGCGCACCCGCGCAGTGTATTCCGGACGCAGCGTGATCAACTGAAACTCACGGATTTCGCTCATCAGCGCCTGCACTTCAGGGGCAATCCGGGCCAGGTCCGCGCGAATCGCTCCGGCGGCATTCTGCTTCCCCGCGGGCAGCATGTCCATGCCGGCCTCCAGGCGGCTCAGCTTCCGCCCTGCGCGGTTGATGATCTCGCGGACTTCGTCAAACACGACCGCATGGCTCTGCCAGCTTGTCAAATGATTATTGCGGGCCAGTGCGTTCAATTCATCCAGCTTTGTGGCCAGCGCGCGCTTGTCGCTTCTCAACTCTTGAAGCGTCTGCGCCGCCTCCTGCATCGAGAGGGCAGAGTGGGAAGTGGAAGCGGGGGCGATGGACGCACACACGGTCATCGCCGCTGCCGCCGTGAGCACACGAAAGGTGTTCCGGGTCATCGTTGATTCACTCCTAAGTTGTTTTGGGGGTAAAGATCGGTGTGCGCGAATCTCAATTGCGCACTCAATTGTAAAGATTCACGTGCGCCTCATCCGGTTCCAAAATTCGGAGCCCGCTTATTCGGAAGTCCGTGCCTGAATTTCCTGCTCCTGATACTGCAGCCGGTAAAGCTTCCAATAGATGCCACGTAAAGCAAGCAGTTCCTGGTGTGCCCCGGATTCCCGGAGCTTGCCCTTGTGCATGACCAGGATGCGGTCGGCGCGCTGAATTGTAGAAAGCCGGTGGGCGATGATCAGCGATGTCCGCCCCTCCACCAGATGATCCAGCGCCTCGCGCACGCGAATTTCAGTTTCGGTGTCCACACTGGAAGTGGCCTCATCCAGAACGAGGTAGGGAGGCTCATGGGCCAGCGCCCGGGCGAAGCCGATCAACTGCTTCTGCCCGGTGGAGAGTCCCGCGCCGCGCTCTCGCACCGGATGGGCAAACCCATCATCGAGCGAGCGGACATAGTCAAGCAGGTTCACCTGCACGGCGGCCCGCTCCAACTGGGCATCGGAGATCTCCATGTTGCCCAGCCGGATGTTGCTTGCGATGGTTCCTGTGAAGAGAAATGGGTCCTGCAGGACAACGCCAAAGCGGCGGCGCAGCGCGGCCGGATCGAACTCGCGGATGTTCACCCCGCCAATACGAATTTCGCCTCTCTCCACGTCATAGAAGCGCAGCAGCAGGTTGGTGATCGTCGTCTTGCCCGCCCCGGTGTGGCCCACAATCGCGATGGTCTCCCCCGGTTCAATCCGGAACGAAACCCCCCGCAGTACCCAATCCTCGCCGCTGTAGGCGAACCACACATCGTCGAACTCGATCGCCGCCGGACTGTCCGGAAAGCGCCTGGGCTGCGGCGGCGGGGTGATTGCCACGGGCTTGTCCATCAGCAGGAAGATGCGCTCCGCGGCCGCCATCGCCGACAGCAGGATGTTGTACTTCTCGCTCAGATCCTGAATAGGCCGGAAGACGCGCATGCCGTACTGGAAGAAAGCCACCAGCACGCCCATCGACAAGCCATCCGCGCGCACCTCCCGGCCGCCATAAGCCAGCAACCCGGCGAAACCGAGCAGAGAGACGAATTCCACCGCCGGATAGAACCAGCCGTACGCGGTAATGGAGTCCTTGTACGCCTCCATGTGCGTGCGGTTCACCTCCCGGAACTCGTTCTCCGCACGCTGCTCGCGATTAAACAGCTGCAACACGCTGACGCCGGCGATGTGTTCTTGCAGAAACGAGTTGATCCGGGCCACCGCCACGCGGATCCTCCGGTTGGCCGCCTGCACGGTCCGGCGGAAGGCGATGGTGATCAGCAGCGCCAACGGCAGGACGAACAGCATGAGCAGCATCAGGGGCGGGCTCAGCCGGTACATCATCGCGAAGATGAACACGAGCACCAGGATGTCGCCCAATACCGTCACCAGGCCTTGCGCGAACAGTTCATTGAGCGCATCCACATCCGTGGTCACGCGCGTCACCAACCGCCCAACCGGAGTCCGGTCATACTCCCGCACGTCCAGGCGCTGCAGTTTCGCCATGATGTCGCGGCGCAGGTCGAACATCGCCCGCTGCCCCGTCCACTGCATCAGATACTGCTGCCCAAACTGAAACACCAGCCCCGCCGCGAGCATCCCGAAGTAGATCAGCGAAATCTGGAACAGCCCGGTGCGCGCATCGTCCGCCAGGAAGGATTCAAGCCAGGGCAGAACCGGCTCGCCCGCCGGAGCCAGATACCGGTCCACCGCGGTCTTGGTCAACAGCGGCCCCAGCACCTGCAGCAGCGCATCGCCCAACAGCAATACCAGCGACACCAGAATCACGCCCCAGTAGGGCCGCGCATACACCAGCAGCCGCCGCATCAGCCGCGCATCGTAACTGCGGTGGAGAGCCTCTTCTTCCACAGACTTCCAGTGTAGCCCCTGGACTCTCGCGGACCCCGTCCCGGGCGGTTCTACAATGAGAGATTGCCTCGTCGCAGGAGTGTACTTGATTGTCTTCCATGAATGGCGTCATCGTCGTGGACAAGCCTCAGGGGTGGACTTCCCACGATGTCGTCGGCAAGATGCGCCGCATCGCCGGAACCCGTAAAATCGGCCACCTCGGCACGCTCGATCCCCTCGCCACCGGCGTACTTCCGCTGCTGCTGAACCGCGCCACCCGCCTGGCTCAGTTCTTCACCAAAAACGACAAGCTCTATGAGGGCAGCATCCGCTTCGGCTTCGCCACCGACAGCTACGATGCCGACGGCGAACCTGCCGGCCCGGACACTGCCCCCCACCTCACCCTGGAACAGGTCGAGCAGTGCCTGGCGCCGTATCGCGGCGTTTTCGACCAGACGCCGCCCCCGGTTTCCGCGAAGAAGATCGGCGGCAAGAAGGCCTACGAACTCGCCCGCCGTAACATCCCGGTCGAGATCCCGCCCGTCACCATCACCGTCCACGAACTGACCCTGCTCGGGCTTGATGGCCGCGACGCCCGCATCCGCGTCCACTGCTCCTCTGGCGCCTACATCCGTTCCATCGCCCATGATGCGGGGCAGCGCCTCGGCGCGGGCGCCCATCTCGCAGCATTGCGGCGGCTCGCCTCCGGCCCCTTCACCCTGGCCCAGGCACACACCTTGGAGGAACTGGAAAGGCTGGCGCAAGAGGACCGTCTCGCCCAGGCCCTGGTCCCCGCTGCCGAACTTCTGCCCGAAATTCCGTCCGAGATCGTGGACCGGATGACGGAAGCCCAAATCCGCCAGGGCCGCACCTTCCGGGCCTCTCCGTTCCGCAGCCGCGGCACCGCCCGCCTCATCAAGGCCCTGTCCCGCGAAGGCGACCTCGTCGCTATCGGCGAAATCCGCCTGCCCAACCTCTACCAGCCCATCGTCGTGTTCTAATCCGATTCCCGGGCGTGCCGCTCCCGGCGGCTCCGGGCCCAGCCTTCCTTGTTGTACTGGTGGCCCCGGCCGATCCCAAGTGCATCCGGCGGCACTGGCTTGGTGATCACACTGCCCGCGCCCACATAGCTGCCGGCGCCCAATTCCACTGGCGCCACCAGAGTGCTGTTCGACCCCACAAATGCGCCATCGCCAATCTGCGTTGGGTGCTTCCGATGACCGTCGTAGTTGCAGGTGATCGTGCCCGCGCCGATATTGGCCCCCGCCCCAATCGTCGCGTCGCCCAGATAGGCCAGGTGCATCGCCTTCGACCCCTCGCCCAACACGCTCTTCTTCAACTCCACGAAGTTGCCGACATGCGCCCCGGCGGCGATCCGAGCCCCCATGCGCAGCCGCGCGAAGGGACCCACCTGCGCCTGCTCCTCCAGCACCGAATCACCCACGACGCTGAACGGCTCCACCACCGCGCCGTCACCCAGCTCGCTGTTCTCGACGATCGAACACGCGCCAATCGAGCATCCTTCGCCAATCCGGCTCTTGCCCCGGATCTGCGCGAAGGGTCCCACCACCGTATCCATGCCGATTTCCACACCCCGGTCGATCCGCACCGTCTCCGGCTGCTCAATCGTTACGCCGGCCAGCATCAGCGCCCGCGTCTGCCGCGCCCTCAGGATACGGTCCACCTCAGCCAGTTCCAGCCGCGTGTTGATGCCCAGAATCTCGTGCGGATCATCCACCACGTAGGCGGCTGTCCGTTGGCCTGCCCGCAACAGGATCTCCGGCAGGTCGGTCAGGTAATACTCACCCGATGCCGGATTCGGCGTCAGGTCCGCCAGCGCCGGCCACAAAGCCTCGGCCTCGAAACAGTAAATGCCCGAGTTGATCTCCTTGAGCAGCTTCTCCTCGGGCAGGCAGGCTTTCTCTTCCACAATCCGCACCACGCGGCCGTCCCCGTCGCGGTAGATGCGTCCGTATCCGGTGGGATCGTCCAGGTGCGTGGTGATCAACGTGGCCGCGCAGCCCTGCTCGATGTGATGCGCCAGCAGCCCCGCGATGGTCTCGCCGCGAAGGAGAGGACAGTCGCCGTAGAGCACGATCACGCGGCCCGTTGCGTGATGCGCCAAGCCGCGGCACGCGTTCACCGCGTCGCCCGTACCCAGTTGTGCCTCCTGCCGCGCAAACTGAATCCCGTGTCCTTCCATCGCCGCACGCACGCGTTCCGCCTGATGACCGATCACCGCCGTGATCCGTTCCGGCTCGGCCACCGCCCGCGCCGCGGCGATCACATGCTCCAGCAAATGCCCGCCTCCGGCCCGGTGCAATACCTTCGCCATCTTTGAACGCATCCGCGTGCCAAGGCCCGCGGCCAGGATGATCGCCGAAACTTGGGATGCCATCCCTTCGATTGTAACGGTCAGCCGTTCAGCGCCCTCGCCGCCTGCACCCTGCGCCGCCGCCCCCGCTTGGCCAACTGCAGCGCCACCATGCCGATCAGCGCCGGGTCGTGCCTCACCTTGTCCCCGCCGCTCACCAACGGCAGCCGCACCACCTGCATCCCCATCCGGCGAATCTCTTCCGCGTCGTTGACCACCGGCCGCGCCTGGCTCCGGGCGTAGCGCCGGACCGCCGGCTCAGCCAGGGGCGCGGAGTTCAGCACGGCGAATTCGACCAGCTTACGCCGGGCATGCCGCTCCATCGCCGCCAGGTGCGCCGATGCCGTCATCCCCGTTGTCTCGCCCGGCTGCGACATCAGGTTCATGAAACACGCCTTCACCGCCTGCGACCGCGCGATTTCCGCGGCAATGCCCCTCACCAGCAGGTTCGGAATGACGCTCGTGTACAGCGACCCTGGCCCCAGCGTGATCAGATCCGCGCTCCGGATCGCCTCCAGCGTCTCCGGCAGCGGCCGGCAATTGGCGGGCAGCAATTCGATCCGCGCAATCGGCGAGATGCTACGGCTGATCCGCGATTCCCCTTCCACCACCCGGCCGTCCGCGAGCGTCGCCCGCAGCCCCACTTGCGAAGCCGTGCTTGGGTAGATGCGGCCGGCGATCGCCAGTACTTCGGCGCTGAGCGCCACGGCCTTGGCAAAGTCTCCGGTCATTTGCGTCATCACCGCGAGAAACAGGTTGCCGAAGCTGTGGCCGCGCAGGCCGCGGCCCGTCTCGAATCGGTATTGGAAAAGCCTGGTCAGCAGCGCCTCGTCTTCCGCCAGCGCCACCATGCAATTGCGAATGTCGCCCGGAGGCAGCATGGCCAGTTCGCGCCGCAGCCGGCCGGAACTGCCGCCATCGTCCGTCACCGTCACCACCGCCGTAATGTCCAGCAGCGGATGCGGCGCGGGCAATCGCGCGTTGATGTGCGAATAGGGCTTGATTCCCTTCAGCAGCGTGGACAGCCCCGTGCCGCCGCCGATGGCCACCACTTTGAGCGGCCCTTGCAGATATCCCGGCACGTCGCCCCGTCAGCTCCGCGGAGCCGAAACCAGTTCCCGAATCACCGGATCCTGCATCAACGGCTGGAAGTCCGCGTCCGACCGCGCCAGGCTGCGCGTCCCCGGATCGAGCAGAATCGCCTTCTGCAAGTGTGCCACTGCTCCCGGCATGTCACCCACCAACCCCGAAGCCAGCGCCAGCGCGTAGCGCACATGCGCGCCATCGCCCAACTTGATCGCGGTTTGCAGATGAGGCAGTGCGTCGCCAAACTTCTGCAGGTTCATCAGCCCCACGGCATAGGTGTAATGGTCTTCCGCCGTCCTGAGCACCACCTCCGGCTTTTCCATCCGCTTGACACACATCCGCGCATACATTTGCGCGGATTCCTTCACGGTGATTACCGGACCTTCCCCGCAAAGTTCGAACAAGCGTTTGGCCTCTTCATAGCCCCCCGCGTTGAACTCCTTCATCGCGCGAGCGAACATCTCCGTGTGCTCCCTCCCGTTCGAGGGAACACTCTCCGGCGCCGCCGCCTTCGGCGGTGTGCTTTTCTGGGTCTTTTTCATTTTGCTCTGCAGCCCGCTCCCGGAAATTCCGATTTTACGGAGATCGTTCTCTCATGTACTAGCAAAACCACCTCCATCCGCGCAACACGTCTCCTCTATATCTCGCTTGTTAAAGCGGCTACAATCAGTCTCGTGACTCCCGGCTATTTTACCCCTGAAGGCTCCGCCCGTTTTGCCGCGCGCCATCCTGATGCCGCCGCAAACAGCTTCTTCCGCTCCACGCCTGCCGGGACGCTTTCCTCGCTCGGTCTGGGGACCTATCTCGGCAAACCGGACGACGCCACCAGCCAGCGCTACGTTCAGGCGATTCTCGCCGCGCTCGGCGGGGGCATCAACATGATCGACACCGCGATCAACTATCGCTACACCCGGTCCGAGCAGGACGTCGGCGAGGCTCTTCGTCAAACCTTCGCCGGCGGGTTGGCCGCCCGCGATGAAGTCCTGGTTGCCACCAAGGCGGGCTTTCTCACCGCGGGCGCCGTCCCCTCCGGGCTCCACGTCTCCCACATCGTCGGCGACTCGCATTGCATTGAAGCCGATTTTCTGACCGACCAGATCGCGCGCTCCCGCGCCAACCTGCGCCTCGAAACCATCGACGTCTTCTATCTCCACAACCCCGAAGCGCAGCTCGACGAAATCCCCGCCCCCAAGTTCGAGGACCGCCTCGCCCTCGCCTTTGAACGCCTGGAACAACTCTGCGCCGCCGGGCAGATCCGCTATTACGGGGCCGCCACCTGGAACGGCTTCCGCCTCAAGACCGATCACCCCAAGCGCCTCTCCCTGCCCCGCTTGATCGAACTGGCCCGGCAGGCCGGTGGCGAGGACCATCATTTCCGCTTCATCCAGCTTCCCTTCAGCCTCGGCATGCCCGAGGCCTTCACCTACCCTCATGCCCAGATCGCCGGTGAGAACGTGAATGTTCTTGAGATCGCCGCGCGGGCCGGCATCACGGTGGTAGCCAGCGCCTCCCTGATGCAGGCCCGGCTCACCGGCGTTCTCCCGCTGGCAATCCGGGCCAAGTGGAGCGAACCTCAAACCAGCGCCCAGTTCGCGCTCCAGTTCGCACGCTCGGCGCCGGGCGTCACCACGGCCCTTGCCGGCATGAGTCAGACGGCCCACGTCCGCGAGAACCTCGGCATTGCGGCGTTCCCCCCCGCGGATCCCGAATCCTGGCTGAGCATCTTCCAGCAGGAGAGCTAGTCCGGCGTGCTCCCCGCCGTCCTTCTCCCTCCCTTCGAACTCGATCAGGTTCCGGATGCCCCCGCCGTCTTCGTTATCGAAGCTGGCGCCGCCCGCCCCTATCTCGGCCGCACGGCCCGGCTTCGCCGCCGGCTGAACCGTCTGCTCGGCGAAGCCGCTCCCGCCTCCCGGCTGCTCAACTTGCGTTCGCTTGCGACCCGGGTCGAGTACCACCTGACGCCATCCCGGCTCTCCGCCCAGATCCACCACTACCTCGCCGCCCGCACCCACTATCCTGAGGACTACCTCAAGCACCTGCGTCTCCGCCTGCCTCCCTACGTCAAGGTCCTGCTGGGCAACCCATTTCCTCGCACTCAAGTCACTACCCGGCTCTCTGCCTCCGAAGCCCTGCATTATGGTCCCTTCCGCACCCGCGCCGCGGCCGAGCGCTTTGAGTCCGAACTGCTGGATCTGTTTCAGGTGCGGCGCTGCCAGGAGGACCTGGAGGTCTCCCCGGACCACCCCGGCTGCATCTACGGCGAGATGGGCCGCTGCCTGCGGCCCTGTCAGGAAGTGGTCTCGCCGGACGAGTACCACACCGAAGTGCTCCGGCTCACCCATTTCCTCGAATCCGGCGGCGAGACACTGCTCTCGCCCATCCGCGCCGCCCGCGACCGGCTGGCCGAGGAACTCGACTTCGAAGCGGCCCAGCGCCAGCACCTGCGCATCCAGCGCATTGAACAGGTCCTCCGTCTGCCCGACGATCTGGTCGCCATCGCCGACCGCTTGAGCGGAGTCGCAGTCACCCCGAGCGCCAATGCGGGCCACGTCGAACTCCGCTTCCTGCTCAACGCGGCGTGGCTGCCTGCCGTTGACTTCCGCATCGCCGCGGAATCTTCCGGCGCCATGATCCCGCTTGACCGCCGCCTCAGCGAACTCACCGCTTCCCTGGTCCCTGCTCGCCTTACCGTGCGCGAGCGGGCAGAGCATCTCGCCATCCTCGCCCGCTGGTTTTATTCTTCCTGGCGCGACGGCGAGTGGCTGCCCTTCGCCACCCTGGCGGATGTGCCTTACCGGCGGCTCGTGCGCGCCATCTCCCGGGTCGCCGCCTCCGGGGGCCAGGCCTCGCTCTTCTGACCCTCCACGCCATTGCTACCTTGGTAACAATGTCCCTTGCCGGCTCCTGGTTTGCGCACCGATTCGGTTTCACCACCCGCGAGCTGGAATCCTGGCTCGCGGAAGCTCTTGTGAGCGGCGGCGACTATGCCGACCTCTACTTCGAGTGCGTCGAGCGCACCTCGTTGAGCCTCGAAGACTCCCTCGTCAAGACCGCCTCCCAAGGCCTTTCGCTCGGCGCCGGCGTGCGCGTGCTCGCGGGCGAGCGGACCGGCTACGCCTACACCTCCGATCTCACCCCGGCTCGCATCCGCGAGGCCGCCCGCACCGCCGCCTGCATCGCCAGCGGACCCGCCGCCATGCTGGAAGCCGGCCTCGCCCCCGCCCCCGGCCATAGCCTCTACGAGATTGCTCCAGAGCCGCCCGCCCTGGCGGACCGGCTGGCCCTTCTGCGCCGCGCGGATGAAACCGCCCGAAGCGCGGACTCGCGTGTCTTCCAGGTGATTGCCAGCCTGCTGGACAGCGTTTCGCATGTCCTCATCGCCACCTCCGACGGCCGCCTGGCCCACGATAGCCAACCGATGGCACGGCTGAACGTCACTGCTCTCGCCCGCCATCCGGGCGGCCCGCCCCAGCGCGGCTCGAGTGGCGGTGGCGGCCGCGCCGGCATCACCCTGTTCGAGGGCGCCCGTTCCCCCGAGGCCTTTGCGCGCGAAGCGGTCCGCCAGGCGCTCGTTCTGCTCGATGCCGCGCCCGCGCCCGCGGGCGAGATGACCGTGGTGCTCGGACCCGGCTGGCCCGGGATTCTGTTGCACGAAGCCGTGGGCCATGGCCTGGAGGCTGACTTCAACCGCAAACAGGTCTCCGCCTTTGCCGGCCGTTTGGGCGAGCGCGTGGCCAGTCCGCTGGTGACCGTGGTGGACGACGGCGCCTTACCCTTCCGCCGGGGTTCACTCAACATCGACGACGAAGGCCAGCCCACCCAGCGCACCGTGCTCATCGAGAACGGCATCCTGCGCGGCTACTTGCACGACCGCCTTTCCGCCCGCCTGTTGAAGTCCGCCTCCACGGGCAACGGCCGCCGCGAGAGTTTCCGCCATGCCCCTCTGCCCCGGATGACCAACACCTTCATGCTGTCCGGGGAATCCACCCCCGAGGAGATCATCCGGTCCGTACCCAATGGGATCTACTGCGCCAACTTCGGCAGCGGCCAGGTGGACATCACCAGCGGAAATTTCGTGTTTTGTAGCACTGAGTGCTATAAAATCGAGGAAGGACGGCTCACCCGGCCGCTCCGCGGAGCCTCCCTGATCGGTAACGGCCCCGAAGCGCTCCGTCATGTCAGCATGGCGGGCAACGATCTGGAGCTTGACCAGGGCGTGGGCATCTGCAGTAAGCAAGGCCAAAATGTTCCCGTGGGCGTGGGCATCCCCACGCTGAAGCTCGACCGCATGACCGTGGGAGGCGGCGCTTGAGCTTTCAACCCGCTCATCCGCTCGAAGAGATCGCCGCCCGCCTGGTCAACCTCGCGATCGGGAAAGGCGCGAGCGGCGCCGAGACAGCCGCTGCCGAAGGGAGCGAGTTCGTCTGCCGGGTCCGTCTGGGCGAGGTTGAACACCTTCAGGACGCGGGTTCGCGCGCCGCGGGCGTTCGCGTGCTCCGCGGACTGCGCGCGGGTTCAGCCACTACGTCCGATCTTTCCGAGGCGGGCCTGCGCCGCGCCGTCGAGCAGGCGTTCGAGCTGGCCAATATCTCCACGGAAGATCCCCACGCCGGGCTGCCCGACCCCGCTACGCTCGGCGTGGTCGATCACGACCTGATGCTGCATCACCCCGCCCTCGCCGGGTTGCCCGCGCCCGCCCGGATCGATCTGGCCCGCCGGGCGGAAGAATCTGCGCTCTCCACCGATCCGCGCATCGCCACCTCCAACGGAGCCACCTTCTCGCTCCACACCGGACGACGCGCGCTGGGGAATTCCCAGGGCTTTTTGCACAGCTATTCCTCATCCAGTTGCTCGCTCAGCGTCACCGCGGTTGCCAGCCAGGATGGGTTGCGGCAGCGCGATTGGTGGGGCCACTCAGCCCGCACCCTCGACGCCCTCGAGTCGCCCGAGTTCATTGGGCGAAAGGCCGCCGGGCGCGCCCTCCGGCGCCTCGGCGCCCGCAAGCCAGCCACCGTCCGGGTTCCCGTTCTGTTCGACCCCCGCTGTGCCCGCACTCTGCTCGGCCACCTGTTCAGCGCGGTCACCGGTGAAGCCGTCTGGCGGCAGGCAACCTTCCTCCGCGACCGGCTCGGCCAGCGCATCGCTCCCCCAGGCTTCACCCTGACCGATGATGCCACCACGCCCGCCCGTTTCGGCTCCTCCCCCTGCGACGATGAAGGCGTCCAGTCCCGGCGCACAGTGGTGGTGGAGGATGGAATCCTGGCCTCCTGGCTGTTGCACTCCTATTCGGCGCGCCGTCTGGGCTTGGCCACGACAGGCAACGCCGCCCGCTCGCTGGCCGGTCCGCCAGCTACCGGCCACGGCTGCCTTTGGCTGGCGGCGGGACCGGATGCGCCGCAAGCGATCATCGCCTCGGTTCGCCAGGGGTTGTATGTGACTGAACTGATCGGCTCCGGTGTCAATATTGTCAATGGAGACTACTCGCGCGGCGCGGCCGGCATCTGGATCGATCACGGCGAGTTGGCTTATCCAGTCCAGGAAGTCACAATCTCGGGCAGTCTGCCGCGCATGTTCGCCTCCATCGAGGCAATCGGCGGCGACCTGGAGTTCCGCTCTTCGGTCGCCGCGCCGAGTATTTTGGTAGGGGAGATGACTGTCAGTGGGACCTAAGCCTTCATCCAAAGAACCCCGCGTCAACATCACGCTGCTGCTGGCCACTGGTTTGGCGCTCGTGCTGCTCGGCGGTCTGGCCGCATTCTTCTTCTTCCGCTCCGGCGGCGAGGATCTCGGAACGCTCACCGCGGAAGCCGAGGCCTACATGAACCAGCTTCAGCTCACCGAAGTGAACATGGAGGCTGCCGACAGCTTCATGCAGTCCACGCTGGTGGAGATCACCGGCCGCATCACCAACAACGGCAACCGGGCCGTGCGGCTGGTGGAGGTGAACTGCATCTTCACCAACCCTTATGGCGAACGGTTGTTGCGCGAACGTGTTCAACTGGTGCGGCGGCGCGGTCCGCCGCTGGCGCCTGCCGAATCGCGCACCTTCCGCCTCGCCTTTGATACTATTCCGGAGGGCTGGAATCAGGCCCTGCCCTATTTCGCGATTGCACGCATCGAGTTCGCCGAATAGCCCATGCCCCATCTCCTGCTGATCGACGACGACGCGCTCCAGTTGGACGTCCGCCGCCGCCTGCTCGAACGGGCCGGCCACTCGGTGACCACCGCGGCCACCGCGGGCGAAGCGCTCGAGGCTCTGGCCGCCCACGCGCCCGATTGCATCCTGATGGACTTGCGCCTGCCCGACGCGGCTGACGGCCGCGCGCTGCTCCGCGCCTTCAAGTCCACTGAGCCCGGTATCCCCGTGATTGTGCTGACCGGGATGCCGCAGGATCTGGAATCCGCGCCAGAGCGTCCGCTCGCCCAGGCGCTTCTGCGCAAGCCGGTGCGGTCGGAATCCCTGCTCTCCACCATCCGCCGCGTGGCCGTCGGTCTGGTCCTCCTGCTGTTCTGGCTCTGCCCGCAACTGCCGGCGCAGACGCGCGAGTTCCAGTTCAAGGCCGGCGACGCACGCTCGCAACTGGTGGCCGATCTCGACCTCTCCTCGCCCGGGGCCGACTGGGCCACGCCAGGCGCGGAAGCCGCCACGGCGCGTCTCTCCATCGCCAACCTGCCCGCCCAGCACGTTGTAGTGTACGGCGGGCCACGGCGCCACACCTATACGGTCTTCCTCGGCCGCCTGCCTGCCGGAGCGCATACGTTGCGCATCACGCGCGAGCCCAAGCACTCCGCTCCGAACGCACGCCTGGAGATCCATGACGTCCGGGTTCGTGAGATTCGTCCCTCCGAGCCCTTGTGGGAGATCATCGCGCACGCGCCCGTGCTCTACCCCCGCGCGAACACGCTGGGCCGCTTCTCCGACATTCCGCTGCTGACTTACGCTACCCGGTCCCAGGATGGAGGCCAGCGCGTGCTGGAATATACGGTCATCTTCTCAAACGAGGACGGCGGCACTTCCACTCGCAGCCTGATGGCGCGCTGGGGACGGCCCACCGATATCGAGTATGTGTACCGCGTGTGGCTCGACCCGCGCGGTGCGCCCGCGCGCACGCTCATCCAGACCCGCGACCACAAGGACGTGCCTTATGACGGCCGCCGCGAGGCCTACCATCCCATCCTCGAGACCGTGACGGATAACAACATGGTGGAGCCCGCCCGGGCCACCGCTCCCCTGCGCTATCAGCCGGCGCCGGTGGAAGTGGATCTGGCGCACGGCTCGCGCGAGTCGGTGATGGACCAGTTCCCGCTCACCTACGCGGTGGCCGCCAAGGAACTGATGCGCGAGGGCAAGCTCCGGGACCCGGGGCACGCCACGGACGAGTCCATCTCCGACCCGCGCCACTACCTGACGGTCGAGTTGAAGCTCAACCTGAAGCACGGGGCGGTTCAGGTCTTGGTCGGACGCCGTGGCCAGAACCAGTGGATCGGGTCCGCCACCGGCCGCGTGGAGGACTTCATCTTCCGGTCCGGCTGGGTGAGGACGGCGATCGAACTGCCGCCGAACACGTCTCCGGACGAGATCACCGGGCTTGCCGTGCAGTGCATGATCAACCGCGACCCGCGCAAGAAGGGCGAGCCGAACTCCGGCTCCTGCGCGGTGGAGGCGATCGGACAGGTCTTCTTCCTCGGCAACGACTATCTGCCCCGCTCGCCACTGCGCTTCGCCGATGCGCCGGCGGTAATTGAAGCCGGTTCGCTGGCCGTTTTCCGGCGCCAGTGATGACCAGCGCGCTGGAGGAACTCCGCCTGCGCCTGAGCCGTGAACGCCGCCTGGTGCTTCAGCTCCGGATCATCCCCAAGGCGCCACAGACCGGCTGGGTCGGGCGGCTGGATGATGGCAGCCTGAAGGTCCGGGTGGCGGCCGTGCCGGAAAAAGGCAAGGCCAACGCGGAGTTGATCCGCTTCCTCGCGCGCGAGTTTGGCCTCCCCGCGTCCGCGGTGGAGATCGTCACGGGCGCGGCGTCGGCTCGCAAGCAGGTCCGCCTTTCGGCGCCGGAATGACCCGCTGCATGACCCACTCCGCCGTCTGCGGGGGCTCGCCGAAGGGGGTCCGGGCCGTGCCCCGGATGGTGTGGCCGGGCGGCTCCAGCCGGCCCATCATCTCATAGACCATCATGCCGCCCTCGCTGCGGCTCCGGCGCAAGGTGAAACGCAGCTCGTCGCCCACGATCGTGCCGTCCTCGATCTCCAGCCGCCGGGTCTCGCTGAAGTAGAAAGTGCCCGTCAACTTGGTTCCCTCGGTGCGCAGCACCACCCGGGCTGTGACCTCGCCGATGGGGCTGTTCATCCGCCAGTTCCACTCGCCATCCACGCGGGCGGGTTGAGCCGCCAGCGCACCCGCAAACAGCACGAGTAAAGGAGCCAGGCTTCCCATGGCCGCAGAATACCACTGCTGGCCCGGAAGTGAGCCAGAAAAGCAGAAAAAGCGTCAACACGACGGAAATTAGGCGTCTCATCTAGCGATTCGTCTTAATTATTGCCAAAAATGCCGACGATGTGATCGGGAGAACAGGAATTTTGACGACAGTCTGCGCCGTGCTGAAAGGGAGGGGCCGGACAGGCGCCGTCACACCAACGGTGAGGTTTTTTTCTCATTTCATGTCAATCAGTTACAGCGATTTTCGCGCGGGTGTGGTTCGGATTTGGGGTTTTGCCGTTTAGGGTGTAGGCAGAGGATGGGTCGTGTACACCGAAGGGGAGCGGGACCCCAACGGAGAAGCAAACAGGCCCATGTGCCATTGAAATCCGGTACTGAAGAACCTCTCCTGTGGGATGGCCGGGAGCGCGCTTAGAGAGAGGGCGCGCTCCCGGTCCTTTTTTGACATTCGGTTCTCGGGTGGCAAAGCGTACAGACGGAGTGGTGGGCCGGCGGATTCCCGGTGATTTGAATAGCAGAAGGAGAAAGCAGGAAATGATTGTGTCTGAACCCAAGGTTCCGGCGGCGCCTGAGCGGGCCAGCTATCCGGTAACTGAGTTGGAGCTATTCGCGCGGTTGACTCGCGCATCCTATTACGAACGGTATGGCCGGCAGGCTCCCGCGTGGGACAAGAACCGGCGAATCAAGCGCTGGTTTGACACTTCAGTGCTCGAGGGCCTGGACGGCGATCCGGCCGAGACGATGGTGACTTACGAAGTATTCGACGCGGTGACGGGCCGGATGCGGAAGCTGCAGATCCCGGCGCTCGAAGCGAGCACGCCCAATCTGCCGGGCCAGTTCTCGTATCCGAAATTTAAGGTGGCCCCGACGATGGCGGTGATGCGCAGTGTGGTCGATGGCTCGGAAGCGCCTCTGAATCCCTCCTATCTCTGCGAGCGGAGCGAGGCGGTGCAGATCGCGCGCGAGTTGGGCGTGGAGGAGATCGCGGTGCGGGAGACCGAGTTTGGCGGCCCGTGGCGCGTGGCGTGGAACGGCGAGAGCCGGCGGCTGTGGACGGTGAGCTGGCGCGGTGAGCGCCTGCAGGCCGCGGCTTTGCTCGCGCAGCGTCACGCCGCCGGGATCGGCGCGCCGGGCCATTGGGAACTGAGTGGCGCCGAGCCCGTGTGGATCCCCGAAGTGCAGGGCGAAACGGGTGAAATGGACCCGCGCCCCGAAATGCCGATTCCGGTGCGCCGGCTGCAGAAGAACGAGAAGCTGCAGCAGGGCTTCGGCGGGATCTGGAGCGTGGTGCGGGACGATTTGCGTCCGCCGACGGTGGAAGAACTGCTCCAGCGGATCGACCAGCGGACGGCAAAGTTGGCCGAGTATTTGAAGGTGGAGGCGTAAGGTTGGGGGCAGGACGGGGACCAGGCGGGATTCCGCGCGTCCCCGTCCGATTTCTTGAACACTGGGCCGCGGGTTCCCGTATACTCAATCACACGGAGAACAAACCATGGGCCTCAGCGATCAATTGAAGGGTTTTCTGAAGAAGCAGTTTATCGACGTCATTCACTGGACGGAGCCCGAGGATGGGATTCTGTCCTGGCGGTTTCCGATGCAGGACATGGAAATCCAGAACGGCGCAAAGCTGACCGTGCGCGAGTCGCAAATGGCGCTGTTCGTGAACGAGGGCGTTGCGGCCGATGCGTTCAGTCCGGGGCTGTACACGCTGAACACGCAGACGCTGCCCTTGCTGACGAACCTGATGAACTGGGACAAGCTGTTCCAGTCGCCGTTCAAAAGCGATGTGTACTTCTTCTCGACGCGGCAGCAGATTGCGCAGCGCTGGGGCACGGCACAGCCGGTCACGATCCGCGACAAGGATTTCGGCGCGATCCGGCTGCGCGGGTATGGCATCTATTCCTGGCACATCGTGGACCCACGGGCATTCCACACCAAGATCAGCGGCACGCGGGAGACGTACCGGCTTGCCGAGATGGAAGCGCAACTGCGCAATACGATCGTGCAACACATTTCGGATGGTTTCGCTGAATCCGGCATCCCGTTTCTGGATATGGCGGCGAACCTGGTGGAAGTGGGCTTCCGGATCAAAGGAGCCCTGACGCCGCTGTTCGCCGAGATGGGCATCATGCTGGACACGCTGGTGGTGGAGAATCTCTCGCTGCCGGAAGAGCTGCAAAAGCGGCTGGACGAGCGGATCGGCATGAACATGATCGGCAACATGCAGCAGTACACCCAATTCCAGGCGGCGCAGGCGCTGCCGATCGCGGCTGCCAACGAAGGCGGCGGCGTGGCGGGCCTGGGCGTGGGGTTGGGCGCGGGTCTGGGCCTCGGGCAGGTGATGGCCGGCGCACTAACCGGACAGGCAGATCGGAAGAGCGTCGTGTAGGGAAAGAGTGTAGATCTCGGTGGTC
>ERZ761609.1043-NODE-1043-length-27016-cov-33.375505_pt1 | contig 27016 bp, 29 predicted proteins | sample MGYA00511163_ERZ761609 | MGnify/ENA primary metagenome ERZ761609 (study PRJEB28899, sample SAMN02445070) | bioreactor sludge metagenome | biome: EBPR sludge | place: Australia: Brisbane, Thorneside Wastewater Treatment Plant | collected 2011-12-16 ... | reverse complement strand
TTCGGCGGTGGCGCGGTCGAGCGCGGCCTGGCTGATGAATTTCTGCTGGAACAGCTGCTGCTGGCGCTCGTAATTGGCGCGTGCGTTGGCCAGCGTGGCGGCGGCCTGCGCCACCTGCGCCTGGCTGCCCGCCGCGGCGGAGGACAGCTCCTGCGCCGACAGCCGCACGATCACCGAGCCCGCCTTGACGTAATCGCCGGCATCGAAATTGACCGCCGCCACGCGTCCCGACACCTGGGCGGCGACGGTCGATTGCTTGACGGCTTCAACCGTGGCTTCGGTGGAGTAGCCGCTGTCGGTCATCTGGTATTGCACCGGGGCAACGGCGAAAGGCAGGGCGGCCCAGGCGGCAGGAGAGAAAAGAATGACGCAGGCAAGTAGGCGAGCGGGGTTCAGCACAGATGCGACTCCGTGAAACGGTTCATTAGAATAATCTAATTTATCATTTAATTCAATTATTTGGGATGTATTTTCAGCCCGGGCGCTAGCGTTGCGACACGTTTCCAGTATGCCCTGCATCGGGATACCGATCCACTGCCCGCAGATGCGCGCGGAGAGTCGACGCAGCTATCGCAACATAAAAAACAAAAGCCCGGCACGTTTGCGCGTGGCCGGGCCAGGGGATGCCGCTGACTTGTTATTTGGTGAAACCGCAGAAAACGTCGCGCATCATTCCCAGAAGCTTCAGCGTGCGGGTGTCGCCGACACGATAAAACACGCGGTTGGCCTCCTTGCGGGTACGCAGTACACCCTTGTCGCGCAGGATGGCCAGGTGTTGCGAGATATTGCTTTGCGAGGTGCCGACATGGTCGACGATGTCCTGCACGCTGACTTCCTTGTCGCCCAGAACACAAAGGATTTTCAGCCGCAGCGGATGCGACATGGCTTTCATCGCACGCGAAGCCTGCTCGATGTGCTCATCTTTGTCCATGAGGTCCACTTCATCCCAATCAGCTGCCATATTCATTACCTCGATCCTGTTCGTGTAGTACTCTACGCAGCGCGGTTTTTTTTGCCGTAATCCGCGTGATGCCGCATGTTGACGCAACATGTTGCGTTACATATAGATTAGCAATCATGCATATATTAAAATAATCCCATGAAAACGAGTCAGGTTATATAAATTTTTTCATGAAGACCTCGCCGGTTCTCCTTCTCATACTCGACGGTTTCGGTTGCCGCGCGGAGCACGCGGACAACGCGATCGCACAAGCCGACAAGCCTAACTGGGATCGGCTCTGGAAGCATAACCCGCACACCCTGATCCACGCCTCCGAGTCCGAAGTGGGTCTGCCCAAGGGGCAAATGGGGAATTCCGAGGTGGGGCATCTCAACATCGGCGCCGGACGTGTGGTGTATCAGGAGTTCACCCGCATCGACCACGCCATCGAGTCCGGTTATTTTTACAGCAACCCGGCGCTGCTGAATGCGGTGCATCGGGTGCGTGACCAGAACAAGACCCTGCATGTCCTGGGCCTGCTGTCGGACGGCGGTGTGCACAGCCACGAATCGCACTTCCACGCCTTGCTCGAACTGGCGGCGCGCGAAGGGCTGCACAAAGTGTGTCTGCATGTGTTTCTGGATGGCCGCGACACGCCGCCGAAAAGCGCCGAGATCTACTTGCGCCGCCTGGCCGAAAAAATCGAACAGACAGGCGTCGGCCACATCGCGTCGATGATCGGCCGCTACTATGCGATGGACCGCGACCGCCGCTGGCAACGGGTCAAGTCGGCGTATGATTTGCTGACGCAGGGACGCGCCGAATTCCGCGCGGACAATCCGCTGGCCGGGCTGGAGGCCGCTTACGCTCGCGGCGAGACCGATGAATTTATCAAGGCCACCGCGATCCTGTCGCCGGACGCCAAGCCGGTGAAGATGGAAGACGGCGACGCGGTGATCTTTCTCAACTTCCGCTCCGACCGCGCACGGCAGCTGTCGCGGCCGTTCATCGAACTTGATTTCAGCGAATTCGAACGCGAAGTCACGCCGCGTCTGGCCACCTATTGCACGTTGACCGGCTACAGCGACGACTTCGACGTGTCGGTCGCGTTTCCGCCCGAGCGCATCAAGAATGGCCTGGGCGAATACGTCGCCAACCTTGGCCTGCGCCAGCTGCGCATTGCCGAAACCGAAAAATATCCGCACGTCACTTTCTTTTTCAACGGCGGCGAGGAAATTTCCTTTCCTGGCGAAGATCGCGTGCTGGTGCCGTCGCCCGATGTCGCAACCTACGATCTCAAGCCCGAAATGAGCGCTTTCGAGGTCACCGACAAACTGCTCGCGGCAATCAACGGCAAACAGTACGACGTCATCGTCTGCAACTATGCCAACCCGGACATGGTGGGGCATACCGGCGATCTGCAAGCGGCGATCAAGGCAATCGAAACCGTCGACATCTGCCTGGGCCGGGTGGTGGAGGCGCAGCTGGCGCGCGGTGGCGAAGTGCTGGTGACGGCCGACCACGGCAACGCCGAACTGATGCGCGACGCCGAAACCGGGCAGCCCTATACCGCGCATACCCTGAACCTGGTGCCGCTCATCTACATCGGCCGGCGTCATGCCATACTCGCCAAAACCGGCGCGCTTGAAGACATCAGCCCGACCCTGCTGAAAATGATGGGATTGCCGCAACCCCCTGAAATGACCGGTGAAGCCCTGCTTCAATTTGAGTAAGCCTGCCCGCTTCGGGTAAGCTCGGCAGGGTGAACTTCAAACAATTCCTCGTCCTGCTGGCGCTGCTGGGCCCGCTGGGTGCCGGCGCCAACCAGGTCGAACGCAGGCAATCCGAGCTCGACGCGCTCAAGCAGCGTCTGCAAACCCTGCAGACGGAGTTTCGCAACACGCAGGCGCATCGTCAGGAAGCGGCCGACGAACTGCGTCAATCCGAGCGCGCCATCAGCAGCGCGGTGCGACAGCTGCGCGAGCTGGACGGCGAACGCCAGCGCACCCATAGCGATCTGCAGACGCTGACGCAGCAGGCTGAAGCCGTTGCGGCACGCATTCGCCAGCAACAGGCGAGCCTGGGACAGGCACTCAAGGCCGCCTACCAGCGCGGGCAGGGCGACGCGTTCAAACATATCCTCAATGGCGCCGATCCCAATCAGACCATGCGCGACCTGCGTTATCTGGCGCACCTGTCACGTGCCCGACATGCCCAGATCGAGACGCTGCGCGCCGATCTCGCCCACCTGGCGGCACTGCAGCAGCAGACCGCGCAAAAAACGACCGAGTTGACGCAGTTGCAGGCAGCGCATGAGGCCGAGCAAAAGAAGCTGCTGGCCGATAAGCGTGCCCGCGAGGCGGTGCTGCAGAATCTGTCGGTGCAAATCCAGCAGCAGCGGCGTGAAATATCCAGCCTGAAACGTGACGAGCGCAGCCTGACACAATTGGTGGAGCGCCTCAGCCGCCTGATGGCGCAGCAGGCAGCCCGCGAGGCGGCGCGCGCCCGTGCTGCACAGCAGGCACAGAAATCCCCGAAGGCCGAGACGAACGTGGCCGGCCAGCCTCGCCGTGCAGTGGCCGTGAATACCGAAACGCCGGTGGCGTTTCGCTCGGAACGGCCTTTTTCGAAGCTGAAAGGTCTGCTGCGCTTGCCAGTTGCAGGGGAACTCGTGAATCGCTTCGGGGCTCCGAGAGAGGAGGGTGGAGTGAGCTGGAAAGGCCTGTTCATCCGTGCTGCGCAAGGGTCGGCGGTGAAGGCGATCGCTGCCGGGCAGGTGGTGTTTGCCGAATGGCTGCGCGGTTTCGGCAACCTCATTATTGTCGACCACGGCGAGGGCTATATGAGCCTGTACAGCAATAATGAAAGTCTGTATAAGCAGGTTGGCGAGCGGGTTCAGCCCGGCGACGCGATCGCCGCGGTCGGCAACAGTGGCGGCCAGCCCGACCCCGGCCTGTATTTCGAAATGCGGCATCAAAGCCGCCCTGTTAATCCCCTCCTGTGGGTGAAGTGAGATGACGCACAAGGCAAAATTCGTACTCGTCGGACTGGTCGGCGTACTGGCGGGCGCGGCGCTGACGGTCAATCTGTCGGCGATCGCCAACAAGGACGCGGAGACGGCGCTGCCGGTCGAGGAGCTGCGTGCCTTTACCGATGTGTTCGCCCGCATCAAGAGCGATTACGTCGAGCCGGTGGAAGACAAGAAGCTGATCACCGAGGCGATCAACGGCATGCTGACCGGTCTGGATCCGCATTCCGCGTATCTGGACGCCGAAGGCTTCAAGGATCTGCAGGTGGGCACGCAGGGCGAATTCGGCGGCCTGGGCATCGAAGTCGGCATGGAAGACGGCTTCGTCAAGGTCGTTTCGCCGATCGAGGACACGCCAGCCTTCAAGGCCGGGGTCAAGCCTGGCGATCTGATCATCAAGCTCGACGATACCCCGGTGAAGGGCATGACGCTGAACGATGCGGTCAAGCGCATGCGCGGCAAGCCGGGGGCGACCATCAAGCTCACCATCGCGCGCAAGGGTGTCGACAAGCCCATCGTGCTGACGCTGACGCGAGCGGTCATCAAGATCCGCAGCGTCAAATCCAAGCTGCTGGAAAACGGCTACGGCTATGTGCGCGTGACGCAGTTCCAGGAGCACACCGGCGAGCTGCTGGCAGAGGCCCTGGGCAAGCTGTACAAGGACAACAAGGCGCCGCTCAAGGGGTTGATTCTCGATCTGCGCAACGACCCGGGCGGTTTGCTCAATGGCGCGGTGGCGGTGGCGGCGGCTTTCGTCAAGCCCGACAGCCTGGTGGTGTATACCGAGGGCCGTACCGACGACGCCAAGATGCGGCTGACTGCCAGCCGTGAAAATTATCTGCGTCCGATGCAGATCGATTATCTGAAAAATCTGCCGGACGGCGTGAAGCAGGTACCGATGGTGGTGCTGGTGAACAGCGGATCAGCCTCGGCATCCGAAATCGTGGCGGGCGCCCTGCAGGACCACAAGCGCGCCGTCGTCATGGGCACCCGCACCTTCGGCAAGGGCTCGGTGCAGACCATCCTGCCGATTGGCAATGGCACGGCGATCAAGCTCACCACCGCGCGCTATTTCACGCCGAACGGGCGTTCCATCCAGGCCATGGGCATCGAGCCGGATATCGTGGTGGAAGACCCGGCGATGCCGGAAGCGGATGACGGACTGGGAATTCGCGAGGCCGATCTCGACAGGCACCTGAGCAATCCAAATGGCGGGGAGACGGCCCCGGCGAGCAAGCCGGCCGACAGCATCAAGGCGCCGCCGGCCGAGCAGCCGGGTAAGGATAAAAAACCGCTGACGCTGGAGCCGGGCGAGATCGTGTCGAAGAACGATTTTCAGGTGAATCAGGCGCTCAATCTGCTGAAAGGCCTGCAAATCCTGCAGGGGCGCTGAGCAGGAATGCGCTGTCGCTGTCCCGGCAGCTGCAGCGCAAACGACGCGGTATATACTGTGCCTATCTAGCCTGTCGGGGGTGCCATGCGTCCGTGTGACCTCGAGAAAAGCCGCGAAATCGTTTTCCATTCCTTGCCCACGGGCCAAGTGGAACGCGCCCTGTCCCTGCTGCAGGGCCTGGAAGGCTTGCAGGTGACGCTGGGGGCGGAGGCCGACCGCCTGCTGGTGAGCTACCACATCTGCGAGTACACCCTGGAAGGGCTCGAAACTGCACTGGCGAGTCAAGGATTCCATCTCGACAACAGCCTGCTCAGCAAGCTCAGGCGTGCACTGGCCTATTTCTGCGAGAGCGTGCAACGGCGCAATGTCGCGGCCGATGAACCGGACATCAAATCACAGCAGGCTTTCATGAAGGTCTACGAACGCCATCTGCATGGCGATTGCGACGAGACACCCGAGGAATGGCGCGGCTATAAATAGCCGCGCCGCCGTGTATGGACATGAATGACGATCAACTCCTGCGCTACAGCCGGCATATTCTGTTGCCGCAAGTCGGCGTGGACGGACAGGTGCGTATCTCCGAGGGCGCGGTGCTGATCGTCGGTGCCGGGGGGCTGGGATGCCCGGTGGCACTCTATCTGGGCGCAGCCGGTGTCGGCAGGTTGCTGCTGGCCGACGGCGACAGCGTCGATCTCACCAACCTGCAGCGCCAGATCGGCCACGTTAGCGCAGCGATCGGGCAGAACAAGGCCGATTCGCTCGCCCGCAGCGTGCAGGCCATCAACCCCGAAATCGAAGTGCAGCCCATTCGTCAAACGCTCGTCGGCAATGCCCTGCACGAGGCGGTGGCGGCGGTGGATCTGGTGGTCGACGCATCGGACAACTTTGCTACCCGGCATGCCGTCAACCGTGCCTGTGTGCTGCTCGGCAAGCCGCTGGTGTCGGGCGCCGCGATCGGGTTTTCGGGACAGCTGGCCACCTTCGATCCGCGCCATGCCAGCAGCCCCTGTTATCACTGCCTGTTCCCTGATCAGGCGGGTGAGCCCGAATTACGCTGTGCCGAGGCAGGGGTGTTTTCGCCGCTGGTTGGCGTGATCGGGGCGATGCAGGCGCTGGAGGCGCTGAAATATCTGGCCCGGGTGGGCGAGCTGCTGGTGGGCAGGCTGCTGTTGTGGGACGGCCTGCGCACCGATGCCCGCGTGATGACGGTACCGCGCGACCCGGCCTGCCCGGTATGCGGCCCCGACAGCGTTCAGGCAGGGTGAGCGTCGAGCAGGCGTGACAGCAGCAGGTCGATGTCGCCGTCCGGCGCGCGGGTAAACCCGCTCTTGGCAAACTGGTGCCAGCGCCCCACCACCACGCATTGCAGCAGATTGGCCAGCGGTGCGCTGAGTTCAGCCTGATTGTCTCCGAAAAAACGCAGGCATTGCCGCAACTGGGCTTCGATGCGGTCATGCAGTTGATTGATGCGTTTTTGCAGGCGCTCGTTCTCGTGCACCAGTGCTTCACCGATCAGCACCCGCGTCATGCCGGGATTTTTTGCAGCGAAATTCAGCAGCATACCGAGGATGGCCCTGATCTGCGCGGACGGCAAGGGGGTGTCAGCGGTGATGCGCGCGATCAGCCCGAACAGCGTCTGTTCGATGAACTCGATCAGGCCTTCATACATCTGTGCCTTGCTGGAGAAGTGGCGGTATAGTGCCGCCTCCGACACGCCGGCACGTGCGGCGAGAGCGGCCGTGGTGATTTTCTCGGGCTGCGGTTCCTGCAGCATCGCGGCCAGCGTCTGCAGAATCTGCGCGCGGCGCTCGCCGGGTTTTCTGACTTCCCCTACCATCAGGCACTCCCCTGTTTTTATTAGGGAATGATTATCGCTGATGTTGAGTTAAATGGTGGGTCTGCACGGACTTGAACCGTGGACCAAGGGATTATGAGTCCGTCGCACACTGTGTGTGCTCGTTCCCCTGCTCTTATGCACCTAGCTATATCAACTACTTACAGGCAATCAATCGGGATGATTGCTTGAACCTGCATCAACAAAGTATAGCCCACTTGGCACAGAATTGACACGGAAACTTCTTGTAAGCTGTTGAACTTATTGGGCTATCAAGAAATTGCACACCGGGGGCAAGGGGGGCATGGGGTGGCCTGTACATATATTGCATCTCACCTAAAAAATCGCTCACAGAAATCTCAACGAAATGCCCCCTAGCACTCACTAGGAAGCCCGCTACGGGGTTTAAACCGTTAGGGGTACACTTCCATGGCAGTCAAAAATTGCACTGATAAAAAGGGGGTAGGGAATGATTACAAAGACGATCTTGAATATTTGCTTGGTTGGGGCTGTTGCTGGTTGTGCAACAAACGTAACGATGACAGGGAAAGCTTATCCACCTGTCCCGGTTACGAATGTAAAAGTCCTGTTCACAGATAAACCTAAATGTGACTATGAGGAACTTGGGTTTATCGGAACCCCCGCTATGTGGAATCAAAATGCGGCGGTACAGTCAGCGCGGGAAAAAGCGGCAGAAATTGGCGCTGATTATCTGCTCATACAGAATGTATCTGTGAACATGTATAACGATGCCATGGTAAGCGGCATGGCCTACAAGTGCGGGAAGGTGGACAGGGAGAAAGTGGAAATTAGCCCCCCATCTGCCAAATAATAGTCTGTTAAAATATTAATTGCGGTGCTAGTTACGGGCGTAGCTTGCTCAATGGATAGCCTCCTATGCTACTTACCGGTCTTCCTTGGGTCTGACTGGTCGGCTGTATAAGGTAGCTTCCCATTCTGTAAGCGCAAACAGTGGGGACATGACCCCGCGCCATACGACTAGCAGGGGAAGAATCTTCCTTCCAACTTGTGCAGCTAACAACTGCTAATGTCTTAGACCGTAATTATCACTGTCTAGCATCCATGCGGGTTGCAGGATAGGCAGCGGTATGAGTAATGTATATATACCTAGTATTTAATATCTATTGTTGGTGTTTGGTTTAGATATTTCTTGTAACTCTCAATCATCTGTTGCTTAAGTTGTTCTTGATGTTTGGTTTGTACGATGAAGCTATCGTGTACAGGCAAACAGACAATATCTTGTCTCATCAGCGTAAGCGTTATATCTACTGCTATCTCACCCTCAAGGGATTGCAGCGTATACCCATGATCTTTGTTGTATAGCCATTCAAGAATCGGAGTATGCAGATTTTCAAGGGCTTCAATCATCCCGACTGCCTCATCCTTTGAAAGGGAAGGTAACAGCTTCCTGCCTTTCCTTTTCCGCTTGATGTTCTCCTTCTTGATTCCAAGTAAGACAGACTTAGTTGCAGCCTCCTTAGAATTGTTATTAAGCATCCGCATCATTGCCAGCTTTAACAAGTCCCTTTCATATCCCGGAACAGCGTAGCAATCTTCTGGGATAGGTGCCCCGGTAAATAGCCGATACATCATCGACGGATGATTAGCCTTGTAGTCCAGTTCCGTTACCGCTTCGCCCTCAATGGTGATGGTTTTTCTATATTCCCGTTCTACGGCTTGCCATACCCCGCCGCAGATACGACCACCAGCCCAGAAGTCACTATTGTTGAAGGAACGGAAAACACTTTTATCCGTGAGCTGGACAAACCCATCTGTTTCTAATGCCTTGCGGGATACTTCAATTCTGGTGGCCGCATACAGCTTATTAAGAAGCAGCATCCCCACCTTGATTTCGTTTGTCCTGCCGTTCTCCTCAAAAGCAATTACCCGCTTTTCCTCATCCTTAAGAATTACGGCAGGCTTTTCTATTTCAGGGTTGATTGTGGGGACAGAATAAATATCCCTGATTTTGATTAGGTCAAGCAGCTTATCTGTAGCCTTAATACGACTGATGCGCCCCCATCCTGTAGCTGGATTGTATTTACCCTTTACCTGTTCGATGTACCCAAGGCTTATCAGGCGATCAACAACACCGACAAGGGCGAACGTAATGTAAATACCAGCGTTACGGGTTCCGTCAGAATAGGCACTCTTGTCACGGGAAAAACTCCGCCAAGGGTTGTTAGACGCCTTCGCTGCTAACCATAAATCAGTTATTAGCATCCTCACATTTTTCCAATGTGTAGCCCTGTCTTTACGGGGCGGCTTGATTACCTCATCAACGAAATACGAAACAACCCCCAACACTGTTTTGTGTTCGCTGTAGTCGCATACATCCAGCATGGGGGCGGATTCGATGAGGTCAGCCATACAGCACCAGCATTGCCTGTTCTTCTTCCTCCGTGAGTGTCTTTTTATCTAGCAAGGGGGTTTTCCCCCACACCCGATATTGGCCATCAAGGATATGCGTAACCCGCATAAGGCCAACAGATACAAGATATTCCATAGCTGCTAATTCTTCAGGCGTCATAGGTCTTTGTCCTTATGTTTCTCAGGCGGCTGTGGCTGCTTCTTTTTATCCGCTTGTTGCTTCGATTCCTTCGCCTTCTGAGCAGCCCTCTTATTGAACCGGGCAGCATCAAGCAGATATAGGTGGTCTTCGTTCATTGCATCACCTCATGTTCTGAATAGCTGTCGCCCGTTGTAAGAGCGTTTACCAAATCTTGCACGTCATCCCATCCGGTTAGATCGGAATGCGTAAGGTCTGACATTCCGACCACTATCGGAAAAGGGAAGGCTGCATACTCAAATTCGATCAGCTCGTTATGCTTGCTGGCCTGTTCGATCAAGTGCGGATACTCTTTAAGCTGCCACCCAACTTCACGCATATCAATCAAAATGCCGCTTTCAAGTTCCCCCGGATTAGTCGGGTGCTCCAAGGCATAAAGAAGATAGGCGGCATACGTGCCAGCCAAAACCTTGTCCAGTTCGTTGGGGTTGCGAAGGGTGAATGCAGCCTTGTAAAAGTAGCTGTAACGGTGGCTCCTTGTGCGATAGGCCAAGGTCAATTTGTCCGTCACCACATGCATGTCGATTCCTTGGCGCATGTCTTCCACCTTCGTTGGGGTCTGGAAGAAGATCGGTAGCAAATTTTCCCGAATTAAAATTTCCCCTGCCATTTGATTCATGGCCGGGATATAGGCGTCACTTCGCTTTCTGAACTTGTCGTAGCTCATGGCTTGATGTTTCCCAGCGGGCTTTTAAGGGCACCGCTATCACTTGCAATTTCGGGGGCATGGTAGGCGTCCAGAATTTTTTTAAGTTCAGCCATGGCCTTCCTATCAGGGCGATAGGCCATGAAATCTTTCATCCGTTCCTTTTCGGCCAAAGCCGCATAACTAGGGGTAGTTTTTTGTTTTTTCATATTCGGGAAAAACCTTGAAGGTGTATTGTGGGGTTATGTTGTGCTGCTTCATGAAACGCGAAACGGCCGCTTGGTTCCATCTTTCCCCATCAGGCCGCCACAGTTCCCGCTCGTTTAATTCCTGGGCTATTTCCCTTTGCCCGTGCCGTTCAACTAGTAGGCGAATCAAGGGAACTAGAAGTTCTTCGTTCACTTCGCATTCCTGTTTTTGAGGTGGAACGCTAGCCCCATGTTTGCTCTGTCGGTTTTCATCTGGCGCTGTACGGGAACGCTCCAATAAGCACGGGGGTCGTTCATACGAAGGTCGTCGTAAAACTCTTTGTTTCGGTTAGGGCGCTGGATGACTTCCTGATTGTGGGCATCCTGTTCGGCCATCACCTGCATAACGGCTTTGGTTCGTTGTTCGTCTTGCCACGCTTCACGGGCTGCGCGAATTTCCCACTTCGCCCGTCCCGTCTTGGCTTGAAGCAACATGCCTTGCCAGTCCGGCTCCCCGCTATCGCTTCCTTGGTGGCGGATAGCGTGAAGCTGCAGGGTTAGCCCAACAGCTTTTGCAGTCGTTGCACCCCGGGAATCGTGGCGATTTTCTTGCTTAACTTCGTGGGTTTTGAAGATCGAATCTGCTGCTGCTTTGGGCTGTGAGAATGAATCAACGGGAAGACCGTTTTCATCGAATTGAAGATATTTGCTCATGGGTATTGACGACCTTATAAATAGTTTGTTATGCTTCGTACTCCTGATAAGTCTAATAATGCTGTATATAAAAACAGCAACCCAACATCTTACACGACTATTCGTATCGTGTCAAGCATTATTTTTCGTTTCCACGATACAACATTGATAACTAATAACAAATAGTTTCCGCCTATCCCGCAAACCCGCATGAATAGGGCTTCTTATGTGGGGAAGGGGCTGAAAAGTCATTTCACCCCCTATCTTCTGTGAAAATGCGGCTATCTTCCGCCAACTTCCATCTTCTGTAGCAAGTCAGTAGGGCGTAAATGCGTGTAACGACTCAGCATTTGCATAGTTCGGTGCCCTGAGACGGCAGCCACTTCAAATTGATTTAGCCCCCGCTCAAACAAACGGGATACCGCTTCGTGCCTCAGATCATGGAAGGTGAAATCCAGCAGGCCAGCTTTCTTTAAAGCCAACTCCCATGCCTTGCGGGGAAATGTTGGGAACAGGCGACCAATACCCCTATCACCTAATGCAGCCTTAGCCTTTTGCGTAAGGGGAATGGTTCGGGCTTCCCCGTTTTTGCTGTCCTTCTTTTCTATGACCGACCCGGAAATCTCAGACCATGTGAGGAAAACAATCTCACTTCGTCTCATGCCTGTTTCCAAAGCCAAGACAATCATTCGGGATAGGTAGGGATGCTTTGAGCAAGCAGCCATTAGCCGCTGTTCCTCATCACCTTCAAACCTACGGGTACGGGCATTGCTGCCCTTGGGTTTCCTGATATATTGAATTGGGTTGGATAAAGGCAGCCCCCATTCCTGAGCCGCTATAGTGAACAGATGGCTAACGATAGCCAGTTCTAGCCTGACCGTATTGGATGCAACTACAGCTAAACGCTTGTCCCGATAGGTGGCGAAGTCGGCACCCTTCAGGGATGCCAAGCTTCGTTTAGCCAGGTCAGACCGAAGCCATACCCCAATGCGGTCAACCTCACGGCTTGCCCCTTTCTTCTTTGGGGTGACTTCCCTTTTATACCGTTCAAGGGCTTGGGCTAGGGTAGTTGCTTCGGCCTCACTACGGCAGACAAAGCTGCCCCTGTCCATTTCCCCTTCGATGGTGCGTGCCCATCGGTCAGCATCAATCTTGTTTAGGAAGGATTTTGTTTGAAGGGGAAAACCCTTACGGGTAACTCTTACGTTCCACTTCCCGGATGGAAGCTTTCGGATAGATGCCATTTTCTGCGCCTCACTTGGAACGCAGTTGACACAGCTATCTGTGGCACAGGGAAAGGCTACGCTAACCCTATGTTTTTATGGTGGGTCTGCACGGACTTGAACCGTGGACCAAGGGATTATGAGTCCCCTGCTCTAACCAGCTGAGCTACAGACCCGAAAACGTAAAGCCCCGCGTGGGCGGGGCAGGGCTTACTGTTCGCCGCTGCCGACAAAGCTTTTCAGCTTTTCGGAACGGGTCGGATGGCGCAGCTTGCGCAATGCCTTGGCCTCGATCTGGCGAATCCGCTCGCGCGTCACGTCGAACTGCTTGCCGACTTCTTCGAGCGTGTGGTCGGTATTCATTTCGATGCCGAAACGCATGCGCAATACCTTGGCTTCGCGCGAGGTCAGACTGTCCAGCACTTCGCGGGTGGCGTCGCGCAGGTTGGCGTAGATCGCGGAATCGTCGGGCGACAGCGTGCTGGAATCCTCGATGAAGTCACCCAGGTGCGAATCCTCGTCGTCGCCGATCGGCGTCTCCATCGAAATCGGTTCCTTGGCGATTTTCATGATCTTGCGGATCTTGTCTTCCGGCATTTCCATCTTCAGCGCCAGCGTTGCCGGATCAGGCTCGATGCCGGTTTCCTGCAGGATCTGGCGGCTGATGCGGTTCATCTTGTTGATGGTTTCGATCATGTGCACCGGGATACGGATGGTGCGCGCCTGGTCAGCGATCGAGCGGGTGATCGCCTGGCGGATCCACCAGGTCGCGTAGGTCGAGAACTTGTAGCCGCGGCGGTATTCGAACTTGTCGACCGCCTTCATCAGGCCGATGTTGCCTTCCTGGATCAGGTCGAGGAACTGCAGGCCGCGGTTGGTGTACTTCTTGGCGATTGAAATTACCAGGCGCAGGTTGGCCTCGATCATCTCGCGCTTGGCGCGGCGTGCCTTGGCCTCGCCGGTGGACATCTGCTTGTTGATGTCCTTCAGGTTCTTGATCGGCAGGCCGACGCGGTCCTGCATCGCGATCAGCGCTTCCTGGTGTGCCTTGACCTCGTACTGCACTTTGGCGAGCGTCGAGCAGTAGGCCTTCTTGGCGGCGATTTCCTTGTCCAGCCAGGCCAGGTTGGTTTCGTTGCCGGGGAAGGCCTTGATGAAGTGCGGGCGCGGCATGCCCGAGCGGGTGACGCAGAATTCCATGATCTTGCGTTCGTGCGAGCGTACCTCTTCCACCGCATTGCGGATCTGTTCGCACAGGCCGTCGACCTGGCGCACCGAAAAGCGGATCGCCATCAGCAATTCGGTTACTTCGGTTTGGGCCTTCATGTGCTGCGGGCTGCCGAGGCCGAATTTGGCATGGGCGGCCTGCGCTTTCTTGTAGGCCTTGCGGATGAAGTCGAACTGTGCAAGCGCCTCGGCTTTCAACTGCGCCAGGTTGGCGGCGGCGACCGCTGCGCTGGCGTCTTCGTCGTCCTCGTCAGTGTCGGAGTCTTCGGTTTCCACCGCTTCCTCGGTTGCTGCGGCTGCGGTTTCCACTTCGACAAAACCGTCGATCAGTTCGTCGATGCGCATCTCGTCCTTTTCGACCTGCGCCGCCATGTCCAGAATCTGCTGGATGGTGAGGGGGCACGACGAAATCGCCTGCACCATGTGACGCAGACCTTCCTCGATGCGCTTGGCGATCTCGATTTCGCCCTCGCGGGTAAGCAGGTCGACCGAACCCATTTCACGCATGTACATGCGCACCGGGTCGGTGGTGCGGCCGAATTCGGAATCGACCGTAGTCAGCGCCTGCTCGGCCTCGGCCACCACGTCTTCGTCGGCGACGGCGGGAGCGGCTTCCTGCATCAGCAGGGTTTCGGCATCCGGCGCCTCATCGTAGACCTGGATGCCCATATCGTTGATCATGCTGATCACGCCTTCGATCTGGTCGGCGTCCAGCACTTCGTCGGGCAAGTGGTCGTTGATTTCGGCGTAGGTCAGGAAACCCCGTTCCTTGCCCAGGATAATAAGGTTCTTCAGCTGGGTGCGACGCGCCTCGGCTTCTACCGGCGTCAGCTCTTTCAAGGGGAGCAGCGCTTCGGTTTTTTTGGCGCCACCGCCTGGTTTTCTTCCACGTACAGCCACAGGCTTGTCTCCGCTCAGGTTCTGCCCACGCAAAATGCGCATGCAGAAAAAAATCGTTTAAAAAACCGGCAATTATACCGTAAGCCGGGACCTTGTCTTGACGTTTCTGTTAAGCTAGTATCGTGCCAGTTCGGTCAACTCCAGCCGTTCGCCGGCGCTTAAACTGCTCAACGGCCGCGCGGCAAGCTCCTGCCAGCGGCGGCGCTGCCAGTCATCGCGCAACTGTTTGACTGCGCCGTCGAACTCCGCGTTCCAGTCCCAGCTATCATCTTTGTCGAGCAAATCCGTCATCAGTTCATCGACGAGAGGTTGCAGCGCGCTGCCTTTGGCGGTTTCGCAGAGCGTCTGCGGTTTGAGTGGGCCAACCTCGTGGAGCCAAGCCATCAATTCGCTCATGCGGCTGCTTAGCGGGTCGTTCGCATCCAGCCAGCAGGGGTCGACTTCGGCCGCACGCTGCGGGTTCATCAGCAGCGTACGAGCCAAGCTGCGCACGCGCGATGGTGCCGGACGGCGTTGCGGGCGCGGGGAGATGCGCCGGGGAACGCCGGGCCTGATCCCCATCAAACCGAGGTCATCAGCCTGCAAATGCGTCAGCTCGGCAATGTGTCGCTGGATCAGGCGGGCCAGCAGCGGCGCGGCGATCTTTTCCAGCAGCGGTTTGGCATCCTTGAACAAGGCGGCCCGCCCTTCCTGGGTGTCGAGCTTGCGGTCACGCGAAAGCTCGCGCACCAGAAAAGCCGAGAGCGGCAAGGTGTCGGTGTCCAGCAATTGCAAAAATGCGGCCTGGCCGCGGGTGCGGATATAACTATCGGGATCTTCGCCTTCGGGCAGGAACAGGAAGCTGACTTCCTTGCCGTCCTGCAACGCTTCCAGCGAGTTTTCCAGTGCGCGCCAGGCGGCCTTGCGCCCGGCCTTGTCGCCATCAAAGGCATAGATCAGACGATCGGTGTGGCGCAGCAGGGTGCGCACATGAATCGGCGTGGTGGCGGTACCCAGCGCGGCCACGGCAAACTCCACGCCGTGCTGGGCCAGCGCGACTACGTCCATGTAGCCTTCGACCACGATGGCGCGGCCGGCAGCCTTGATCGCGGCGCGCGCTTCGAACAGACCGTAAAGCTCCGAGCCTTTATGGAACAGCGGGGTTTCCGGCGAATTGAGGTATTTCGGCTCCCCCTGGCCGAGTACCCGGCCGCCGAAGCCGACGATCTGGCCCTTGATGTTCTTGATGGGGAACATGATGCGGTCGCGGAAGCGGTCGTAGCGCCGATTGTCGCCATCGATGACCAGGCCGGAGGCCGCGAGGGCGTCCGCCGTGTAATCGGCAAAAACCTGTTTCAGCGGGGACCATCCATCCGGCGCGTAACCGATGCCGTAGCGGGCGGCGATGGCGCCGGTCAGTCCGCGTTGTTTCAAATAGTCGATGGCATGCGGCGTCTGCTTCAACTGTTTTTTATAGAACTGCGCGGCCTGCTCCAGCGCGTCCCACAGTGCCGGCGGCGGCTTGGGCCGGTCGGGTTCGCCGGATTCCGGCACCGGCAGGCCCACGTCCTGGGCCAGCGCCCCGACTGCGTCGGGAAAGCTCATGTGCTCGTATTCCATCAGGAAACCGAGCGCGGTGCCGTGTGCGCCGCAGCCGAAGCAGTGGTAGAACTGCTTGGTCGGGCTGACCGTGAAGGAGGGTGTTTTTTCGCTGTGAAAGGGGCAGCAGGCCTGGTAGTTCTGCCCAGCTTTCTTCAGCGGCACGCGCCGATCGATGACGTCGACGATGTCGACGCGGGCAAGCAGGGTGTCGATGAAATCGCGCGGGATCATGGTTGCAGCATGATAAACCCGGGCGGGCGCCGGGTGGCGCTCAGCCCGCGAGGCGGGCCTTGATCAGTGCGGAAACCTGCCCCATGTCGGCACGGCCGGCGAGGCGAGGCTTCAGCAGGCCCATGACCTTGCCCATATCCTTGGCGCTGGCTGCGCCGGATTCGGCAATGGCCGCCGCGACTTCGGCCTCGACCTCGGCGGCCGAGAGCTGCTCGGGCAGATAGTCTTGCAGGACAACGAGTTCGGCCTGTTCGGCCGCCACCAGGTCGTCCCGGCCGGCAGCCTGAAACTGGCCGATCGAATCCTTGCGCTGCTTGATGAGTTTTTCTACGATGCTGCCGACCTGCGCATCGTCCAGTTCGATGCGTTCATCAACTTCTTTCTGCTTGATCGCAGCGAGCAGCAGGCGAATCGTACCGAGGCGCGCCGCTTCCCGGGCGCGCATGGCTGCTTTCATGTCGTCAGTAATGCGTGCCTTGAGCGACATGGCGGGACGCGGTTCTGCGTGAACGCAGAATCAGTACATCTTGGGGGGGAGTTGCTGGCCGCGCAGGCGCTTGCTCTGGCGCTTGACGGCGGCGGCGAGCTTGCGCTTGCGCTCGGCGGTGGGCTTCTCGTAGAACTCGCGGGCGCGCAGTTCGGTCAACAGGCCGACTTTTTCGATGGAACGCTTGAAGCGGCGCAGGGCGACATCAAACGGCTCATTTTCTTTGACTTTGACGTGGGGCATCTGAGGATGGCTTCCTAGGAAGCTTCACTAGTTAACGGGGAAAAGCGAGAATAATAACAAGTCTTCAAGGATATTTCCAGAAGGATTTTCCCGGCCTCATCCTGTACACGCGTCGCATTCGGGGGCGAATAAGAATGGGGTTGCGCTTATACAGGGTGCAGGCCGCATCCAGGGGAGCGCCCGCTGACCCAGCCACCGACGTTACTTATGGTGCACCGCAAGCCGTACAGGGCGGGCATCAATCGGACTGCTTACCGAATATAATGGGTGCCGCCCCGATACCCTCGGGGTGCCCTGTCATTTATTGTTGTGAAGCCGCCAATGTCTGAAGCCAACCAGGAATTACAAAACGAAGTCGCTGGACTCATTGTTTCTGCCCTCAACCTCGACATCAACCCGGATGAGATCCAAGCCGATGCCCCTCTCTACGGCGAGGGACTCGGACTGGATTCCATCGACATCCTGGAAGTGGCTTTGGTGGTTTCCAAGCATTTCGGATTTCAGCTGCGTGCCGACAATGCCGACAATGTCGGCATCTTCAGTTCCCTTGCCAACCTGGCTCGGCACATTGCGGCAAACAGGACAAAATGAGCTTGACCCCGGGACGCGTGGCGCGCTGGATCGTCATCGCCGCGGCGGGTGTTGCTTATTCCGTTCTGGCGCATTACAGCGCGGCCACGTCGGCGGCCACCACTTTCCCGTCTCTGGGTGTGGCCGTTTCCTTGGCGCCTTCCCTCGCCATCCTGCTTGGACTCACCTGGCGTTTGCCCATGAAGCTGGCCATGCTGCTCCTGTGGGCAATCGTGGCCGGGTTGTTGTGGGGGTTCTGGGAGGCGCTGGAACGAAATTTCAGCTGGGTTTATTTCCTGCAGCACGCCGCCACCTATGCCATGCTGGCTGCCGCGTTCGGCGTTACCCTGGCACGCGGACGGCAACCCTTGTGCACCCGTTTTGCCGAAGTAGTACATGGCAGCCTCACGTCTGAGGAAGCCCGTTATTCGCGCCAGGTCACGCTGGCGTGGACGCTGTTCCTTCTGGCGGTCAGCCTGGTCTCCTGCGCCCTGTTCTTCTTGGCCAGCATCGAGGTTTGGTCGGTTTTCGCCAACTTCCTCTCCTTCCCACTGGTCATGCTGATGTTTGTCGTCGAATACAGGATTCGCCTGCGCAAGCTGCCGCATCAGAAAAAACACAGCATTATGGATGGCGCACGTGCCTACTGGAAAACGCCAGCTGCGCGCCCGGGCGTTTCCCCTCCCGCCTGTTAGGCGGCCTGCTTGTCGCCCATGTCGACCCTGCCACTCATCACCCATCGCCGTCTCGAAGACGTCATGGCCTGGCGCGGCAGCACACCGGTAAGCGTCAGACAGTTCCTGGGCGAGGTCGGGCACGTCGTCGGCCAGTTGCCCCCGGGACGGCATGTACTCAACCTGTGCGGCGACCGCTACCGCTTCACAGTGGCTCTGGCGGCGTGCATCGTCAGCGGCCGGATCAGCCTGCTTCCCTCCACGCACATTCCGGAGATGGTTCGGCAGATGCAGGCTATCGCTCCGGATGTCTTCTGCATCGTCGATCAGGACGGGAGCAGTGTTGAACTGCCCACTTTTCGCTATCCCGAACAGATGCCGCCGTTCGCGTCCGCCCCGGCGATTCCTTGCATCGATTGCATGCAGTTGATTGCCCAGGTCTTCACCTCCGGCTCCACCGGCGCGCCGGTACCCCATGCCAAGCGCTGGGGCAGCCTGGTGCGCAATGTGCGGGCGGAGGCGGAACGTCTGGACATCGGCACCGCCCATGCCATCCTTGGCACCACCCCGCCCCAGCACATGTACGGCCTGGAGTCCACAGTCCTTCTTCCGCTGCAAAGCGGCGCCGCGCTGCATGCCGGCCGCCCCTTCTACCCGGCGGACATCTGCGCCGCGCTGGAGAACCTGCCGCGCCCCCGCCTGCTGGTCACCACCCCCTACCACCTGCGCGCCCTGCTCATGGATCAGGCTACGCTGCCGGCGGTCGACCAAATCCTTTCGGCCACCGCCCCGCTGTCGCAGGACCTGGCTAGGGAAGTCGAATCCCGTTTCGGCGCGCCGCTCCACGAGATTTACGGCTGTACCGAAACCGGGCAACTCGCCTCCCGGCGCACTACGGCCGGCGCCACATGGCAAACCCTGCTAGGTGTCAGTCTGCGCCGCGAAGGACAAACGCTTTGGGCCGAGGGCGGGCATATTGACAGACCGACCCGACTCGCCGATGTCATCGAACTCGTCGGCGATGGCCCGGTTTCGACCACTTTCCTGCTGTATGGCCGGCATGCCGACCTGGTCAATATCGCCGGCAAGCGCACCTCGCTCGCTTATCTCAACCATCAGTTGAACGCCATCCCGGGCGTACAGGATGGCGTCTTTCTGCTGCCCAGGGAGGACGGCCCGGATGGAATCGGCCGCCTTGGCGCACTGGTGGTCGCCCCCGGGCTCACCCCGGCAGCCCTGAACCAAGCCCTGCGCGAGCGTATCGACCCCGTCTTTCTGCCGCGTCCCCTGCTGTTCGTCGATGCCCTGCCGCGCAACGCCACCGGCAAGCTCCCCAGCCAGATCGCGCAGGATCTGCTGGGCACTCTGCAGGCCCAGGCTGCAACCGGGACGTCGGCATGAGCGAACACGCCATCCCCTTGCCCACCCCCGTCGACCACCCGGCCTATGCCGGGCACTTCCCCGGTCGCCCCATCCTCCCCGGTGTCGTTTTGCTCGACGCGGCGCTGCATGCCCTGGCGACGCGGCAGGGCATGCCTGGAATGCATGGCTTGGCGCAACTCAAGTCGGCGAAATTCCATAGCCCGGTTCTGCCCGGTGGGGCGCTTACCCTGCATTATGCCGACGCGCCTTCCGGCGGCTTCCGCTTCGAGATCCGCTGTCTTGATATCCATGGCGGCGAGCGCAGCGTGGCGAGCGGTGCCGTTGTTTTTTCGCAGATGCCTCAGGCATGAACGCCCCGGCACCGGAGAGTGCGCGCCATGCCTCGCAGCAAGCGGAGTGGGTCCGGCGTCCGGAGCGCAGCAATTGGACCATGCTGCGCCTGATGAGCTGGATCTCCCTGCGCCTGGGTCGTGCCCCCGCCCGGTTCGTCCTGTCCGGCATCAGCCTCTACTTTCTGCTTTTCGCGCCTGCCGCCAAGGCCGCTTCCCGCGCCTATCTGCGCCGGGCACTGGATCGGGAACCCGGATTCTCCGACCTGTTTCGGCACTTCCACAGCTTTGCCTCCACCATCCACGACCGGCTCTTTCTGCTCAATGGGCGCTTCGACCTGTTTCGGGTGGAGGTGCAGGGCGAGGATGTCATCCAGGAGGTGCTGGCCGCCGGGCGCGGCGCTTTCCTGATGGGCGCGCACATGGGCAGCTTCGAGGTGGTGCGCGCCATCGGCCGCCGCCAGCCCGGCCTCAGGGTGGCCATGGTCATGTACGAGGAAAACGCCCGCAAGCTCAATGCCGCGCTGGCCGCGATCAACCCGACTGCAGTGCAGGACATCATCCCCTTGGGGCAGCTCGACTCGATGCTGCGGGTGCAGGCCAGCCTCGACGAGGGCATGGCCCTCGGCGTGCTGGGCGACCGCACCCTCGGCGGCGATCCGACCCTGCGCGTTCCCTTCCTGGGCGCGGCTGCCGAATTCCCGCTCGGCCCCATGCGCCTGGCCGCCATGCTGAAGCGTCCGGTGCTGTTCATGAGCGGGCTCTACCTGGGCGGCAACCGCTACGTCATCCACTTCGAGCGGCTGGCCGATTTCAGCAATGTCGAACGGACCGGCCGCGATGCCGCCATCCAGTCTGCCGTGGCGGCCTACGCCGCCTGCCTGGAACGCCATTGCCGCGCCGCACCCTACAACTGGTTCAACTTCTTCGATTTCTGGCGCCCCAAGGATGCCGGCTAACATGACCCGACTCACGCGACCCCGCTTTCGGCTGTGTGCCCTGGTCTGGCTGGCGCTGCTGGCCAGCCCCCTCGTTCAGGCCGCACCGCTGAGTATCGCCCAGTTCATGGCCGGTCTGGCGAAGAGCCCGCAAGGCGCGGCCACCTTCACCGAGAAAAAATACCTTGCCATCCTCGAGCAGCCCGTCGAGTCTTCCGGCGAACTGCTGTTCATCGCGCCGGCCCGCCTGGAAAAACGCACCCTGAAACCACGGCCCGAGACCATGGTGCTCGACGGCGACACCCTCACCCTTGAACGCGGCCGCCGCAAACATGTGCTGCAACTCAAGGACTACCCGGAGGTGGCCGGCATGATCGAGAGCATTCGCGCCACCCTGGCCGGCGACCGCAAGGCCCTGGAACGGGTCTACCATCTGGCCCTGGACGGCAGCACTGAACGCTGGACGCTGGTGCTCACCCCGCTCGATCCCAAGGTCGGCGCCGTCATCGCGCGCATCCGGATGGAGGGGACAAAGGACGTGGTGCGCAGCGTCGAGATTCTCCAGGCTGATGGCGACCGTTCCTTGATGATCATCGAAAAGCGGACGTCGCCGCAATGACCCATACGCGCCGCCGTGGCATCGCCGCCATCGTGCTGTGGCTGATTTTCTTGCTGGCCTGTGCCGGGATCATCAGCCGCACCCACTTCACCACCGACCTGTCGGCATTCTTGCCGCGCAGCCCCACGCCCGAGCAGCAACTGCTGATGGATCAACTTAGCGACGGTCTCGCCTCGCGCCTGATTCTCGTGGGCATCGAAGGCGCCGACGCACCCACCCGCGCCCGGCTTTCCCAGCAGATCGCCCAGCGTCTGCGCGCCGACCCCACGTTTGTCAGCGTCAATAACGGCGAGCCCGTCAACACCGAGCGCGACCGTGCTTACCTGTTCGACAATCGTTACCTGTTGAGCCCGGCAGTGACGCCTGAACGCTTCAGCGTGGACGGTCTGCATGCCGCCTTGAGCGACAGTATCGATCTACTGGCCTCGCCTGCCGGGTTGCTGGTCAAATCCCTCCTGCCGCGCGACCCGACCGGGGAAATGGTGCAATTGCTCGAGCAGCTCGACAGCGGCAGCCAGCCGAAGCTGGTGGAGGGGGCATGGGCATCGCGCGATGGCACGCGCGCCTTGATGCTGCTGCAAACGCGCGCCGCGGGAAGCGACACCGACGCCCAGCAACACGCCATGGCCGCCATTCGGCAGGCGTTCGAGCAGGCAGCCAGCGCAACCGCCTCCGCCCAACTGGCGATGACCGGTCCCGGCGTGTTTTCGGTGACGTCGCGCGACACCATCAAGACACAGGTCTCCCGGCTGTCCGTCATCAGCCTTGCACTCATCGCAACCCTGCTATTGCTCGTTTATCGTTCCTTCAGCGCCCTGGCATTGGGCTTGTTGCCCGTCATCAGCGGTGTGCTGGCGGGCATTGCGGCGGTCAGCCTGGGCTTTGGCGCGGTGCACGGCATCACCCTGGGATTTGGCACCGCCCTGATCGGCGAAGCCGTGGATTATTCAATCTACCTGTTTGTGCAATCGGAACGGAACCGCGCGGATCATCAAAGCTGGATCAAGTGCTATTGGCCCACCATTCGTCTCGGCGTGCTGACTTCGATAGCCGGGTTTGCTTCGCTGCTGCTGTCCGGCTTTCCCGGGTTGGCACAACTCGGCTTGTATGCTATTGCCGGGCTGGTCACGGCCGCAACGGTGACGCGCTTCGTCCTGCCTTCTCTGCTGCCCGCAAACTTCCATATTCATGATGTGTCGGGCATCGGTCTCGCCCTGTCTCGTGTCGTACACCGAGCTGCAGTGCTGCGCTGGCCTGCGGCGATCGTGGTGCTGGTGGCCTGCGCCATCGTGGTCGCTAACCGTGCCAGTTTGTGGAACGACACAATCGCGTCGCTCAGTCCGGTGTCGCAAGCCGATGTGGAACGCGATACCCGTTTGCGCGCCGATATGGGCGCGCCGGATGTGCGCTACCTGGTCGTCGTATCCGGGACGACCCAGGAATCCGTATTGCTTGCCTCCGAGCGCGTTTCCACGCTGCTGCAAACGCAAGTCGAGCAAGGTCGACTCGCCGGATTCGAAAGCCCCAGCCGTTATCTTCCCAGCTTGGCCACGCAACGCGCCCGCCAGGACAGCCTCCCTTCCCGCCCCATTCTGGAAGGACGCCTAGCGCAAGCGGTTCAAGGCCTGCCGGTGCGCGCGCAACTGTTTACGCCGTTTCTGGCCGACGCCGCTACTGCGCGCAGCCAGCCTTTGCTGCAGGCAAGCGACCTGCAGCAGACCTCGATGGCGATGGCGGTCGATGCCTTGCTCATCCAGCAACGGGGGCAATGGCGTGCCTTATTGCCGCTGACCGCGCCCGAGGGGGGCAGCATCGACGCCGATCCTATTCGCGCTGCCTTGAGCACGATCCCGGGTGTGCTGTTTGTAGACATGAAAGCCGAATCGGATCGTCTGTATTCCGGCTACCTGCATGAAGCCATCGTGCTGTCGCTCGGCGGGCTGGTCGCCATTATCGGCTTGCTGTTCGTGGTTTTTCGCTCGCCCACGCGTGTGCTGCGCATCATCGTGCCGCTGGCCGCTGCGGTCATGACCATCACCGCGGGATTAAGCGTATTTGGCCAACAAATGATCATTCTGCATCTGGTGGGTTTGTTGCTGGTGGTCGCAGTGGGCTCCAATTACGCCCTGTTTTTTGATCGGCCCGATCCGCGCACGCCCATCCTGCCGCGCACGCTTGCCTCGATGCTGTTTGCCAACCTAACCACCATCATAGGTTTTGGGCTGCTTGCGTTTTCCAACGTATCCATCTTGCAGGCGATGGGCGTGACCGTCGCGCCGGGCGTCATCCTGGCGTTGATTTATGCGGCGATTTTTGCCCGGCAATCCGATGCGGGATCCAGTCATGCGTGACCCAGCCTGGCAACCCACCCTGTTGATCCGCGCATCCATCGCGCTGCATGGGCTGGCGTTGGTGGCCGTGATCGCCGACCCCACGCAATGGCGTTGGGCGTTGGGCGCCGTGGTGGTGAATCACCTGTTGCTGACCGCCGTCAGCCTGTGGCCGCGCAGCAACTGGCTGGGACCGAACTGGACACGGCTACCCGCCGCCGCCACGGCCAGACATGAAATCACCCTGACGATCGACGATGGCCCCGACCCCCTCGTCACCCCGCAGGTGCTGGATATTCTGGATCGATATGCCGCACGAGCCACCTTTTTCTGTGTGGGCGAAAAAGCGGCACGCTATCCGGATTTATGCCGGGAAATCGTGCGCCGTGGCCATGCCGTGGAAAACCACAGCCAGCACCACCGCCATTATTTTTCCCTGTTGGGCCCGCGTGGTTTCATGCGCGAGTTGCAAGCCGCACAAAGCACCCTCGGCCAGATTACCGGTCAGCGCCCCATGTTTTTCCGTGCCCCTGCCGGCTTGCGCAATCCTTTTCTCGACCCCGTGCTGGCGCGACTCGGCTTGACGCTCGCCAGCTGGTCGGCGCGGGGTTTCGACACCCGCATCGGTGACGCCGAGCGGGTCAAGCATGCACTATTGCGTGGGCTGCGGGAGGGCGCTATTTTGCTGTTGCACGATGGCAATGCAGCACGGTCGCACCGTGGCATTCCGGTCATTCTCGAGGTGCTGCCAGCTGTGCTGGAGTCGGCGGCGGCTGCCGGGCTGCGTTTTGTCAGCTTGCGGGACGCCCGTTCATGACCGGCACATACCGCATGAGTCGGCACTGCCGCAGCCCGGAGACCTGGCCTTGAAAGATGGTCAGCAAGCGCCCTGGTACCGACAGATTGCCGCGGTCATCACCCAGCATGGGATTCTGAAAGGGATAGGAACGCCGCTTTTTATCGGCCTGTTTTTCGTGGCGTATTTCTATGTGCTCAAAACCCCGGCCTACCCGACCACCGTGATGCCCTTTACCTGGCTGGATCGGATGATCAGTTTTCAGCCGTGGGCGATGTCGCTGTATGTCTCATTGTGGGCGTATGTTTCCCTGCCGCCGGCATTGCTCGCGACGCGACGCGAACTCTATCGTTATGGTATGGCGATGGCCGCAACCTGCCTGGTGGGGCTGCTTGCTTTTTACTTCTGGCCCACCGCGGTTCCCGCAGCCGATATTGACTGGACCCGATATCCTGAAGTGGCTTTTCTTAAAAACGTCGATGCCGCAGGCAATGCCTTTCCTTCGCTGCATGTCGCTACGGCCATTTTTTCGGGTATCTGGCTGGATCACCTGCTGCGCCGATTCGGCGCGCCGCGGTGGAGTCGGCTGTTCAACTGGATGTGGTGTATCGGCATCATTTATTCCGCCCTCGCCACCCGCCAGCATGTGGCGGTAGACGTGTGGGGCGGCCTTATGCTGGGGGGAGTGGCGGCCTGGCTGTCATTGCGCCACCATGCCTGCGCAGCGCCAACACCCGGCCGGATTTGAAGGAAAGCGGCCTGTGGAATTTATTAAAAACGCACGACATCTGGATGGGTTGACTTGTTGAATTCGCTCTGGCTTTCCCATTTCACCGCTGCAAGCAGCCTTGGCCACGGCCTGGAGGCGACGCTGGCTGCCTTACGTGCGCAAAAGGGCGGTTTGGCACCCTGCGCCTTCGAGACGGTGACCGACCTGCCAACGTACATCGGCGAAGTGGCCGGCATCGACGAGGCGTCTTTGCCGGCGAGCCTCGCCGAATACGAGTGCCGCAACAACCGCCTCGCCCTGCTGGGTCTGCGCCAGGACGGCTTCGATGCCGCGATCGGCGCCGCTGCCGTCCGCTACGGCCGGCGGCGGATCGGCGTGCTGCTCGGCACCAGCACCTCCGGCATCCTGCAGACCGAGCAGGCCTATCGCCGCCGCGACCCGGCGAGCGGCGCGCTGCCGGACGATTTCCACTATCGCACCACGCACAACACATATTCGGTAGCCGACTTCGTGCGCACCTCTTTCAATCTGGAAGGCCCGGCCGTGGTGGTCTCCACCGCCTGCTCGTCGAGCGCCAAGGTGTTCGCCTCGGCGGCACGGATGATCGCGGCCGGCGTGATCGACGCCGCCATTGTCGGCGGCGTCGACTCGCTGTGCCTGACCACCCTGTATGGCTTCAATTCGCTGGAGCTGCTCTCGCCCGAACCCTGCCGCCCCTACGACGTGGATCGCAACGGCCTCTCCATCGGCGAGGCGGCGGCCTTCATCCTGCTGGAGCGCCCGGCCGCCAGCCTCGATGCCGACGCCGTGCTGCTGCTGGGCGCGGGTGAATCGAGCGACGCCCACCACATGTCGTCGCCTCACCCGGAGGGCCTGGGCGCGCGCATGGCGATGGAAGCCGCACTCAAGACTGCGGGCCTGCAGCCTGCCGACATCGACTACATCAATCTGCACGGCACCGCGACGCCGAGCAACGATGCGGCCGAGGGCAGGGCGGTGACCGCGCTGTTCGGCAGCCAGGTGCCGTGCAGTTCGACCAAGGGCGCGACCGGCCACACCCTGGGCGCGGCCGGCGGTCTGGAGGCTGTCATCAGTGCGCTGGCGCTGCAACACGGTTTTCTGCCGGGCGGGATCAACACGCGTCGCGTCGATCCGGGCACTCCCATCCAGTACCTGACCGCCAACCGCGAGGATGCGCCGCGCCGGGTGCTAAGCAACTCCTTCGGATTCGGCGGGACCAACTGCAGCCTGATCCTGGGGCGCGCGCAATGAAGCTCACCGCCCACCTCGACGGCATCGGCCTGATCGGCCCGGGGCTCGACAACTGGATCGCGGCGCGGCCCATCCTGGCGGGCGCCGCCCCCTACGAATCGCGCCCCCTCGCAGTGGCCGCGCCGGGTGCTAAGCAACTCCTTCGGATTCGGCGGGACCAACTGCAGCCTG
>ERZ761609.1042-NODE-1042-length-27021-cov-25.793481_pt1 | contig 27021 bp, 29 predicted proteins | sample MGYA00511163_ERZ761609 | MGnify/ENA primary metagenome ERZ761609 (study PRJEB28899, sample SAMN02445070) | bioreactor sludge metagenome | biome: EBPR sludge | place: Australia: Brisbane, Thorneside Wastewater Treatment Plant | collected 2011-12-16 ... | reverse complement strand
CCCTACAAGGACACCGCCGGCCCGGCCGTCAACCCGCTGATCAAGATCATCAACATCGTGGCACTGCTGATCGTTCCGCTGATTGCCTGAACCATCGGGCTTCACCTCTGGCCGCCCTGCACGATATAGTGCAGGGCGGTTTTGTTTTTGGGCGGGAACCCGCGGACGTTTCGACCGCCTGAAAACAAGACCCCTTTGGAGAACCCGGCTTGAAACCATTGCGCTTGAAACAGTTGACCGCGGCCTGTGCCCTCGCACTGCCCATGATCGCTCACGCCGGCGGCGTCGACCGCCTGAAGGCCTTTATTGCCGGCGCCAGGACCGCCGAGGCCGACTTCAGCCAGACCGTCGCCGACAAATCCGGCCGCGTCACCCAGCAGGCCAGCGGCAAAATGGCGTTCGCCCGTCCCGGCAAGTTCCGCTGGGATTACAGCACGCCGTACGAGCAGGCGATCGTCGGCGACGGCAGCCGGTTGTGGCTGTACGATGCCGACCTTGATCAGGTCACGGTCAAGTCGCTCGGCGACGTCATCGCCGGAACGCCCGCCGCGCTGCTGGCCGGCGACGACGCCATCGAGAAATACTTTGTCCTGAAAAATGCCGGCGAGGCCGACGGCCTGGAATGGCTGGAAGCCACGCCAAAAACCAGGGACACCAGCTTCGAGCGCATCCGCATGGGCTTCAAGGGCGACGTGCTGGTACAGATGGAATTGTTCGACTTCTTCGGACAGCGCACCACGCTCAAGCTGTCGCGCATGGTGCGCAACCCGTCCATCGCGCCGTCGCGCTTCATTTTCACTCCGCCCAAGGGCGCCGACATCATTGGCGACTGACGACCTTTTCCCCGCCGCCGTGCCCGGGCCGGCGCGCGACGATCCGCGTGCGCCGCTGGCTGAGCGCCTGCGTCCGCACAGCCTCGCCGATGTCGTCGGTCAGACCCATCTGCTTGGCTCCGGCAAGCCGCTGCGGCTCGCCTTCGATTCCGGCAAGCTGCATTCGATGATCCTGTGGGGGCCGCCGGGTGTCGGCAAGACCACCCTGGCGCGGCTGACCGCGCAGGCTTTCGGCGCCGATTTCATCGCCATCTCGGCCGTGCTTTCCGGTGTCAAGGACATTCGCGAAGCGGTCGAGCGCGCGCGCATGAATCAGGGCACCGGCCGCACCACCATCCTGTTCGTCGACGAAGTGCACCGCTTCAACAAGTCGCAGCAGGACGCGTTTTTGCCGCACGTCGAATCCGGGCTGTTCACTTTCATCGGCGCCACCACCGAAAACCCCTCGTTCGAAGTCGTCGGCGCACTGCTGTCGCGCGCCCAGGTCTACGTGCTGAAGTCGCTGACGCTCGACGAGCTCGGCCAGCTGATGCAGCGCGCCCTCAAAGAACTGCCGGGCCTGAAGCTGGGCGAGGGCGTCGACAAGCTCTTGGCCGCCTACGCCGACGGCGACGCCCGCAAATTGCTCAACCTGCTGGAACAGCTCGACGTCGCCGCGCGCACCGCCAAGGTGGGGGAGGTCGACGCCGGCTTCGTCGAAAACGCGCTGGCGCAGTCGCTGCGCCGTTTCGACAAGGGCGGTGAAGCCTTCTACGACCAGATTTCCGCGCTGCACAAGAGCGTGCGCGGCAGCGACCCCGACGCCTCGCTCTACTGGCTGGTGCGCATGCTCGACGGCGGCGCCGACCCGCGCTACCTCGGACGCCGCCTGATCCGCATGGCGAGCGAAGACATCGGCCTGGCCGACCCACGCGCGCTGAGGTTGGCATTGGACGCGGTCGAAACCTACGAGAGATTGGGTTCCCCCGAAGGCGAACTCGCACTGGCCCAGGCCTGCCTCTACATGGCCTGCGCGCCGAAGAGCAACGCCGCCTACGTCGCCTACAACGCGGCGCGCGCCTTCGTGCAGTCCAACCCCTCCAACGATGTCCCCATCCACCTGCGCAACGCCCCCACCAAACTGATGAAGGAACTGGGCTACGGCCGCGCCTACCGCTACGCCCACGACGAGCCCGAGGCCTACGCCGCCGGCGAGCGCTACTTCCCCGACGACATCGAGAAACAGCAGTTCTACGCACCCACCCCGCGCGGGCTGGAAGGCAAGATCGCCGACAAGCTCACGCATCTGCGCAAGCTGGATGAGGAGGCGGGGAAGGGGTAGTAGCGGCTTTCTGTCGCCGTTGTTCGACCGCCATTGCGAGCGTGGCGAAGCAATCCATAACGTCGGCGTAATCACAATCGCTGGATCGCCCACGGACTCCGGTCCACAGCGCACTGAAGTGCGTGCGGAATCGCATGCCGCGCCCGCGCGGGCTTTATGCCTTTCAGGGCGGTTCGAGATGACGGCCCAACGCGCCATTGCAAAAAGTCCATAAATGGACTACTTTTCCGTTATTAGTACATTCAAGTACTGACACGGAGCATGGGATGCAAAACACAGCGCACGCCGTGAAGGCCCACGACAAACCCGGCAGCCGCGACCTCTCCGCCGCCGGCCTGCGCGCCTTCTTCAACATCGCACGCGACTGGGGGCTCAACACCGACGAGCAGATGGTGCTGCTGGGCACCCCTGGCCGCTCCACCTTCTTCAAGTGGAAATCCGCCCCCGAGCGCGCCGACCTCAAGCGCGACACCCTCGAGCGCCTGTCCTACATCCTGGGCATCTACAAGGCGCTGCAGGTGCTGTTGCCTGCAACGGCAGCGGCCGATGCCTGGGTGAAAAAGCCCAATACCGCGCCGCTCTTCGGCGGCAACAGCGCGCTCGATCGCATGCTCGGCGGCAACGTCGCCGACCTGCTGGCCGTGCGCCAGTATCTCGATGCCCGCCGCGGTGGCTGGGCTTGAGCTACCCCGCCACGCGCTTGAACTGGAACCCGGCCTGGCGCGTCATCCCGAGTCGCTTTCCTTCCATCGGCCTGTTCGAGCGCGTCGCCCGCCCCGAGGATTTCGACGCCCTCTACGCGCTGGAGGCCATGACCAACGACCGCATCCGCGAGGAGGTCGGCGAGATCAGCCTGGTTCCCCCCGAAGAGCGCTTGTTCGGCCCCGGCAGCACCTGCATCATGGCCGCCTTCACCCATCTCAACCCGCAGGGCAGCCGCTTCAGCGACGGCACCTATGGCGTGTTCTATTGCGCGCGTAGGCAGGACACCGCCATCGCCGAAACCCGCTATCACGCGGCCCTGTTCATGGACGCCACCCGCGAGCCGCCGATGCGGCTGCAGATGCGGCTCTACACCGTGGAAGCGAAGGGCGAGGTGGCCGATCTGCGCAAGGCCAGCCAGGCCGATCCGCGCATCGTCGATCCCGACGACTACAGCTACCCGCAAACCATCGGCCGCACCCTGCGGGCCGAAGGCGCGCTCGGCATCGTCTACCCCTCCGTGCGCCACCCAGGCGGTCAGTGCCTTGCCGCCTTGCGCACCGCGCTGGTGAATAACTGCCTGCACGCCGCCTACCTGGAATACCAGTGGAACGGGGAGGGTATCGATGCGGTGTTCGAAGTGAATCGGGTGTTGTAAGGCATGCCATCCCCCTCAGCTACGCTGTTGTTAAATACTGGATGCAGTGCTTAAATAGATACTTAATTAGGTATTGGAGATGAACATGAACATCGTCCCCGCCCAGGAAATCAAACGCCGCGGCATCGCTGCGGTGGACGAGGCGCTGGCCCGGGGCCCCGTGCACATCGTCAAGAACAACCGCGCGCAATACGTTGTGCTCACCGAGGCGCGCTACCAGGAATTGCTCGAAATGCAGGAGGAGGCCGTGCTCGCCCGCATCAAGGCATCCCTGGAAGACGCCAAGGCCGGCCGCAGCACCCGGCACCGCAGCGTGGATGCGCTCTTGGAGCATCTGGACAAACCCGCTGAATGAGCTGGACGCTCGTCACCACCGCCAGCTTCGACCGCCGCGCTCGCAAATTCCTCGCCCGACACCCCGACCTGCGGCCCCGACTCACCGAGACGCTCGAAAAGCTGCGCGCCGATCCCTTCGAGCCCGGCCTGCGCCTGCATCCGCTCACCGGCAAGCTCCAGGGCATGCAGGCCGTCAGCCTGACCTACAGCTACCGCATCACGCTCATCCTGCAAATCACCGAGCACGAAATCCTGCTGCTCGACATCGGCAGCCACGACGAGGCCTACGGATGAAGCGCATGACTCAGTAGCGCCACGTGCACGTTCCGGTCGATAAGGGTGTCGGATATGCGAAGATTCGGCTGATAACAAAAAGGGGATGTCTTGGCTCCACAGCCAGAACAACAAGCGAGGGGAAATATCGATGTGCTGCTGGAGGCGGCAGGCTGGCACGTCTGCGACGCCTTTGCTGCCAACATCCACGCCGCGTGCGGCGTCGCCATCCGCGAATTCCCGCTGCCCGGCTACGGGTTCGCCGACTATCTGCTGTATGTGGACGGCAAGGCCGCAGGGGTAATCGAGGCCAAGAAGGAAGGCGTCACCCTCACCGGCGTCGAAACCCATCGTGGTGGTCGGGTTTTGTCGCGCAGCACGAATTCAATGACATCTTTCCATTGCTAGTCATGCCTAATTCAAAAGACACCTACAGTCGGCCCTCTAAACCCCTGAGTTGCGTCGTTCGGGAGGACACCATCGAATACGGCTTTATCGGCAAACTCCAAAGCCTCAAATACGAATATCGCGAAGACATCTGCGACCGCGCCGCGCTAGAGAAGAACTTCCGGGAAAAATTCGAAGCCCTGAACCGGGTCAAGCTGACCGAAGCCGAGTTCGCCAGGCTGTTGGATGAGATCGTCACCCCGGATGTCTTCACCGCTGCCAAGACCCTGCGCAGCATCAATGCCTTCACCCGCGACGACGGCACGCCGCTGAACTACACGCTGGTTAACCTCAAGGACTGGTGCAAGAACACGTTCGAGGTCGTCAACCAGCTCCGCATCAACACGGACAACAGCCACCACCGCTACGATGTCCTCCTGCTCATCAACGGTGTGCCCTGTGTGCAGATCGAGTTGAAGACGCTCGGTATCAGCCCGCGCCGGGCCATGGAGCAGATCGTCGAATACAAGCACGACCCCGGCAACGGCTACACCAAGACGCTGCTCTGCTTCATGCAGCTCTTCATCGTCAGCAACCGCGACCGCACCTACTACTTCGCCAACAACAACGCCCGCCACTTCGCTTTCAATGCCGACGAGCGCTTCCTGCCCATCTATGAGTTCGCGGACGAGGACAACAGCAAGATCACCCACCTCGACGCCTTCGCCGAGCGCTTCCTGAAAAAGTGCGACCTCGGCCAGACCATCAGCCGCTATATGGTGCTCCTCGCCGGGGAGCAAAAGCTCATGATCATGCGGCCCTACCAGGTCTATGCCGTGCAGCACATGGTGAAGTGTATCGACGAAGACAACGGCAACGGCTACATCTGGCACACCACCGGCAGCGGCAAGACGCTCACCTCCTTCAAAGCCTCCACGCTGCTCAAGGAAAACGACCACATCCACAAGTGCGTCTTCGTCGTGGACCGCAAAGACCTCGACCGCCAGACCCGCGAGGAATTCAACAAGTTTCAGGAAGGCTGCGTCGAGGAAAACACCAACACTGCCGCCCTCGTGCGCCGCCTCCTTTCAGAGGACTACGCGGACAAGGTCATCGTCACCACCATCCAGAAGCTCGGCCTCGCGCTGGACGAAAACAGCAAGCGCAACAAGCAGCGCACCAAAAACGGCCAGGCCACCTACAAGGAGCAGCTCGAAGCCCTGAAGGACAATCGCATCGTCTTCATCTTCGACGAGTGCCACCGCTCGCAGTTTGGCGAGAATCACAAGGCGATCAAAGCGTTCTTCCCCAAGGCGCAGCTCTTCGGCTTCACCGGCACGCCCATCTTTGAGGCCAACGCCTCCTTGCAGAAAATCGAGGACACGCAGGCCTCCATGCGCACCACGGAAGACCTCTTCCAGAAGCAACTGCACGCCTACACCATCACCCACGCCATCGAGGATGGGAACGTTCTGCGCTTCCACATCGATTACTTCAAGCCGAAACCTAATAGCAAGAAAGAGTCGAAGCGAATTGGCAAGGGGGCGCCTAAAGATGATGAACCAAAACCTCCTTTTCCCAAAGCGGCCATCGTTAGCGAAATTCTGTCCAAGCACGATGCCGCCACCGGCGGCCGCCGTTTCAACGCCATCCTCGCCACCGCGTCCATCAACGACGCCATCGAATACCACGCGCTGTTCAAGACGATGCAGGCTTCGATGCAGGCCGCCGATCCCGACTTCAAACCCCTGAACATCGCCTGCGTCTTCTCACCGCCCGCCGAGCTCGCGGAGAATGAGGAGGCCAAGAAGGACATCAAGCAGCTTTCCAGTGACCTACCGCAAGAGCAGGAAGACAACAAGGTCGAGCCAGAAGCGAAGAAGAAGGCGCTTGAAGCCATCCTCGCCGATTACAACACCCGCTATGGCACCAATCACCGCCTCAGCGAGTTCGACCTCTACTACCAGGATGTGCAAAAGCGCATCAAAGACCAGCAGTGGCCCAATGCCGACTACCCACCGGCGCAGAAGATCGACATCACCATCGTCGTGGACATGCTGCTCACCGGCTTCGATTCCAAGTTCCTGAACACGCTCTACGTGGACAAGAACCTCAAGCACCACGGCTTGATCCAGGCCTTCTCCCGCACCAACCGCGTACTCAACGGCACCAAGCCCTACGGCAACATCCTCGATTTTCGCCAGCAGCAGGATTCGGTGGATACCGCCATCGCCCTCTTCTCCGGCGAGAAGAGCGGCGAGCAGGCGCGGGAAATCTGGCTCGTGGACAAGGCGCCTGTCGTGATCCAGAAGCTGGAGACCGCCGTGCAAAAGCTCGACGACTTCATGAAGTCCCAGGGCCTGGCCTGCACGCCCTCCGCTGTCGCCAATCTGAAGGGCGACGAGGCCCGCGCCGCCTTCATCACCCACTTCAAGGAAGTCCAGCGGCTCAAGACCCAGCTCGACCAATACACCGACCTCACCGGGGAAAACAAAGCCACCATCGAGCAAGTGCTGCCCGAGGAAAACCTGCGCGGCTTCAAAGGCCAGTATCTGGAAACGGCCAAAAAGCTCAGAGACCAGCAGGGCAAGGGCGGCGACAAACCCGGCTCCGACGACCCCGTGGATCAGATCGACTTCGAGTTCGTCCTCTTCGCCTCCGCCGTCATTGATTACGACTACATCATGGGCCTCATCGCCAAGTTCTCGGAAAAAGGCCCGGGCAAGTCGAAGATGACCCGCGAGGAACTCATCGGCCTCATCAGCGCAGACGCCAAGTTCATGAACGAGCGCGATGACATCGCCGAATACATCGGCATGCTCAAGGCGGGCGAGGGCCTCTCTGAGGCCGCCATCCGCGAGGGCTACACCCGCTTCAAGGCAGAGAAAAACGCCAAGGAACTCGCCGCCATCGCTGCGAAACACGGCCTCGCCACCACCGCCCTGCAAGCCTTCGTGGACGGCATCCTCGACCGCATGATCTTCGATGGCGAACAACTCAGCGACCTCATGGCCCCGCTCGACCTCGGCTGGAAAGCCCGCACCCAGGCCGAACTCGCCCTCATGGAAGACCTCCACCCCCTCCTCACCAAGCGCGCCTGGGGCCGCGACATCTCAGGACTCAGCGCCTATGAGCAGTAAGACGAAAACCACCGCCACGAAGGAAGAGGCAAGGCCCGCGCTGGTGCCGAAGCTGCGGTTTCCGGTGTTTCGGGAGGCTGAAGAGTGGAGCCAGAGGCGGCTTGGTTCAGTAGGCCAGTTAACAAGGGGACTGACTTACAGTTCAGACGATGTCGTGCCTGCCGGATTGCTGGTTTTAAGGTCCACCAATATCCAAGACGGAAGTTTGATTCTGGACCAAGATCTTGTGTTCGTTGGCAAACCATGCCCTGACGCTCTTCGCCTCGAACGTGGCGACATCGTAATCTGTATGTCCAATGGAAGTAAGGCGTTGGTTGGTAAGAGTTGCGAATACTCGGGGGACTTCGATGGCGACATCACAGTCGGTGCCTTCTGCTCATTTTTCCGACCAGCGCTCCCATTCGCCAAACTCGCATTCCACCTCAACAGCTACCAGAAATATATCGCTGACCTCATTACGGGGGGAAATATAAACAACCTGACCAACTCTATTCTGGAAGAGTTCAGCTTTCCGATCCCATCGTCCTCCGCCGAACAACAAAAAATCGCCGAGTGTCTGCGTTCGGTGGACGAGCTGATGGCCGCGCAAGCGCGGAAAGTGGACGCGCTCAAGACCCATAAAAAAGGGCTGATGCAGCAGCTTTTCCCCCGCGAAGGCGAAACCCAACCCCGCCTCCGCTTCCCCGAATTCCGAAAAGCTGGCGCTTGGAAGCTCAGGAAGATTGGGGACATGCTTGTAGAAACGCAGCGGCCAATAGAACTCTTCGATGACGCCGAATATCGCCTCGTTACGGTCAAGCGCCGCTATGGAGGACTCATTTCACGTGGAATCATGAAGGGGCGAGAGATATTGGTGAGGTCACAGTTTGTGGTAAGAGCTGGGGACTTCCTCATCTCCAAAAGGCAGATTGTTCATAATGCCTGTGGGCTTGTTACGCGAGAACTGGATGGGTCCGTCGTCTCCAATGAGTATTCTGTTTTGACCCCGAAGCCAGGGTGCTCGATTGAATTCTTCTCGTGGTTCGCAATGCAGCCCGCAGTTAGCGCATCTTTCATGAATTGCAGTGTCGGGATCGTGATCGAGAAGATGTTGTTCAAACTCCCGGCTTGGCTCAAACAGGCGTTCCTGTTTCCCTCGCTCCCCGAACAACACCGCATCGCCTCGTGCCTGAGCAGCCTCGACGCCCTGATCACCGCCGAAACCCAAAAGCTCGAAACCCTCAAGACCCACAAGAAAGGACTGATGCAGCAGCTTTTCCCATCCCCGGAGGAGGTTGAGGCATGAGCGCGACGCCCTACGCAGACTTGAACAGCTTGGCTGCCGACTTTCGACAGCAACTGGAGGCCAAGAAGTTTGTCCTCCTCTATGCCTACAACGGGACAGGCAAGACCCGCCTGTCCACGGCCTTCAAAGACCTCGGCAAAAAGCCGACCACAAGCGCGCTGACGAATGAGGCAGGTGAGCCGTTGGAAACTGAGGCGGGCGAGACAATAGAGGTCGAGGTCATGCAGGGTGACACTCTCTACTTCAATGCCTACACGGAAGACCTGTTCTCCTGGCACAACGATCTCGATGGGGACAGCGAACGCTATTTGGTCCTTCATCCATCGTCCAGATTCTTCGCTGGGCTTGAAGAGCTGGAGATGGATAACCGGATTCGTCCACTGTTGCAGCGTTACGCGGACTTCGATTTCCGGTTGGATACGCTTCCGGTAAAGGATGAGCAGGGAAAAGTCATCCGGGACGAAAGAATTGTGCGCTTCTCCCGCGAGGTGGTGAATGGTGGGACGACCTCCACCGTAGACAACATCAAGATTTCGCGGGGCGAGGAGAACATCTTCATCTGGTGCTTCTTCCTCGCCATCGTCCGGCTGGCGATGGATGACGACGGCACCGGACCCTACAACTGGGTCAAATACATCTACATCGACGACCCGATTTCATCGCTGGACGAGCACAACGCCATAGTGGTCGCCAATCATCTGGTGCAGCTATTCCGTGAAACGCCGAATCAGCTTAAGACGGTCATCTCCACGCATCACATCCTGTTCTTCAATGTGCTCAGCAACGAGATCAAGAACTTGCTAAACACACGGGAGTTCCCTCAATACTGCCTTAACCGGGATAGAGCCACCGGCGGCTACAAGTTGTATCGCCAACGCACCGACACGCCTTTCTTCCATCATGTGGCCTCACTGGTGGAGCTTTATGAGGCCGCTCAGAGCGACAAAATCTACACGCACCACTTCAACACGCTCAGGTCGGTGCTCGAAAAGACTGCCGTCTTTCACGGATACGGACATTTCTCCGCCTGCATCAAGAAAGACCAAAACGACGCCGATGGCATCCTTCACCAGCGGTTCATCGACCTCCTCAGCCACGGCAAATACTCGCTTTATGAACCGAAGGAGATGGGTGACGAGACGGGGGACTATTTCCGCACCATCCTTTACGGCTTCCTGAAGGACTACCCGTTCAATCCTGCGCTTTTCCCGAATACACCCCAACCGACCGCCGCAGTAGCGTCTGCACCCTTCCCAACGACATGAACGACCTCATTCTCTACACCACCGAAGACGGTCGCAGCCAGATCAAGCTGCGGGCGCAGGAGCAGACCGTCTGGCTGGCGCAGCTCGAAATTGCCGAACTCTTTGACGCCACGAAGCAGAACATCTCCCTGCACCTGAAGAACCTCTTCGAGGACGGGGAATTGGACCCGGCGGCAACTGTCAAGGAATCCTTGACAGTTCAAATCGAGGGCAGCCGCAAGGTGCAGCGTGTCGTCACGCTCTACAACCTCGACGCCATTCTGGCCGTGGGCTACCGCGTGCGCTCGCCGCGCGGGGTGCAGTTCCGCCGCTGGGCCTCAACCATCCTGAAGGAATACCTGACCAAGGGTTTCGTGATGGACGACGAGCGGCTGAAGAACCCGGATGGCCGCCCGGATTACTTCGACGAGATGCTGGCGCGCATCCGGGACATCCGGGCCTCCGAGAAGCGCTTTTATCAGAAAGTGCGCGACCTCTTTGCCCTCTCCAGCGACTACGACAAGACGGACAAGGCCACGCAGGTCTTCTTCGCCACCGTGCAGAACCTTTTGATCTTTGCCGTGACGCGGCAGACCGCCGCCGAACTCATCACCGCCCGGGCGAATCCTGCCGATTCGCATTTTGGCCTGCTCGCATGGAAGGGCGACAAGGTGCGCAAGGCGGACATCGTCGTGGCCAAGAACTACCTGACCGAGGACGAGATCGACACGCTGAACCGGCTGGTGGTCATCTTCCTGGAAACCGCCGAACTGCGGGCCAAGAGCAAGCAGGAGACGCGCATGGCCTTCTGGAAGCAGAACGTGGATCAGATCATCACGTCCAACGGCTTCCCGCTGCTCACCCGCGTCGGCGCCATCAGCCATGAGCAGATGGAAGCGCGCACGGGCGAGCTTTACCGCAAGTTCGACCAGGACCGCAAAAAACAGGAAGCCATTCAAGCCGACCAGCAGGACGAGGCCGACCTCACAGCGCTGGAAACCAAAATCAAACGACGCCCGAAGAAATGACCGAAGCCAACCAAAAACAACTGGGCAACACCCTTTGGAGCATCGCCGACCAACTGCGCGGGGCGATGGATGCGGACGACTTCCGCGACTACATGCTGTCCTTCCTCTTCCTGCGCTACCTCTCCGACAACTACGAGACGGCGGCGAAGAAGGAACTGGGGCGGGATTACCCGGATGTGGGCACAGACGCGCGCAAGGTGCCGCTGGCGCTCTGGTATGCCAACAACGTGGACGACATCCCGGCGTTCGAGAAGCAGATGCGGCGCAAGGTGCATTACGTCATCCAGCCCGCACACCTCTGGAACAGCATCGCCAACCTGGCCCGCACCCAAAACGCGGAGCTGCTGAACACGCTGCAAGCGGGCTTCAAATACATCGAGACGGAATCCTTTGAGAGCACCTTCCAGGGCCTGTTCTCAGAGATCGACCTCAGTTCCCCCAAGCTGGGCAAGAAGTATGAGGACCGGAATGCCAAGCTCTGCACCATCATCCAGAAGATCGCCGAAGGCTTGCCGTTCAACATGGACATCGACGCGCTGGGCGATGCTTATGAATACCTGATCGGCCAATTCGCCGCCGGGTCCGGCAAGAAGGCGGGCGAGTTCTACACCCCGCAGCAGATTTCCGACATCCTCTCCGCCATCGTCACGCTGGACAGCCAGGAACCGAAAACAGGAACGAAAAAGCGGCTGGAGAGCGTGATGGACATGGCCTGCGGCTCCGGCTCGCTGCTCCTGAACGTCCGCAAGAAGGTGAACAAGGCGGGCGGCACCATCGGCAAGATTTTCGGCCAGGAAAAGAACATCACCACCTACAACCTCGCCCGCATGAACATGCTGCTGCACGGGGTGAAGGACACGGAGTTCGAGATCTTCCACGGCGACACCCTGCTCAACGAGTGGGACATGATGCGCGAGCAGAATCCGGCCAGGAAGCCGAGCTTCGACGCCATCGTGGCCAATCCGCCCTTCAGCTACCGCTGGGAGCCGACCGACGCACTGGCCGACGACGTGCGCTTCAAGAGCCACGGCCTCGCGCCCAAGTCCGCAGCCGACTTCGCCTTCCTGCTGCACGGCTTCCACTTTCTGAAAGACGAAGGCGTGATGGCGATCATCCTGCCGCACGGTGTGCTCTTCCGTGGCGGTGCCGAGGAACGCATCCGCACCAAGCTGCTCAAGGACGGCCACATCGACACCGTCATCGGCCTGCCCGCCAATCTCTTCTACTCCACCGGCATCCCGGTCTGCATTCTCGTGCTGAAGAAGTGCAAGAAGCCCGACGACGTGCTGTTCATCAATGCTGCAGAGCATTTCGTGAAGGGCAAACGCCAGAACCAACTGACGGACGCGCACATCGCCAAGATCATCGACACCTACCAATTCCGAAAGGAAGAGCCCCGCTATTCTCGACGAGTGGAGATGGCGGAGATCGAGAAGAACGACTTCAACCTGAACATCTCCCGCTACATCAGCACGGCGGTGGGCGAGGAGGAGATCGATTTGCAGGCGGTGAATGCCGAATTGATTAGTCTGGAAAATCAGATCGTCAGCGCTACCAAGGTGCACAACGCGTTTCTTGAGGAATTGAAGCTGCCGCCATTGCCACTGGCAAAACAGAAATAGGATATCGGAAGGCATGACATTGAGTCTTTTAAAACCCTTCTCCCTCCGCATCTTCGTTGCTGACGGTGATCCGGACGGCCTGCGCCTAGTGGAGCGTTCCAACTGGGTGGGCAAGGCGATTGTCTTCCCACGTGCGTTGTTGCCCAAGATCAAGCAGCGCGAAGAATTGAGCCAGACGGGTGTCTATTTGTTGCTAGGACCACGCGAAGATGGAGAAGGCGAGATGCTGTATATCGGCGAGGGGGACCCGGTTCGCCCCAGGCTGGAGAGCCACTACGCGCAAAAGGATTTCTGGAACCGGGCGGTGTGTTTCGTGGCGGCGCCGGGCCAACTCAACAAGGCGCATGTGCAGTTTCTAGAGGCTAATTTAGTCCGGCTGGCGAAAGCCGCCAAACGGCTGCCGCTCGATAACGGAAATCATCCGGCCGAACCAAGTTTATCGGAGGCGGATTGCGCAGATATGCAGGTGTTTCTGGAAAACATGCTGGGCATGCTGCCGGTGCTGGGCATCCATGCCTTCGAGCAGGCCGCGCCCATGGCCGCGACCGTGGCGCAAACGATACTGACTTGTAGGGGCAAGGGTGTAACCGCCAGCGGCTATGAGGCAACTCAGGGATTTGTGGTTAGGTCAGGTTCACAGGCAGTGGGGGAGTCCGTGCCTTCGATGCAGCAGCACGTGCGCGGCATGTTCGATCTGCGCCAGGAGCTGATCGGAAACGGCGTGCTTCAGCGCGAAGGCGACCATTTCCTGTACGCGCAGGACTATGTTTTCAGTTCGCCCTCCACAGCCGCCGCTGTGGTGCTCGGGCGGAGCGCAAACGGCCGGATCGAATGGAAGGATGCCGACGGGCGGACCCTCAAGGAATTGCAGGGGCTGGAGGCGGGCAGGTAACTGTAATGGGCCAATACAAACTCGCTGTGCATTCGATTGTTTTGTTTGGAGTCATTTCGCTTTCATCCGCTTCGGCCGACCAACCGTTCTACCGCTGTACCGTGAACGGCAAAACGATCTATGCGGATAAGCCTTGTGACGCGCCAATGTTGCCCGGCGTGGAAGGGCCGAGTGGCTCGACAAGTGGCAATTTCACTGGTCGAGCCGGGAAGCCGGCAAAGTCCATCGAACTCGATTACTCGACGCCTTACGGGATCTGGCGCGGCCAAGCTCAATATCAGGGGACTACTGTAAAGGGACAGGCGATACCCGAGGCACATGTGGTCGTGCCTCTGGTGATCGAGGTGGAAAAGCAGGGAAGGGTGAGGGGGGCAAGCCCCGAGAACGGTTGCAAGCTTCTCGGCGTTGCAGCGCCGTATGTGGCGCCGAACATGCTGAGGCTGGACGTGACCTTGTCGGAGTGTCGTTATCCAGCGCTCAATCGACGATATTCGGGAACGCTGGTTTTGTACCAGTCGGGCAATTCGGTTCAGTTCTCCTTGCGCTCTTTAAACCCTATGCTGGCCGTGCTTATCGTAGGCCCGTCCAATTTCGATATCAAAGCAACAATGAAGCGTTAGCCGCATAACTACCAATAGGAAAAAAATGGCTCGTCGAAAACAAAACCTCATTGAAGATTTAATTGAGATAACCAGCAAGCTCCCTTGGTGGGTTGGGGTGGCGCTCGCGATTGCTGCGTATGCCTGGCTGCACAGTGTTGCTGTCAGTGAAGTAACAGCAGTCGTTCAGCCCGGGAAGATGGGGGACTTTGTCGGCCAGTCTGTTTTCAAAACACTGGCGTCTATCGGCCAATACCTGTTGCCACTCGCTTTCCTGGTGGGCGCGGCCATATCCGCCTTTGGTCGCCACAAACGCCGTGCGTTACATGAGCAGGTGGCTGGGAATCCTGACCGCAGTGCGCTCAACGATATGAGTTGGCAGCAGTTCGAGGCTTTGGTGGGCGAAGCTTTCCGGCGCAAGGGTTACGCGGTAACCGAGACCGGTGGCGGCGGCGCCGATGGCGGGATCGACCTGGCGTTGAGGAAGGAAGGCGAGACCTTTCTGGTGCAGTGCAAGCAGTGGAAGGCTTACAAAGTAAGCGTGACAACGGTGCGGGAACTCTATGGGGTGATGGCAGCGGAGGGCGCTACCGGCGGGTTTGTGGTGACGTCCGGCGTGTTCACGGATGAGGCCCGGGCGTTTGCCGTGGGCCGCAATATCGAGCTGATGGATGGCAAGGCGCTGCATGCGCTGATACGCGGGGTGAGCGCACCAGCAAAGGCCGCTGCGGCTTCACTGGCTGCAAGGCCTGCTGGTTCGCCTGCCTGCCCGGTTTGCCAAAGCGCGATGGTGCGGCGCACAGCCAAGCGTGGCGCGAATTCGGGCAATGAATTCTGGGGCTGTTCTCGATACCCCGGCTGCAAGGGCATTCGGGCAATCTGAGTTAGACGCCCAGCACCCGGGCTTCGGTACTGGCGAAAAGCTTACTTGTTCATAACTACCGAAACTATGGAGCCACAACGGATTGAAGCAATGAGCGCTTCTCCTGACGCCTACGCCAGAATCTTCCTGCTGAGCCACATGCGCGCCTGCACCAGCCTGGCGGGGCATATTCTCGGCTCGCATCCGAGAATCAACGGCTACTACGAAATGCACCTCGGCTACGAGGAGCCAGCTGCGTTGGACCGGCAATTGAAGGCGTTCCGGCAAGACGAGGTATTAAAGCCGGGCAGCCGCTACCTGTTCGACAAGCTGCTGCACAACGACTATGCGCTGAAGCCGGAGCGGCTGGGGCGGGCGGACATCAAGATTCTGGTTGCGCTGGCGGAGCCGGCGCACACGATCAGGAGCATCGTGCATCTGTTTCGTCAGAAGCCGGACCCGGATCTGTATGCCTCGCCGGTGGCGGCGGCGAACTACTACATCGAGCGGGTGCGGGCGCTGGCCGGGTTTTGCCGGACGACCGACTGGCCCTACAGCTACTTCGATGCGGAGCTGCTGCAGCGCGCGCCGGAGAGACTGCTGCCCCGGCTGACCGCATGGCTGGAACTGGATTCGCCCTTGAGCGAGCGCTATGAGGTGTTCAGCCAGACGGGGAAGGCGCGCCGCGGGGATACGTCGGAGCGGGTTCGGAGCGGGCGGATCGACCGGGCGCGGAGCGATTATTCGGAGGTGGTGATTCCGGAGGATGTGCTTAAGGCGGCGGCGGAGGCTTATCGCGAGTGTCGCGAAGAGATTGCTGCGCGAGCGGCGGATGCGCTCGTGCTTTAGCGGCGAGCCCTCTCCCCTGACCCCCAGCGAGCGGGGGGAATAGTCAGTCAGAACAGACTGTCCCAGGCATCCCGCTCGGCGCGGTAATTCATCAGGGCCTCGACGATCTGCCGCTTGCGTTGCGCGCGGTGCTCGGCTGACTGGATCTGGCGCCAGGCGAGGGCGTGCTCGCCGAAATTGCGCTCGATGTTGTCGATGAAGGCGCGCACCCGGCGCAATGCATGGGCGAGGCCGGGCGAATGTGCGCTTGCCTGCAGCCACCAATGGCCGGAGTTGAAGACAAGCTCGCCCAGTTGCCGGCTCCGCTCGACGATGGCGTCGTGCTTCTGCTGGTACAGCGTGAGCAGCTCGGCCTCCTTCTCGCCGACGACGGCTTCGATCGCGTCCCGGGCAAAGGCTCGGGTCACGTCGGCCTGCCTGACCAGCGCTTCGGTGGAAAACAGCATCAGGTCGCCGAAGAACTGGCGCTCGAACTCGTTGGACAAATCCACGCTGGCCTCATCCACCTCCACGCCGGGGCGGAAGTCGTCGCCCGGCCCCGCCTCGGTGGTGCGCCGGTGCAGGTTGGGCATGTTGAACGATGCGAAGCGCGCGCCGATCTCGGCGGCGATCAGCCGGCCGGCGGTGGGGCCGGACATGCGCAGGCGCAGGTGGCCGAAGGGGATGATGTATTTCAGCCCGGCGTAGTTGGCGATGTAGTTGCCGGGGTAGACCGTGCGCGCCGGGCTGAGCTCGGCAAAGCCATGGCCGTAGCCGAACCAGGTCTTGCGCGTGAGGTGCTCGCCGAAGAAGAAGGCGTCGAGCCGCTGCGCGAAGTCGGCAAGGCAGGCGCCGTGGTCGTGCTTGCCTTTGAGTCGGCAGGCATAAGGGAAGGTCGCCGGCTGGTTGTCGAAGCCAAAGAGGCGGGCCATGTCGTGATACGCGGCGTCGCCCGCTTTCTGTACCGGCAGGCCGTGGAAAGTGCAGGCCTCGTCGCCGCGCAATGCGGCCATCCGGCTGAAGAAGGCGCTCACGTCGTCGAGAAAGTTGGCCGCCATCACCGCCGGCGACACGGGCGGATCGCCGACCATCTTGCCGGTGAGCATCAGGGTATCGGTGGTGCGGAAAATCCTGTCGATGGCGTGGAAGTAATTCAGCGCGGCCACGGCTTCTTCGCCGGACGCGGTCTGCCGGTTCACGCACAGCGACTGGTCGCTGTCGACCAGGTAATACAGCGTGTTGTGCCTGTTTTCGGTCAGCTGCAGAAACTTCAGGTAGCTGAGGTTGCGGTTGGCGGCCTGACCCTTGAGGGAGAATTTTTCCCTGGGCTGGGTGGTGAGCAGGTTGCCCAGCCGTTCGCGTGTGGGCGGCGGCAGGGCGTGCAGCAGTTCGTACTGCTCGGCAAGGCCGAAGTGGACCACCTGCAGGCCTTTCCGCCGGTATTCCTCGACCAGTTCGATATGCCGGCGGATGTTGGCTTCGTCGCGGCTGTCCTCGCTGACGACGACCTGGATCCTGTCCCACATGCCGGATGCGTGGCCGCCGTAGTCGAACAGCATGCAGACCTGGTAGATGCTTTCGAGGCAGGCGCGCAGGTGCGGCGGACGATCCGCCACCGGGATGCCGAGGATGAAGTGGTGGCGGTCGTCCTTGCCGCGCTGCCGGATCAGCGCCTCCTGTTCGCGGAACAGCGCCTGATAGCTCGCCAGCAGCGGATGGAAGTCGGCCTCGGCGGACCACATGGCCTGTTCCAGCAAGGGGGCGCACTGTTCGTAGAGGTCGATCAGCGCATCAGCGTCGTGGGTGGTGGCCAGTCGCTTGCCGAGTTCGGCCAAGCCGGGAATCGCGGCGGCGTAGCGTGCGATGCAATCCTGCAGGCACGGGCTGGCGGGTGCGGGCAAGGGGTGAGCATCCGGTGGCTCCGGAAAGTGGGGGCGGCGTTCAATGTGCGGTCGGTTCATCAGCACTGGGGCGGGTGCGCGGGCTCGCTGCGAGGCAGAGGCGTAATAGTACCCGCCCACGCATCAAATCCGGGTGGACAGGGCGCTGAGGCGGCGGCTGGTTCGCCCTGCCCGTCCAGCCAGCACCTGCTTATTCCGGCGATCGGCTCATGCGCGTAACCGCACCCGCCTCTCCACCGTCAGCACCTCGCCCGCCGCATCCACCACCGCATACAGCCTTGGTTTCGGGCGGCCAGCCCAGGCCGGGGCGGGGGTGGGGCTGTCCAGGTACACCACCTGGGCGCCGTCGAACTGCTTTTCGACCTGCCCGCGGGCGAGCAGGTCGTTGAGGGCGTCGATGGAAATCCCGCGCTGCCGCATGCGGCTGAAGGCGAGGGGGCTGATCTTTCCGAGTTTCATCATGAGGCTTCTCCTGCGTGTATGCGGTTGCAGGTGCCTGCCAGGCGGCAGGCACCTATCGCGTATGGCGTTTTCCGGATCCGGTATTTATACTGTATGCAAACACAACTGTACATGCATACAGCATTTGGAGGAAGCCCCATGCGTGACCTGACCCGCCGCCAGGAAGAAATTTTTAACCTCATCAGGGAGTGGATCGAGACCACCGGCCTGCCGCCGACGCGCGCCGAGATTGCGCGGCACTTCGACTTCAGTTCGCCGAACGCGGCCGAGGCGCATCTCAAGGTGCTGGCGAAAAAAGGCGTGCTGGAGCTGCTGCCGGGGGCGTCGCGCGGCATCCGGCTGCCGGGCGGTGGCGGTCTGCCGCTCGTCGGCCGGGTGGCGGCGGGCAGCCCGATCCTGGCGCAGGAGAACATCGAGCGCCACTATCAGCTCGACGCCGCCCTGTTCTCGCCGCGCGCGGACTATCTGCTCAAGGTGAGCGGCATGAGCATGAAGGACGCCGGCATTCTGGATGGCGACCTGCTCGCGGTGCATCGCAGCGCCGAGGCGAAGGCCGGGCAGGTGGTGGTGGCGCGGATCGGCGACGAGGTCACGGTGAAGCGCTTCCAGCAGCGCGGCCACACCGTGCGGCTGCTGCCGGAAAACCCTGATTTTGCGCCCATCGTGATCGACCTCAAGCGCCAGGAACTGGTCATCGAAGGCATCGCGGTCGGGGTGATTCGCAGCGGCAAGGCCTTGTAAGCGCGACAGGCGGCGCGGACGAGGATTTGCTCCGGCGGACGGCGGGTCTAGATTGATAGGGATCGTTCGTTCTCTGCAAAGGAGAATCCGACATGGGATGGTGGCGAGTCGCGGGGGTATTGATGATGAGCATGACGGGAAGCGGAATGGCGCAGGAAACCGGCACGACCAGGCTGCCGCCACCCGAGACGGCAGGCGGCATGCCGTTGATGCAGGCATTGCAGGCGCGGCATTCGACGCGGGTGTTTGGCAGCCCGCCGCTGCCGCCGCAGCTGTTGTCCAACCTGCTGTGGGCGGCAAACGGGGTGAACCGCCCGGATTCGGGGCAGCGCACTGCGCCCTCCGCGCGCGACTGGCGCGAGATCGACGTGTACGTGATGACTGCAGACGGCGCGTATCGCTACGATCCACCGGCGCATGCGCTGATCAAAGTGGCGGCCGGCGACATCCGCCATCTGACCGGCGCACAGGATTTCGTGGCGACCGCGCCGGTGAACCTGGTGTACGTGGCGGACTTCGACCGGATGAGCGGGGCCGGCCTCGAGGACAAGATGTTCTACAGCGCTGCCGACGCCGGCTTTATCGCCCAGAACGTGTATCTGTATTGCGCGTCGGCCGGCCTGGCGGTGGTGGTGCGTGGCCTGATCGACCGCGAGGCACTGGGCGCCGCCCTGGGCCTGGGGCGCCATCAACGCGTCGTCCTCGCGCAATCGGTGGGTTACCCGGCCGGCGTGGCAGATGGCAAACAGGAATAACCAGCCGAACGGATGCCGAAATCCGCAAAAATCGTCCTCGCCTGCCTGATTTGCCTGGCTGTCGCGGGCGCGGTGGTCTGGCTGATCCAGCGGCTGTCGGCATGAGTTCGCGGCCGGCCGGCGTGTCGCGCCCCCGTCCACAAAAACAGGTAGCCGTTCCCCGCGCAGGTGTTTTAGTATGCGCAAGCGCTGGCCCGGCTTCAAACGAGGCGGCCGATGCGGCGGATAATCCACAGACCTTGTTGAGCGGAGAAAATATGCGCACACCCTTGCAAAGACAATTCGTCCTGGCCTTGTTGCTGACCGGAATCTTCGCTGCCAGCCCGGCTCTGGCCGAAAAACCAGAATGGGCGGGCAATGGCAAACCGGGCAAAAGCGCCCAGGGCTCGCGCGGCGACGATCGGCATGACGACCGCCGCGGCGACTACAGGGAAGGCCGCCGGGGCGATTACAGTGGCGACGTACGGGTCAGCGTGCATTTCAACGACCATCAGCGCACGGTGATACGCGACTATTACGAGGAACGCTTCCGTCACGGCCGCTGCCCGCCGGGGCTGGCGAAAAAGCACAATGGCTGCATGCCGCCCGGTCAGGCCAGAAAATGGCAAAGAGGCCGGCCGCTGCCGCGGGAGGTGATCTACTATGACTTGCCGCCGCGCGTGGTGGTCAGCCTGGGGGTACCGCCTTCTGGCCACAAGTACGTGCGGGTGGCCAGCGATATCCTGCTGATCGCGATCGGCACCGGCATGGTGGTGGATGCGATTCAGGACCTGGGACGCATGTAAACAACGAGGCCACGGTCAGCGTCGTCCATTACGAGTGGCATGTCCGCAGCACCCGGTGACGGGTGAACCCGGAGCATCGACTTGACGGCAGAAGCAGGACACTGGAAACCGTCCCGCCAGGAACAGTGCACGGACGTATTGATCCGGTGATGGCGGTGGTTGCCGGCCTCGGCGCCGGGGTGATTGCCACCGTGGCACAGATCGCCATGTGGTGGCTGGCTGGAATGCCGCTCCCCGAAACCCTTTTCCGGGATGCACGCCTGGTCGCCGCCCTGGTCATGGGTATTGAAGCCCTCCCTCCGCCCTCGACGCCGCAGTGGAATATCCTGCTTGTCGCCACGCTGATCCACTTTCTTCTGTCCGTCCTTTATGCCCTGATCGCGGCTCACTGGATCGGTCGTCTGCGCAACGGCTCAGTTCTGTTTGCCGGGGCCCTATACGGTCTGACCCTATACGTAATCAATCTGTATGGATTCACGCTGCTGTTCCCCTGGTTCGAAGTAGTTCGCGACTGGGTCACCCTGTTGACCCATCTCGTATTCGGCGTTGCACTGACAGCCGGGTACCGGCTGTTGGCTCGGGCATCGATGGGTTCATGGCAGCATCACTGAGCTACGGGGTTTACGCTAAAAGAGGAGTCGAAACGATTCCGGAACAAGCGCCGGCCGGCACAGTCAATTAATCGTACGGGGCAGTTGGCTGGCGCCTCGTCAGTGTGTCATGCAACAAAAACTTACTTTATCTTCATAAAGAGGCCTAAAAATGCAGACCATCAAATTACCTGATCAAGATACCCCCATGAACTTTACGCAGGCGCGCTTAACCGCTGTGGGGAAAGCCGACGAGCTACTGAAGAAGCCCGTGATCGTCGCCTGGAAAGACGACAGGACTGGCAAGTCCGCTCCCGAAATTCCTGGAGGGACGGGAGACCGTTGGCATGTCTATGGAGAAAGCAACGAAGGAATGCTGGAACTGCAGGTCGCCGATGCGTTTCACTTCATCTTTACGGAAGCCGAGGGCTTCGACGAACCCGATACGAATCTCGCATCACTTGAAGACAAAGGAACAAAATTTCTGTGTCTGAATGACGCTTGTACTGAAGAAGATCGGCAGTCCTGGATACTTTCCGATGGCATGGGCGGGTAATCACCCGGCGTTTTTCGTTCTTGGCATGGCCATATTCAATCGAACGTTGCCACGGCCCACACCGAAAATTGCGCGAACCGCTTTTGTCCGACACCTGTTGCGCCTTTTTCCAGGTACAGGGCCCAGGCCCAATCGGGCTCGAACAAGCTGGTGGTAGACGACCAGTAAATGTCCTGTACGTCGGCGAAAGGATGCCTGGATGGCAAGGCCGGGCTGTGAACGGCACAATCCACCAGCGATTCCAGTTCGTTGATCGTTGGCAGCCGCCAGGCAATGCCCCCGCTTTTCTGGTTAAGTTCGCCCACTGCGGCCAATGCCTCGCGCCAGACCACCGGTTGCGCCGTCAGGTTCGCGCTGCGGCGCCAGAGCAGCCGGGTGAGGCGATCCAGCACGCCGGCATGAAGGATTTCAAAGCGGGGCTCAGGCCATGCGGCGCCGACAGGCCATTCGCCGTCCTGGCCGGAACCAACGCATGAAATGACTTTGCCGGCGGCATCGTAGCAGAGGCTTTGGCCCGTGCGCGGGACAACACCCAGACCTTCGCCGCGTACCGGCCAGAGCATGAAGGGTTGATCCTTGCCGCCGTAAAACATGCGTGCGCCATCGAGCGCCACGTACCAGGCGTGTGCCGGGCTGATGGCCGCCGTGGTCGAAGTCCAGTACCAGCCGTTGAACACATCGATAAACGGGTGCTGCTCAGGCAAGGCCGGCAATCGGGTTTGCAGACTGAGCACACTGCGCAATTCGCGGCGATTGGGCATGCGCCAATCGCGCTGGCCGAAGCGTTGTTCGCGGTTCATGGCCGCGACGAAATCCAGTGCTTCCTGCCAGGTGAGGGGGAATTCCGCGAGATTGGCACTGCGGCACCAGATCAGGCCGGTCAGCCTATCCGTGACCCCGTCGCCGCGCACCTCGAAGCGCGGTTCCGGCCAGGGCGCGCCGACGGCAAACGAGGCGTCCTGGCCGGAACTCTGGCATGGAATCTCGCTGCCATCGTCGGCATGGCAAGTGCGTTGGCCGGTATTCAGATAATGCTGAGAGGTCAGGCGCTGGCTAATCATTGGAAAATTCCGGACTCAAGTCCGGGCCCATCAATCGCGGCATGTTGGTATGCAGTCATCAACGGCGCAACGGAGGGTTGATCCGCGATCCTGGTTCAGGACGCCGTCCCGAAACCCTCGTCTGTTTCCAGTCTCGGCAGGGCAAACCGGCAAGTTCATGTATCGGCATGAGCATGCCGCGCAAAATAGTCGTGCGTCTTGCAGTCCTGCTGAGGGTGTTCGATCAATGAATGGACTGCGCTCAGCTGTTCATCGGTCAGATCGAAGTTTTTGGCGGCGGCATTTTTTAGGGCCGTGTGGTCCAGCTCGTCCTGGGTCAAGTCTTTGACCGTCTCGCAAATCAGATTTTTCATTTTCGAGCGCCGTGTCTTCTGCATCATTCATGATTGTTTTTTTAAGTGTGGTTTCCTTCCAGAAATTTTCCGAGGCTGACTCGGGCGCCGCCGATCAGGGGAGCGCCGTGGGCGAACAGCAGGTGGTCGAATTCGCGTTCGCGCAGATGCTTGAGCAAGGCTTTGCGCAGGCCATGCTTGACGCCTTCCGGATCGTCTCCCATGTAGGCGTCCGGCACGAAGCCGAGCTTGCCCCGCGCGCGCACGATGGCGTCGCCGAGGCTCAGGATGCCGCCGTGCAGCGGCAGATAGAGCGCGGTTTCCTCGGGGCACAGCGCGGCGACCTTGAGGGCCAGAATGCCGCCGGGCAGCTGTCTGCCGTGGCTGAATCCCGTGACCTTCTCGCCGTGGCTGAATTCGTGCAGGCCGTCCTTGTGGCACCACACTTGCGCGCCATAGCGGGCGGCAAAGCGGTCGCTGTGACGGTAGTGGTGGCGGTTGGTGAGATAGACATGCCGGGGCGCGCCGCGTGCCGCGAACCATTCGATTCCCTGCGCCGGAACCCGCGGGTCGATCAGCAGCGGCGGATCGGCGGCATTGCAGTAGTAGGAATGGACGTAGGCCTGGATGCCTTGGTGGAAGGTTTTCCAGTGGAATACGCCGGGGAGAATTTCTTTCATGACGGCAGCCCTCGCGTCCAGTAAAGACCATTCCCCGGGCCAGGGGAAGCGGTTTTTGCCTGCCCCGGGCTTGCCGTCGAACAAATGCTGCGGGGCGGCCCGGGCGCGTCAGTGCGCTTCCTTGAGGTAATCCAGCAGCGCCTGCATGTCGCCGTCATCCAGGCTGAAGCGGTGGGCACGCACCTTGCCAGACCGCAGCAGGGCCGGCACTTCGTCAGCCGGGGTCGCCAGGCCGCCCGGTGCGCTGCCGTGACAGCTGGCGCAATTCCTGTCGTACACCGCGGCGCCCCGCCGGGCCTGGGGTTCGGCTGCGGCTGCGGCTGCCGCCGGTGCTGCAAGCGGGGCGTAGAAACCGCCGCGGTCCCAGAATCCCGCTTCGCTGCAGCCGAGGCAGGGGTGGCCGGATTCGACCGGGTTGCTCACCCCGTTCCAGCGCAGGGTGGAGCACGCATTGCGGGTTGTTGGCCCCTTGCAGCCGAGTTCCAGCAGGCACCAGCCGGCGCGCGCGCCGGCGTCGTCGAAGGTTTTGGCGAAGCGGCCGGCCTCGTAGTGGCCGCGCCGCGAACAGCGGTCGTGCACGGTTTCGCCATAAAACGCCACCGGACGGCCCTGGGCGTCGAGTTCGGGAAACCGGCCGAAGGCCACGCGGTGGGCCAGCACGGCACTCATCGCCTCGGGGATGGGTGGGCAGCCGGGCAGGTTGATCAGCGGCCGGCGCGGCACCAGGCCGTGCGCCATCAGTTCGGCGATGCCCATCGCCCCGGTCGGATTGGGAGCAGCGGCGGGCAGCCCGCCGAAGGCGGCGCAGGTGCCCACGGCAAGCACCGCCTCGGCGGCTCCCAGGCAGCGCGTGAGCAGGCTCAGGTTGTCCTCGCCGGCGATGGTGGAACAGGCTCCGCCGAGCGCGGTCGGCACGGAGCCGTCCACCACCAGCAGGAGCCGGCCGTGGTTTGCGGCCAGGCTTTCTTCCCGCGCCTGTTCCGCGGCCGCGCCGGCAGCGGCCTGGAGGAGATGGCTGTAGTCCAGTGAAATCAGTTCGAACAGCAGCCGCTCGATGGAGGGGGCGGACGAGCGGGTGAGCGATTCGGTGCAGCCGGTGCATTCCTGGAACGACAGCCATACCACCGGCAGGCGCCGTGCCCTGGAAAGCGAGTCGGCCAGGATGGCCGCCGTGCCCGGCGGCAGCGCGAGAAGCGAGGCGGTCAAGGCACAGAACTTGAGGAAGGCGCGCCGGCTGACGCCACGGTCCAATGCGATAGGCGGTGTGCGGTTCATTCCGGGCCTCGCTGTCATGCAAACGATCAGTTCCGGCATGGCCAGTACTGGATGCCGGATTGACTTCAAAAAGCCCCGCGCGCTTTCATCCGGTCGCAGGGGGGTGGGCGGAGAGGCGGCTAGCCGCCCCAGGTTCGCACGCGCCCCACGTCGAGGTGCACGAAGTTGGAGCCCGGGTAGTAGCCGACGCCGCCGCCTTTCAGCATGAGGCCGGCGCGGCGCAGGTCGGCCAGCGGCACGCCGGGGATGCGGATGTCGATGGCCTTGCCTTCCATGTGCAGACTGCGCCTGGCGACGCCGGAAGAGCTTGACGCCAGCAGGCTGTTGCTGGCGGGCGAACGGTAGCCGGAAATGACCTGGAAAGGCTGCGCGGTGCCCAGCGCGGCCTTGACGTGGTCGAGCAGATCCAGCAGTTGAATGTCGATGGCCGCGACCGCGCCGGTGCGGTGATCGCGCAGCACGCGGTTGATTTCGGCGAGGGATTCCGGCACGTAGCTGCCTTCTATCCAGTAGGGCAGGTCGAGCTTTTCTCCGGTATGCAGGTTGAGGAAACCCAGCCGGCGCTCGGCCGCCTCCCAACTGGCGAATGCCGGCAGCGGCAGTGCGGCGGCAAGCATGCCGAGTTTGAGAAATGAGCGGCGGCTGAAGCTGTGTTTCACGGCGTTCCTTTCAATCCATCGCGCTCCAGGCGGCCCACCTCGCGGGCGAGTCCTTCCTGCGCTGCGATTACGGCATCCACCCGGGACCAGTCCAGCGCCTGGCTGAGGCCGTTGGATTCAGCCATGTCGTGGATGGTCTGCCTCGGGTCGATGCCCTTATTGTAGATATCCCGATGGACTTCGAGCAGGATGCGGCCGTCTCCGGTCACCGCCAGCAGGACAGGCTGATAAGCGAGGAGGCCGGAAGTTCCGACCCCGGTGCGCCCGAATAGTTCGGCGATGTCGTCCGGATGAAGACGGATGCAGCCATGGCTGCGGAAATGGTACACGCTGGACGGAGCGATGGTGCCATGGATGCCGTAACCCGGCATGCTGAGGCCGAGCCAGTGGGCACCCAGGGGATTGTCGGGGCCGGGCGGGACTTCTGTCAGCACGGCCCGCCCCTCGCGCCGCATTTCTTCCTGGATCGAACTGGGCACGATCCAGGTCTTGTTGTGCACGCGGGTGACGACCTCGAACTCGCCTTGCGGCGTGGGCCAGGACGGCTTGCCGAGCCCAACCGGGTAGGCCGCGACCAGTTTGCCTGCGTCGAATTCGAACAGCATGCGCTGGGGAATGTTGATGACGATGCCGTCGGCGAGCAGCCGCGGGACGATGTGCGGATTGTCGATGCGCAGGCGCTGGCCGGGGTGGATGGTCGCACTGTAGGGGATCGCGTTCTGCTTGGCCAGCAGCTCCGGCGGCACGCCGAAGCGGGCACCGATGGCGATCAGGAAATCCCCCGGACGAATGGTGTACTCGAACGTGCCGCCCGCAATCTGCCGGGAAAGCGGTGGCGGCCATTCGTCTGCAAGGGACGAGAGGCTGAAGCCGGCCAGCAGGCACGCCGAAACGAGGCGGCGCGCGCGGGCGGTCATCGGGGGCATGTCCCTTGCAGGGCGCGCGATCACTGGACCGGCATCGGCTTGTTGTCGTTGAGATTGAGCCAGCCCTTGGCGATGCGGTAGACGAACCAGACGCAAGCCACCCCCCACACCAGCCAGCCGATGAGGATGATCCAGGTGGCGGCGCCGACGACGAGCCACAGCAGGCCCCACCAGAACGTCCTGATCTGCCAGCCGAAGTGGCTTTCCAGCCAGGTGCCCCGGGCGTCCTCGCGCTTATAGACTCGGCACGAATTATCCGTGAACTTTAAGGTGTGGAAAGTGTCTCAT
>ERZ761609.1041-NODE-1041-length-27041-cov-8.376529_pt1 | contig 27041 bp, 19 predicted proteins | sample MGYA00511163_ERZ761609 | MGnify/ENA primary metagenome ERZ761609 (study PRJEB28899, sample SAMN02445070) | bioreactor sludge metagenome | biome: EBPR sludge | place: Australia: Brisbane, Thorneside Wastewater Treatment Plant | collected 2011-12-16 ... | reverse complement strand
CTTCCGTTTCCTCGTAAGGAAACCGTGCCACGAACTCGTCGTAGGCGCCCGTCGGCGCTGCCAGCACGGGCGCCTCCTTGACCTGCCTGAGTGCCGCGATCTTGATGAGCTCTGATGCGATCTCGCGGAGCCGTTGCTTGAGTTTCGCCTTGCGCGACTGCCAGGAGGCGCCGCCGAGCTTGTCGAGCTGCGCCTCGGTGCCATCGGAACCGTAGCGCGACAGCAGCTCGATATTCTCGACCGGCAGGAACAGTTTGTCTCCGCCGGCATATGCGATCTCGAGACAGTCGTGCGGTGCGCCGAGCGCCGTGATCGTCTTCAGCCCGTCGAACCGCCCGATTCCGTGATCCGCATGCACGACGAGATCGCCGACCGACATCGCCGTCGCCTCGGTGATGACGTCCGCCGCCTTCCGCGCCCGCCGCCGCGGCCTGACGAGGCGATCGCCGAGAATGTCCTGTTCGCCGATCACCACGAGATCAGGCGTCTCGAAGCCCTGCTCCAGTCCGAGGACCGCGAGCCCGACCGCCGTCGGAGGCAGTGATAGCGCTTGTTCGAGGCTTTCGACGCGCACGAGGTCCTTTGCGTCGATGCCGTGATCACGCAGCAGCGCGAAAAGCCGCTCGCGCGCACCCGTACTCCAGCCCGCCACGAGCACGCGCTTGCCCTGCGCCTGCTGTTGGCGAACGTGCAGCCGCACCGCATCGAACAGGTTCGCGCCCTCTTGCGCTGCGACACGCTCGGCCGCGAAGTTGCGTCCGACCTTGCCGCCGAACGATGTGGTGCGCCCGCTCTGCGCGGCATTGTCGCTCTCGAATGGCGTGATTTTCTGGATCGTCCGACCTTTGAGCGCGGCCGCCCAGTCGCTCCCGACGAGGAACATCGACGTTGGCGGCACCGGCTTGTACGGATCGGCGTTGAAGGTCTTCATCTCGCGTGCATCCACGCGCGCCTGATAGTGCTCCTCGATCAGCGCTTGCCGGTCCCGTATCGCCTGCTCTGTCAGGTGGTCGAAACTGACGGGAGCGTCCCCGATATAGTCGAAAAGCGTCTCGAGCTTTTCGTGGAACAGCGGCAGCCAGTGTTCCTGACCGGGGTAGCGGCCGCCCGCACTGATTGCGGCATAGAGTGGATCGCCGTCCGAGGCCGGACCGAACATCGCGACATAGGATCGCCGGAATTGCGACAGCGTTTCCTCGCCGAACGCGATCTCGCTCATCGGCATGAGTACGAATTTCTGGATCGTCTTTTGCGTGCGCTGCGTTTCCGGGTCGAAACCGCGAATGCTTTCGAGCGTATCGCCGAAGAAATCGAGCCTGACCGGCGTCTGCCGTCCCGGCGGATAGAGATCGACGATCCCGCCGCGTGCGGCGAACTCGCCGGGCTCCATCACGACGCCGGTTCTCTGATAGCCCGCGAGCGCGAGTCGTGTCAGCAGGCGGTTCATGTCGACGCGCTGGCCCGGCGCCAGCGCCCGCATGGCGTTACGCACGAACGACTGTGGCGGCACGCGCTGCAGGATCGCGTTGACCGTGGTTATCAGAACGGTCGGGTCCTTGCGTGTCGTCGTCAGCGCAAGTCGCGAAAGCGTGGTGATGCGGCGTGCGACGATATCGGGGCTTGGCCCGATGCGATCATAGGGAACCGTCTCCCATGCCGGAAACAGCAGCGTCTTGACCTGCGGCGCGAAGAACTGCAGCCCGGCCGCAAGCGCCTCCAGTCTCCGGTCGTCCCTGACGACGTGGACGACGAGTGGCGCGATGCCCGTGCGCGCTGCCTCCGCAAGTGCGAGCCGTCCGATCACCAGGGCATCGTGGCCCTCGGGTACCCCGGCCAGGATGTGCTCCTGCCCGCCCCCGCGCATCTCGATCCTCTGCGCTTCGTTCATGCGGTTGCCCGCGGACTGAGGTCGTGGAACGCGCTCATCTCGGCGACGAGCGGTCCGATGTCGCGGTCGGCGACGAGGGTCGGATCGACGATCCAGGACTGGAGATCCGGATCCGGAACGGCGAGCAGGATTTCAAAGAGCGCGAGCTGACCTTCGTCCATGGCATCGAGGCGCGCGTCGGCGAACTTGCCGACCAGCCAATCCATCTCCTTGGTGCCGCGATAGTGCGCACGATAGGAGGCGCGGCGTTTGCGTTGCTCGATGGAGCGCGCATCAGCTGTCGGAGTGCTCATGTTCGGGTCCGGACGCTCGGCCATTTCGGCCTGGGTTGTTCAAATGACCAATCGCCCGGAAGCGGCTTTACCCCGGGGCCTTGGTACAGAAGGTGTGGCGGCCGGACTGGATTGTGGATGGATCGCGTCGATCTACCGCCCCGGGCACCGGGGTGTGATATATCCGAACCTGACGAGCCGACAAGGCCTTGCGTTGAGCGGCATGTCCTGCGACCGGGAATGGCCTGAAATCTGCTGAAGTCGCCCAGAATCGCCTGAAATCGAAAGAGCCGTATGCGTCCGGCTGAGTTGTCCCCGCTGTTTGCATCGGCCCGCAGTCTGACGGGCGTGGGCCCGCGCGTCGAGGAAATGCTGCGCAAGGCCGTTCGACTGCCACCCGGTGTAACGGAAACGCGCGTGGTCGACCTGCTCTGGCACACGCCGACGGGGATCGTCGACCGGCGCTCGGCACCGACTATTGCATCGGCGGTACCCGGCACGATCGTCACACTCGAAGTCCGCGTTCTTCGCCACCGCCCGAGCCCGCGCGGCAACACGCGGGCGCCGTACAAGGTCCAGGTCGAGGACGACAGTGGCCGCCTCGATATCGTCTTCTTCCATGCCGAGCGCCGGTTCGTGGAGGCGCAATTGCCGGTTGGCGAGACCCGTTTCGTTTCCGGTCGCATCGAGCGCTACAACGACAACACGCAGATGACGCATCCCGATTACATCGTCGCCCCCGACAAGCGCGACGATCTGCCGATGCTCGAACCTGTCTACCCGCTTACCGCCGGTCTGTCCGGCAAGGTCCTGTCGAAGATCTGCCGACGCGCTGTCGAGCGCTTGCCGCGTCTGCCCGAATGGCAGGATCCGGCGTGGATGAAATCGCAAGCATGGCCGGCATTCCACGATGCCGTCGTGGCACTGCACAAGCCGCAGGATGCCGGTGACGTCTCCAATGGATCACCATTTTGGCAGCGGCTGGCCTACGACGAGCTTCTGGCGGGCCAGCTTGCTCTCGGTCTCGTTCGCCAGAAGCAGAAGGTCCAGCCCGGCCGGCGCGTAAGCGGAGACGGTCGCATCCGCGCCCGTATCGCGGATGCGTTGCCGTTCGCGCTCACCGGAGCACAGCGCCGCGCCCTGGCCGACATCGCAGCCGACATGAACGCGCCACATCGCATGCTGCGCCTGCTTCAGGGCGACGTCGGTTCCGGCAAGACGGTCGTCGCCCTGATGACGATGGCCATGGCGGTCGAGGCGGGCGGACAGGCGGCTCTGATGGCACCGACCGAAGTGCTTGCCCGCCAGCACGTCGAGACCATCGCGCCTCTGGCGGAGAAGGCCGGTCTTCGCCTCGCGATCCTCACCGGCCGGGAGAAGGGCAAGGCCCGGGAACTCGTTCTCCGGCATCTTGCCGCGGGCGAAATCGACATCGTCATCGGCACTCACGCCCTGTTTCAGCCGGATGTGCACTTCCACGACCTCGGCGTCGCCGTCATCGACGAGCAGCACCGCTTCGGCGTCCATCAGCGCCTCGCGCTGCAATCCAAGGGTCGCGATGGCGGCGCCAACGTGCTCGTCATGACCGCCACGCCGATTCCGCGCACGCTCCTCATGACGCATTACGGCGATCTCGAAGTCTCGAAACTCGACGAGAAGCCGCCCGGACGCAAACCCGTCAAGACCACCATGCCGCCCCTGGAGCGTCTCAACGACGTCATCGAGGCACTTCAGCGTGCGGTCGCCGCAGGTGCCCAGATCTACTGGGTCTGCCCCCTGATCGAAAGCTCGGAAGTATCCGACCTCGCTGCCGCCGAGGAGCGCGCCGCACACCTGCGCCAGACGTTCGGAGATGCCGTTGGTTTGCTCCACGGCGCCATGGCGTCAGCGGACAAGGATGCGGTGATGGCGGATTTTGCGGCCGACCGTCTCAAGATCCTCGTCGCGACCACCGTGATCGAGGTCGGCGTCAACGTGCCGAACGCCACGATCATGGTCATCGAGCACGCCGAGCGCTTCGGCCTCGCTCAATTGCATCAGTTGCGCGGTCGCGTCGGCCGCAGCGACCGCCAGTCCTACTGCATGTTGCTGCACAAGGCGCCTCTCGGCGCCACTGCGGGCGAACGTCTCAGGATGATGTGCGAGACCGAAGATGGCTTCGCCATCGCCGAAAAGGATCTCGAACTGCGCGGCGGGGGCGAGGTGCTGGGAGCTCGGCAGTCGGGCATGCCGGAATTTCGCATAGCCTACGTGCCGAACCTGACGGAATTGCTTGCCGCTGCGCGTGACGACGCTGCCCTCGTCCTGTCCCGCGACGCCGATCTCGTCTCCGACCGCGGGCGTGCTCTCAGAACGTTGCTTTATCTTTTCGAATGCGACGAGGCTGTGCGCCTGTTTCGCGCCGCCTGATCTCTCAGGCCCCGCCCGCGCTGCCGGACCTGCGTCCTCGTCAAAGGCAACGGAACGTGGGCGATCCGCATTTGACGTAGCGGATCTCGTCCCAGGCGCAGCAGGGTTCGTCGGATTTGCAGACCCAGACCTTGGGCGTTCCGTCCGGGAACTTGTGCCGGCAGACTTTCTCGCCCTTCCCCGCTTTGACTTTGGTCTGGACCGGACCTGCCGACTTGGCCCCGGCTTTGGCGGCATCTTGAGCCGTGGCAAGTGACGGTAGCGCAAGGCTCGATGCGAAAACAATTGCCAGTATCGTCCGCATTGGGATCTCCAGGTGGCAGAGTGTCACGTATGACGCGACTGCTTATGCTCGATTATATCGCGTAGACGCTCGACGTTGAAGCGGTAGCCGTGCGCGCCTGCGGGTTCGAGCGCGCCGAGCGTCACCAGTCGTGTAAATGCGCGGCTGACCGCCTCTCGCGTCGCGCCCATCTTTTGCGCGAACTGTGTCTTGTTGGAGATTTCGATAACTGGTGAGCCACCGGCCGTCTTACCGTTGTCGCGTTCTGCAATCCGGAGTATCTCAGCTCCGATCCGGCTGCTGAGATCATGGGTACCGAGTGTGTACACCTGTCCGGTCAGGCCGCGGATCTGCTGGACGAAATGAAGCATCAGCTTCCGGTTCAATTCCGCGTCTCGGCCGACGAGACTGCGAAAATTCGACGCCGTCATGCGAGCCACGTGACAGGTCGTAACTGCTTCGACGCTTGCCGAGCGCTGCTGGTCGTCGATCGCCGACATCTCTCCAAAAAAATCTCCGCCTGCAAGTTCCCGCATCGGCATCAGTTTGCCGTCTGTGCTGTAGACGAGTACGCGAGCCTTTCCCGAAACCAGAAAGAAAACGTCATGTGTACGATCGCCGTGATGAACGACGGTGCTGCCGCCGGCGACCGTCATCCACGTGCACTGCCCGTCGATCAGCGCCAGGTCTAGCGGCGACAGATGCGCAAAAAGTCCAATTCGTTTGAGAGTTTGCTTCTTGCCCGGCACAGGCCACCCGCTCGCGTCGAGAACCCGGACTATCCAATCGAATAGCCCTGGAAATCACAATCGGAAAGTTCCCGCGAAACGCTCCGCTAGGGTGAAAATATTGAAAATTAACGAAAAATCTGACATTCCTTTAGGTGGCCCCGTGCCTCGGTCTGTGGGAAGCTGAACTCGAGGTGGGGTGGAGCCAGTTGCTATGGTGTGTCCGAATTGCAGGACGGGTCGACTGGACCAGTATGGGCGGTGTCCGGTTTGCAGCCCCCACGATCCGAGTTACCGGCGAGCATGTGCCAATTGCGGTTATGCCAATGACGCCAAGGCGCGCTTTTGCAGCGGCTGCGGCCGCCCTGTTATCACGCTTGCAGGTGCCGCGAAGATGGCGGCGGCACATGTTCACTCTCCGCTGCCGAGGTCGCTGGCGGCGCGTCTTGAACGCTTCGGCAGCGCCATGCTCGGTGAGCGTAAGCAAGCCACGATCCTTTTTGCGGATATCCGTGGCTCGACCGAGATGGTCGATCGTCTCGACGTCGAAGGCGCGCTGGCAGTGCTTGCGCCCCTGCTGAAAAGCATGATGGACTCGGTGCATCAGTACGATGGCTTCGTCAATCGCACCGTCGGCGACGGCATCATGGCACTCTTCGGTGCTCCGCTCGCCAACGAGGACCACGCCCTGCTCGCCTGCCAGGCCGCCGTCGCCTTGCGCACGAAGGTACGCGATGTCGCTGCCGGGATCGGCGAAAAGGTGGAACTCCGCATCGGTATTCATTCCGGCGAGGTCCTGATCCATTCCATCGGCAACGATCTGTCGATGAATTTCGATGCGATGGGGAAGGCCGTTCACATCGCCGCCCGCCTCGAGGCCAATGCTCCGCCCGGAACCATCATGATTTCGGCCGACACGCTGTCGCTGGCGCGCCACGGCGTCGAAGTGGTACCCTGCGGAAGTCTCTCGCTGAAGGGTATCGAAGAGCCGGTCGAAAGCTTCGAATTGACCCGCACGTTGCCATTGACGCGTTGGCAGACCCGCCGCACGGCCGGCCTCGCTCCACTTGTCGGTCGGCGTGGTGAACTTGCGACACTTGCCGAATGTGAGGCTGGCGCGCGCGCGGGCCGTCTGCAGTTCGTAGCGGTGACAGGCAATCCCGGCCTCGGAAAGTCGCGTCTCCTGCACGAGTTCGTCAGCGCGCTGCCACGCGACTGGGTTGTTCTCGAAGTTGCCGGCCAGCCAAGTCTCAGGAATTCGCCGCATGCCGCCCTTGCGACGATACTTCGTCTCATTCTGAACCTCGCCGTCGATGAAAGCGTCGATAGTGCCCGGCACAAGCTCACGGCCGTACTGCATCGCCTTGGGGCCGCCCAATCGAGCTTCGAGCCGTTGGCTGCGGTTGTACTCGGAGGCAAGGTCGTTCCCGCATGGCTGGCAGCCGATCCACAGGAGCAGAAGGCGCGTCTCAAGGCTGCTGTCTCGGATATTGCGTTGTGCCAGGCCCGTCTCGCACCGCTGTGCATCGTCGTCGAGGACCTCCAGTGGATCGATGAAGAGACCGCAACGCTGCTCGAGGCACTGCGTCCGGTGCTCGAAGGCTTTCCCGTACTGATCGTAACGTCGGAGCGGGAGCCCGGACTTCTGTCGGATCGGCTTCCGGTGACCCGGCGAGTGCGCCTCGACGGGCTGAGCGCCGCCGACAGCGAGCGACTGATCATCGAACTCATGGGCCCGCATCCGAGCCTTGCGCACCTCAAACAGCAGATCGTCGCCCGGAGCGAAGGCAACCCACTGTTCATCGAAGAACTGGTCCAGTCCCTGATCGATGCCGGCGAGGTGATCGGTGCGCCCGGCAGTTATGTCGCGACGAGTGTTATGCCGTCTCTTCATCTACCCGCGACCGTGCATGCGGTGCTCGCTGCCCGTGTCGACCGGCTGGAAGCGCGGCAGAAAGCTCTGCTGCAGGCCGCATCGGTGATCGGGGCGGAGTGGCCGTACTGGCTGCTCGCACGCGTCTTTGCACCCGAGCACGGTGGTCTCGAGGCAGATATCGAAAGCCTGAGAAGATCCGGCTTCCTTTTCCGAACGGCCTCCGGCCTCGAAGCGAAATACGCCTTCAAGCATGATCTCGCACGCGAAACCGTGTACGACATGATACCCCGGACCTATAAGAAGGAGTTACATGCGCGCGTGGTCGCGACGCTGGAGGCCGAATACAAGGACCGCCTCGACGATCAGGCGGATGCGCTCGCCTTCCACGCCGCGCGCGCCGAAATGTGGCAGAAGGCGGTGCCGTATCAGTTGCGGAGTGCGCGCCGCGCTGCACGCCGTGGCGCGAACCGGGATTGCATCGCCATCGTCGATCAGGCGCTGCATGCGTTGCAGTCCATCCCCGACAGCGACGATACCCGGCGCGCGAAGATCGATTTCCGGTTACTGGTGGTGACGGCATTCGAGCCGCTCGGGCTGCATGACCGGGCCCGTCAGAGCCTGATCGAGGCCCTGTCCATCGTGGAATCCCTGGACGACGAGCGTCGTGCCGCCGCGATCAGATGCCAGCTGGCACTTGCCTGGTGGCGGCGGGGCGAGCACGACAAGGCCCGTGCCTCGGCCGAAGTGGCTCTCCGGATAGCGAATGCGCTCGGCGATGGCCCACTGATTTTCGCGGCACGACACAATCTCGGCATCATCGCCCATCAGATCGGAACATACCGCGAAGCGGTCGAGCATCTCGAAACCTGCAATGCCATGATGAGCGCGCAGCATGACGAGCGGCGCTTCGGCTGGGCCGCGTATCCGAGCGTCATCCTGCGGACGTTCCTGTCCGATTGCCTTTTCGAACTGGGCCGTATCGACGAAGCCCGCACCATGGCTGATGCAGCGCACGACACCGCCGTGGCGTCCGGCCACACCTATTCGATCGTCCAGATCAACCAGGTCCGAGCCAGGATCCTGCTTGCGAGCGGTGACGTCTCAGGCGCAGTCGATCTCATGGCCGCGACCTGGAAGAGCGTAGTCGACAACGAGATGCTGCAGTTGTTCCCGATCATGGCGACACGCTACGGCGAGGCTCTCGTTCAGTCGGGTCGGCCGGCAGAGGCGCTCGCCGTTACGAGCCAGCCCGAAACATTTCCAGTGGGCGAGAAAAGCGACACGTATGGATGGGGCCAGCTCTATTGCGCGCAGTCGGCCGCCTTGCTTGCGCTCGGACGCGGCGAAGAAGCACGCAGGTACGCCGAGCGCAGCCTCCACTTCGCGCTGGAGCGGGGCGAGTCACCACAGGTCGGCTATGCGCACCGCATGCTCGCGCTCATCGATTCCGGGACGGCCGGCGCCGCCGACCGCAGTGCGCTGCACCGAGAGAAGGCCATGCGGATAGCCACGGCCTCCGGAATGGCGCAGTTGTCCGCATTGCTCGCCAAGGACGTCGCGCCTGAGGCCGGACAAGGCTGACCCCTTGCCCGTCGACATGACGTCATCGAGCGCCGCGGCCCGAAAGATTGGCGGCGATCGTTGCGAGGGCCGCGAGCCCTGGCAGGAAAAAGTATCCGCCACCATGCACGGACACGAACGGTGGGATGTCCTTGAGCCGGATGTTGAACGGGCGATGCTGGATCGTCATCTGCGTCTTGCCACGCGGCCGGTAGTGCGACAGTGGATCGACCTCTTCGGCAAGCCCCATGAAGCGCTCGTTGTTGATCCAGTTCTGCTGGATATGCTCGAACTGGCCGGCGATGTCCGCATTGAGCGCCATGAAGTACATGCCCGAATGACCGTTCGCGGCGATCAGCCGGCTGCGCCGTAAGATCCGGCGCAGTTTGCCGAGGCGCATCGCCGTACCGGGATCGGGGCCGAGACTGTCGCGTGGATTGGCTCGCCTGATGTGCGATCCGAGGGGGCACGCCAGCCCGTACCTGTCGTTCGGATGAAAAAGCGCGTCGTTGTCGAGTGTCCCCTGGCGCGGCATGGAACCGCGCTTCGCTTTAATCCCCGGCGCCTCGTTGGTGGAGGTCAGCATTTCGCCGTTGTGCCTTCGGCCGACCATGCGCTCCTTGACCCATGTGACATGGTCGCCGTGGTCAGTCCCGAAATGCGCTTTCGCCGCCTCACGAGCGAAGGAATCGAACGCATCGACGTTCTGATGCAGTTCGCGCAGGACGACATAGGTCCCGTTCCTTAGAAGTGGCGACAGGTCGCCGCCAATCGCGCCAGCGATCGCACCGCGCTCGTTTCGATAGCCGAGCAGGATCTCGCCCGTCCTGATCACCGATTGCTCGACCGCACGCCTGCCCAGATCGGACAATGCCTCGTGCTTGACGTCCGCGCGCCAGTCGCTTTCGAGAATGGGTTGTGAAATGCCGTCCTTGAAGCCGAACGGCTCGGGGCTGGTCTTGGCAAGTTTTCCCTGAAGCACAAGCCTCTCGGAAGTCTCCGACCGCCCTGTCGGTCGCATGCCGTGTCGCGTCAAATGATCGATCTCACCCGAAAGAAGTTCAGCGAGACGCTGCGGGCTGGTCGCGTAGAGGAGGAGTATGCCGTCGATGCGCTGCTCTCCCTCGTCCGAATCACGCCAGCGCCAGTGTTGCGGATCGTTCAGACCGGTATCACCGAGCACGACCGACCGCCGCGCCACCGAATCTCCGGAATTTCGTCTCGGTGCCATACCCTCACGAAACGCAGGCGCCATGGCGCGCATAGCATGCGTTCCGGACGTCAGCCGGTCGACGCCCTGCGCGGTGAGCAGGATGTTGAGCACGATTGGCGTACGCGCCAGCTTGCAGCGCACCTCTGCCTTATCTGCCGAAAAGGTCCCAGCGTCCGCCCGGGTGACGCGTGTCGTCACCGCCGAAAGCCAGCGACCGATTTCGTCATTGGAAGCGTCTGCAAATCTGAACGCCAGGAACGCAGAACAGGGATGATTGCCCAGGCCGAACCGAACCAGGACCTGAACGTCCCCCCAGTCGACACGCACGGCCTCGGCCCGAGTACCCTTAAAGATCCTGGAGAATGGCATCGCAGCGATCCATGGTGTTGTCTTCGAAGAGCCCGGATCTCAGCGCCGTGGCACGATTGACGGCGACGATATCGAGATCGGGGTAGGCGCCATACCAGACCAGCGTTTCGATCTGGCTGTGCCGCACGTAAGCCTTGAACGCAGGTTCGTTCTGCGCACCCTTCCAGAAGATGTAGTTGGTGCGCGGAAACTCGTACGCTGTCGTCGCGTCTTTGCCGTTGGATCGGACCTTGATGAAAGTATTCGTCCAGATGGCGTTGACGCCTTTCACCGCGCCCATGTCGACGAATTCGCTGAGATAGCTGTCCCAAGCCCCTGAATAGTGATCGAGAAACAGTAGCTGCCGGCCATTGTCGATCAGGACCCAGCGAGCCGACAGGATCGTCGGGATATCGCCGAGGCTGCCGCGGTTGAAGTAATAGCGCCCGAGCACGTCAATCACGTAAAGCGTGAGCCTGAGCCAGACGTAGTTCCACCACCCCGGCTTGAGATGCGTCAGGCTCACGAGCTGGTTCTGCCGCCTGTTGTTGCCCCAGTCCTCGCGCCGATAGGCCCCTTCGTTCTGATCCGCGCGCAGCAGCAGTTCGTCTGCAGGTCTGTAGTCCCCCGTTTGAATGCGGCGCTCGACGAATTCGAGAACGCCATGCCACACGAGCAGCCAGAAGATCGCACTCAATCCGGCAAGGACGACACAGGTCGCAATCAGGATCACGAGCCACGGCGGAATGACCGCGAGTACATTCGCGGAAATCAGCCTGCTCGCGAGATTTACGAGTGAAACTGCGAGTGCGCCGCCGGTCACGAAAAGTCCGATGCGCAGCGCATCGAGCTTGAGCTTGGAACTTCGCTCGTAAGCACCGATGTCGGCCAGGAACTGGTCACGGATGGATATTGTCGTTCGCTTGAAAAGGAGGATTGCGAAAACCGCTGCGATGGTGAGGAAGACGACCACATTGATGGACCAGTGCGAAGCTAGACTTTTCGGCTCGCAAAAGGTGTGCGGCCGCAGGAGCCAGGCGAGCGAAAGCACAAGAGTGTTGTAGTCACTCGCATTGCATGTTCTGCAGTCGGGAGTCTCGACAAGGGACGCGAGGAAAACCAGTACCGTCAGTGCGCTGGCGACGTATCGGATCGCACCGAGGAGGTTCGAGAACGCACTGTTGGTACGCGTCTGAGCGAACGGATTGACATAGAGCAGATTGCGGCCGTGCTGCAGCCAGCGGATCGCCAGAACCGTCAAGACCAGCAGCAGTGCCACAGGTGGGATCGGTAACAACGGATATGCGACGATGCGAGCGACGCGACGACAAAGAGTGTCCGCCTGTCCGTCGATCGGCGTGCATGCGGCTCTGATCGAACTGTAAATTTCAGTAAGGCCCGCATACGGCTGGGAAAAGAACGTGCCTTGTGTCAGCCAGTCGGCGAACGGCGCCAGAAGCAACACATAGAGCAGCCACCAGAGACCGGAAAGAACCGCAATCAGCGGCAGGAATCTGACGAAGGCCAGTGCGAGCCCGAATGTGATTTCCGGCGGCTCGCGATACCGATCCTCGGCCCACGCCAAAGTGGCATCCCGCCTTACTCCGACCGTCTGCAGGAGGGACTGGACGCCACCGATCGAGTTCGGCGTGGACGACAACCCATTGGACACCGAAACGGCCTCTTTGGAAGCACAGGTTTTCAGACGCTTCCGCAATTCCGCTTCGCGCTTGATCTGCGACACCGTCCGGCCCGGCGCGCCGCGAAACATCAGTTGCGCTCCGAGGTCGTGCGCGATGAGATAGGCGGAGATCGCGGCCGGCAGTGTTGGTCCTGTCGCAGGATAGCCGCGACAGTTGCTGAAAATCGCATCGAGGCCTTCAGTGGCGATCCTGACGAGGTCGTTGACGAAGGCGTCTCTCGCCCCGTCGAACGTCGCTTCGAATACAAGTCGTGCCGGCTTCGCATCCTCGTCGTCGAGAATGACGAAGCTTGCGAAATGAAGCCCTTCCAGCAGGTGGAACGGCATCTTGGGTTTGCAGGTCAACGTCCCGTCAATGGCGTGGTAGTCCGGATCGATCTCGGCTTTGAGATACGCCTTGAGCTCAACGGCCCGACCGTCGCGAATGGGAACAATGACCGTAAGGCAATTGGGTCCCATCGATCAGCCCCCCGCGTCAGGAGTGACGGTCAGAACCAGATGCCTGACTGCCGCAGCCTCGTAAATCGGCCGGCCCGCCCTGCCGACCGACCGATCGAGTGTCCCCGCCTGAAGCACGAGTCGCACGATCTCGCACGTAACGATCCGTGCAACGTACGTTCCGAAACAGTAACGCGGCCCAAATCCGAAATGCAGATAGCTCGCTCCCGGACGAAGCCCCTCGCTGTTGTCGAGAAAACTGCCGGGCACCCTGAAGACGGCTGGATCGAACATTCCCGACACGAGGCCGACCTTGACCGCCGATCCCCCCTTTATCGTGCGCTCGAAAGCCGAACCTTCACCGAGCACGACGTCACGCGGGCAATGCCTAACAAGCAGTGGCAGCATCGGACGGAAGCGCAACGCCTCGAGCAGATGCTGCTCGAAAATACCTCGGCTGTTTGTTTCGAAAGCATGTTGCGCGCCTGTTCCGGGAGCGAGCGAAGGGAAATTGCGATTTCCGAGGTCTACGTCGGCACTGAGTGCTGTCGCGGCGCGTCGCGTTTTCGTCATGGCCTCGCCGTCAGCCAGCAGCCTGTCGACGATATGCACCGAGGCGCGGACCATCGTGCCGGCGGCAGTCGCGAGCAGCCCCGTTAGAAACCGCCGGATCCAGTCCGGGGTGAACCACGGAGGCTCGCCTCCTGCGGCGAACCGCAACGCCATGCGCTCGAGTACCGTGTTCTCTGGTCCAGGTTTCAGATCTCCCCGGCGCGCTCGCTCGATCGCTTGTGTCACCTCGCTGCCGATATGAAGTGTCAGCACCGCGATAGCCTCGTCCGTTCTGGTGCGGATGTCGGAGTCGGGCGGCGCCTGCGCCATGATGTGGGACGACAGGAGCCGGAGCGCCTGTTTCATGTCCTCGGCGCGTCCGTTGAGAGGCCGGACGCCGAAATACCTTTCGATGACGGCGAGGACGGCAGGCTCGGCGTATTCTGCCGCAAAGTCGAGGCGGAACGCCTCGCCCCCGAGAGACTCGGACTGGAGGCTTTTGACACAGCTTTCGTGCACGATGGCGTCGATGCGGCCCGGATCGGTGTTGCAGGCGAAGGATCGCAATATGTTCCGGTCGCGTTGGTGGACTTCAGACCAGTCTGTGGTCAACAGGAATGGCCCCCACGGCATTCCCGGTTGAAGCGCGTCGTGCACCGTGAAGTCGGCGGTGCGGCTCAGAACTTCGGTAACGTGAGCGTGGCTCGTGACATAATAGTCCCCCAACAGGATCGCGATCGGCCGAACGCGGCGCAGGGTTCCCAAAATCAGGCGCGACAGGATCGGCGAATTCAGAAACGCGACGGTGAACCGATAAGCAAACATGCCAACTGCCAGACGCAGGGCGCGTGTCAGGCTCGACCACCAACTGACAAACTCCGGCCGGCTCTGGACTCGGCGGTGGCTTCGGTGGTCGGGCGGGGGCGGTGAGACGGGTGCGTGCATCAAAAAAGGCGTCAAAAAAGGGTCGCAAGAACTGGATGATGGTGCGATCAGGTGCGACACCGTGTCAAGGAGGGGCATATGCTTTGCCCCGCCCGGGCAACCGGTCTGCGGGTGTCGCATACGGTTTTGTGAGGCTACGTTTTCGGCATTGCACTATGCTGGATGACGTTCTGAACGACAGAGAAAGGTACGCCCGATGTCGGCTGCAAATCCAACGGTCCTGACGACCGCGGACCTCGCCGCAATGATCCCGTCCGGGGCGAAGATCGCCGTCCCGCCGGATTACTCCGGCTGTGCGATGGCTCTCGTCAAACACCTGATGCGCCGTCCGGTGCGCGACCTGCATGTCGTGGCGGTTCCGCAAGCCGGCTTTCAGGTCGACCAGTTGATCGGCGCGGGATGTGTCGCGCGCGTCGAAGCCGCAGCGGTCACGCTCGGGGAATACGGCCTCGCACCACGCTTCACCGCCGCGATCCGTGCCGGAACGATCGAGATGTGGGACGCCACCTGCCCGGCGATCCAGTCGGCGCTGCAGGCGTCTGAGAAGGGCATTCCGTTCATGCCGCATCGCGGCATCATCGGGTCCGATCTGCTCAAGGTCCGGCCCGACTGGCTCGTGATCGACAATCCGTTTGCCGAACGCGGCCGTCGTGATCCGATCGTCCTGCTTCCGGCCATCCGGCCGGATTTCGCCGTGTTCCACGCGGTCAAGGCCGATCGGAACGGCAACGTATGGATCGGGATTCGCCGCGAACTGATGCTGATGGCGCACGCCTCGACAGAAACCATCGTCACCGTCGAGGAGATCGTGGACACAGATTTCCTGGCCGATCCAGCTCTCGCCGCCGGCACGATCCCGTCGATCTACATCTCCGCGATCGCACATGAGCCACACGGTGCCGCGCCTCTCGGCATCACCGGCGTCTACCCCTCGAAGCCCGAGGAATTGCGCGCCTATGCCCAGGCAGCCCGCACTGACGACGGCTTTTCCGGCTGGTTCGAGGCCCATGTTTCGCGCGAACGGGAACTGGCATGAACACGACGCCATCAATCGCAGCGACGACCGGCACGGCAGCCCGTCTCCAGCCGTCCGAAATCATGATCGCGGCCATCGCGCCAATGCTGGCCGGTCTTCGCCACGTCGCTGTCGGGATGCAGTCACCAATTCCAGGTTCGGCCGCGCTCCTCGCCCGCGCCCTGTCGGGTGGCCGGCTTCGCGTGTCGATCCTCGGCTCGACCAGGCAGAACGCTTTCACCGATGGTGGCCGTGAACTTTTCGAATGTGCCGGTCAGGGCCGCATCGATGCGTTCTTTCTGTCCGGCGGCCAGATCGACGGCGCAGGCAACGTCAATCTCGTCGGCGTCGGCGACATCTCGAGCTATCCGCAGGCGACGCAGCGCTTTCCCGGCTCTTTCGGTTCGTCGTATCTCTATTTCGTCATCCCGCGCGTCATCCTTTTCCGCGAGGAACACAGCCCGCGCACGCTCTGCGAAAAGGTGGATTTCGTCTCCGCCCCGGGGACGAGTCCGCCCGAAGTCTACCGCCCCGGTGGACCTCATGCACTGGTAACGCCGCTTTGCGTCTTCACGTTCGACCGGACGCGCGGACGCTTCACGCTCGCCTCGGCGCATCCCGGCGTAACTCCGGAAGACGTCCGCGCCGCAACGGGCTTTGATTACGACAGCCCGGCCGTCGTCCCGGAAACCGCGTCGCCCGATACAGCGACGATCGACATGCTGCGCGGCCCTATCGCCCAAGATATCGCCGAGACCTATCCGGCCTTCGCCAGACGCGTCTGGAACGTGTGAGAGCGGTCAGACCGGAGTGCCGGTCGCCCGCAGCGCGGCGATCTGCGCGTTGAGCGATGCCGCCTGCCCGGCCGTCAGTTCCGTCACCGGCGGCCGCATGCGTGCCCATCCGGCATATCCTGTGTCGTGCGCGAGGATGGCCTTGATCGCCGGTAGCACCGGGCAACTGCAGACGGCGTCCACTATGGCGGAAATGGTGGGATTGTCGCGGCCGGTGTCGACGAGCCGGCGCATGCGCTTCGCTTCGAAGTTGGCGAGCCCGCAGATAGACCCCTGCCCGCCGCGCCGAACGATGTCGGCGAGCAGCCGCTCGTCGCCGATCAGGATGGCGAGGTCGCCGTGCGTCGCCACCAGCGATTGCGAGTAGGGCAGGTTCGAGGATGAATCCTTCACCCCCGTGATGATGCCGCGATATCGGTCCTTGAGCCGCCCGACGACATCGAGCGACAGCGCGACGGCAGTCTGGCTCGGCAGATTGTAGAGCACCACGTCGCGTGCCTTCCCTCCGAGCGCGTCGAGCACGGCGGCGTGCCATGCCACGATGCCGTCGTCCGTCGCCCCTTTGAAAAAGTACGGCGGCGTCAGGAGAAAATGCCGGCAGTCGTACGCGAGGCCCTCGGCGATCTGCCGCGCGGCCTCCTCCGGCGCCGGTGCCATGATCCCGATCCCGACTTCGTCCCTCATCCGGAAGTTCGCCGATTTGAAGGTCTCGAGCAGCGCCGTTCGTTCACGCGGCGAAATCGAGAATCCTTCGCCGGTCGTGCCGAACAGCGTCACGCTCTGAGCGCCGTCCATCATCGTCGCGCGTGCGTGCGCGACCAGCCGGCCGCCGTCGATACGTCCGTCGACGTCGAAAGGCGTCGACAGCGCGACGCTCAGTCCGAATTTTTGCGATGTCATGGTGCGAGGTTCCGTGTGGCGAGGTCGCGAATTTCTGATGATGGACGTGGTCAGCCGTCGAGCGGCTTCGTCGCAGCCACCAGCCACGCCTTGTCGCCTCCGGCGAGCTGCGGTCCGATCTGCTTCAGAACGCGTGCATGATAGGTATCGATCCATTGGCGTTCTTTTGCGTCGAGCAGCCTGGGCTCGATGAGCCGCCGGTCGTAAGGTGCGAGCGTGATCGTCTCGAAGCCGAGCATGTCACGGTCGCCGCTTCCGGTCTTCTGCGGCGGTGTCACGACGATCAGGTTCTCGATCCGGATTCCGTAGGCGCCCGTCTTGTAGTATCCGGGCTCGTTGGAAACGATCATGCCGGGTTCCAGTGCGGCCATGCCGCGTTTCGAAATCGACTGCGGTCCCTCGTGGACGGAGAGATAGCTGCCGACGCCGTGCCCCGTGCCATGGTCATAGTCGAGGCCGGCGTTCCATAGATGCATTCGGGCGAGAGTGTCGAGTTGCACGCCTCGCGTGCCGATGGGAAAGCGCGCTGTCGCGAGTGCGATGTGACCCTTGAGAACGAGCGTATAGCGCTCGACCATCTCGCGCGACGGCGCGCCCACCGCCAGCGTCCGCGTGATGTCGGTCGTACCGTCTTGATACTGTCCGCCACTGTCGATCAGGAACAGCTCACCCGATTTCAGCGTCCGGTTCGTCGGCGTGGTCACGCGATAATGGACGATTGCGCCGTTCGGCCCCGAGCCGGAGATCGTATCGAACGAGATGTCCTTGAGCGCGTTCGTCGCGCGCCGGATTTCCTCGAGCTTTTTGACACACGTGATTTCATCGAGTCTGCCCGAACCGCTTTCCCGGTCGAACCAGGCGAGAAACCGGCACATCGCAGCGCCGTCGCGGACATGGGCGGCGCGGGTGCCGTCGAGTTCGGCTGCGCTCTTTCTTGCTTTGAATGCGATGCAGGGATCGACACCGTTGACGGCAGCCCGGCCGAGTTTCGTGACGATCCAGTGTGAGGCCGTCGCGAAATCCGCGCGGACGACGGCGGATTTTTCCGCTTTCAGTGCGACGAGACGGTCGCCGAGTGCGTCGGGGGCGAGCAGCTTCACGCTCGCCCCGAGATGGGCCTTGACCTTCGCGTCGATCTTGGTCGCATCGACGAATACGTCGACCTTGCCACGGACGGGCACGATCGCGAACGCCAGCGCCACCGGATTGTGCGCGACGTCACCACCCCTGATGTTGAGCAGCCACGCGATACTGTCCGGCAGCGTGAGAACGACCGCCGTCTGCTTTTCATCTTTCAAGACCGCCTGAACGCGCGCGATCTTCTCGGCGGCGGTTGCGCCGGTCAGTTCGGCCGGTTGGATCGTCACCGCGCCTTTCGGATGTGGCGGCCGCTCCCTGCCCCAGACCGTATCGACCAGATTGCGCGCGAGCGGCTTCAGCTTGAAACCGGCTTTCTTAGCGTCCGCCGCCAGCGTCTCGATTGCCTGCGCCGTATGCAGTTTCGGATCGAAGCCGATGACCGCGCCGGGGTCGAGGCGGGATTTCACCCACTCGAACCAGGGCGTTGCCACGCCATCGACGATCTCGAACGTCGCCGCGTCGAGTTGCGCACGCCCCTGCAGGAGATAGCGCCCGTCAGTCGCAAGGGCGGCGAACGTCCGGGCGATGAGGGCCATCCCGGCCGATCCGGTAAAGCCGGTGATGTAGGCCAGCCGCTCTGCGTTCGCCGGGACATATTCCCCCTGATGCTCGTCCGCTCGCGGCACGAGCAGGAGATCGATCCCGGACCGGGTCATGAGGTCCCTAAGACGGGCGACGCGCGGCAGGGCGAGGGCGGGCGCGGAAGTGGCATCGAAGCTCTGGAACATGGGCGGGTGCGGGATCCGGATGGGGAGAGTGACCAGCGTCAGTTTAATCCAGCCGGGCGAGGTCGGCAGCATCCGCAAGCGCGGGAACCGGACAAAGGCCGAGATATGCGCAAATCACATTGCTGCGACGCAACAAAACTTGCCTTGAGAAGGCCGCTTTGCGCTATATGTTAGGCATGTCGATACGGCCGGGAAAAACCGCGCCGATCGAGTAAAGAACCCGTAAAAACAAAGGGTAAGACCATGAGCACACTGATCGCAGATCGCTTCTATGACGAATCGGCCGTCGCTTCGACGCAGCGCAGCAAGCCGACCGTCCTTCGTCGCGTATACAACGCCTTGATCGCGGGTCGTCAGGCCCAGGCGCAGCGCGCGATTTTCCAGTTCTATGCGACCAAGTCGGACGCCGAACTCCGCGAATTTGGCCTGTCGGACAAGACGATCGCCCACGTTCGTGCCTATTACGGCTGAGCCGCGATACATCGAACGGACCAATGAGAACCCCGCGCCGGAACGCTCCGGCGCGGGATTTTTTTGTTTACCGGAGGCGGGCTGCCGCCTAGCGGACGCAGAGCGCGGCTCTCGCCGTACGGTACTCCCGTTCGAGGCGATTGACGATCTCGGCGACCGGCGCGATTTCAGTGACGGCTCCGATACCTTGTCCCGAGCCCCAGATTTCCTTCCATGCCTTCGGCGCACGGTTCGATCCGAAATCCATCTTCGTCGGATCGCTTTCCGGCAGGTTCTCCGGATCGAGCCCGGCCCGCTTGATCGACGACTTCAGGTAGTTGCCGTGCACGCCGGTGAACAGGTTCGTGTAGACTATGCCGTCGGCGCTGTTGTCGACGATGTCCTGCTTGTACGCATCGACCGCATTTGCCTCTTTCGAGGCGATGAACATAGAGCCGGCATAGGCGAAATCCGCGCCGAGTGCCTCCGCCGCAAGGATCGAGCGGCCGTGCGCCACCGCGCCCGACAACGCGACCGGACCATCGTAGAAGGCCCGGATTTCCTGCATCAGTGCGAACGGTGAGAGCCGTCCCGCATGTCCGCCTGCGCCCGAGCACACCGCGACGAGGCCACCCGCCCCCTTCTCGATCGCCTTTCTGGCGAACGTGACGTTGATGATGTCGTGAAGCACGATGGTGCCGATGTCGCGGAACGCCTTGTAGACGTCCTCGCGGGCACCGAGCGAGGTGATGGCGAGCGGCACCTTGCGCTTGATACAGACCTCGACATCGTGCTCGAGCCGGTCGTTCGACTTGTGCACGATCTGGTTCACGGCAAAGGGCGCCGACGGGCGGTCTGGATTCGCGCGATCGTAGGCGGCCAGCTCCTCGGTGATCTGGTGGAGCCACTCGTCGAGCTGCTCCTTCGGGCGTGCGTTGAGGGCCGGAAACGAGCCGACGATCCCCGCCTTGCACTGCGCGATCACGAGTTCCGGCCCGGACACGATGAATTGCGGCGCGCCGATCAGCGGCAGGCGCATGCGCTTTTTCAGTTCGGCGAGGTTCATTGCCGGAAGCTCCGAAGCATTGACGTAAAGGACAGAGACGTGGTTGTACCCGCCGGCTTGGCCGCTGACCAGTCCGAACCTCGTGCCGCCGTTCGCGGGGTCCGTCTCTGGCGTGGTGCCGCAGCTGTTGCAGCCCCGATCGCGGTCGTCTACCCATGTCCCGGGAAGCGCGACAGATACGAACGAATGCGATCGGTGCCGATCGCGCCGTTGAATGAGCGAACGAGGAGATCCCATGGCCTATCAGAACATCCTGGTCGAAACCCGTGGCAAGGTCGGCATCATCACCCTGAACCGCCCCGCCGCGCTCAATGCACTCAACGCCGAACTTATCGGCGAAACCAACGCGGTTCTCGACCAATGGGAGGCGGACGACGCCATCGGTTGCATCATCATCACCGGATCGGACAAGGCCTTCGCCGCCGGCGCCGACATCAAGCAGATGCAGACCAAGACCTATATGCAGGCATACAAAGAGGACTTCATCGGCGTCTGGGACCGGGTCGCCCGCTGCCGCAAGCCGACGATCGCGGCAGTCGCCGGGTTCGCGCTCGGTGGCGGCTGCGAACTCGCCATGATGTGCGATTTCATCATTGCGGCCGATACGGCGAAGTTTGGCCAGCCCGAGATCAAGCTCGGCGTTATGCCCGGCGCCGGCGGCACACAGCGGCTGACCCGGTTCGTCGGCAAGTCGAAGGCCATGGAAATGTGCCTCACGGGCCGCATGATGGATGCCGCCGAGGCCGAGCGTTGTGGCCTCGTCAGCCGGGTCGTGCCGGCGGCCGATCTGCTCGCCGATGCCGTCAAGACGGCCGAAACCATCGCCGCCATGTCGCTGCCCATCGTCATGATGACCAAGGAGAGCGTGAACCGCTCGTACGAAACGACCCTGGCTGAAGGCATCCGCTTCGAGCGTCGCGTGTTCCACGCCATGTTCTCGACCGCCGACCAGAAAGAGGGCATGACCGCCTTCGTCGAGAAGCGGAAGCCAAAATTCACCAACTCCTGACGCTTCCGACTGTGGTCAGCGGCATTTTTGGCCGTAACACGGCCCCTCGTGTCGCCGGATGCGTTGACCACAGGCTCAAAGGAGGTCTATAGAACGACCCGATTTAAGCCGCCTCGGGCCTCCCCGGGGTGGCGAGTCGTGTTTGCGCCCCGCAATCCGCGGCCGCATCGCACTCGCTCAGCCGATCGTCAATCGACCTTTAGAACCACTGTCCAGAAGACAACACCGAGGAACCTGCAATGGCAAATACGTCGTCCGCCAAGAAAGCCGCCCGCCAGATGGTCCGCCGCACCGAGGTCAACAAGGCGCGTCGCACGCGCGCCAAGTCGGCAGTGCGTGCCGTCGAGGAGGCGATCGAGGCCGGCAAGAAGGACGACGCGGCGAAGGCGCTGAAGGCTGCGGAGCCTGTGCTCGCGCGCACGTCCCAGAAAGGCGTGATGAGCCGCAAGGCTGCATCGCGCAAGGTGTCGCGCCTCACCGCGCGCGTCCGCTCGATGAAGGCTTGAAAAAGAATTGCCGCGCGACCCGATCCGTCACCGGGCGCGCGGCTGTTGCACAAAAGTGTCACGCACCGTCACCGGTCGCACGACACTTCACTCGTGAACTCGAGGCCGCTGAGATTCTCCGAAGAGATTCAGCGGCCTTTTTATTCGGCACGCGTTCGATTATTTTTTCCGCAGGGCGCTTGATCAAAGCCCGTTGTCGAGTGCAACAATTATTTCGCGCCTGAACGTTCGTCATGTCTGTGTCATGCGATCGCAGGCCGCCAATTGAAGCTTCCGGCCGTGCTCGCTGAATCTTCGGCACTTTTCCCCAACCATTCCGGCGTTGGGAGATTTTTTGCACGACCGTGTTGGACTTCTCGACAAGCTGTCCTCTTGCCGAAGCGACCTTCAGCGCATTGCAACGCCTGCCCGCCTGTGCTTATTAACCACTCATCGAATGCCCATCCCCCAGTATGCGTAGCGGGCGTTCGATTGGATGTTGCGTCGATCATTCGAGTGTCGAACGACGGCGTGCGTCGCAGCCATAAGCCATGACAAGAGAAGTCGATCGCAGTTGTGAACCCCGGACGAAGAAGGCGGGGGCACACCGAACGAGAGCGGAGGTCTTGGTGCGTTTGCGCGCCCTGTGACCGCGGCACCGTTTTCGTCCGCGAGAGTTCAGTGGAGTATTGCGGGAAGTGTCAAATGCGGCAGACCATAAAATCGAAGAAGTCCCTGTACGCGAGGCCTGGAAGCGGCTGAGTTCCGATCCTGCCTCGCAGTTGATAGATGTGCGAACCCGGGCCGAGTGGGCGTTTGTCGGAGTTCCTGATCTGTCGAGTCTCGGGCGCCAGCCTGTCTTGATCGAATGGCAGACATTCCCTGACAGTCGTGTCGATCCGAATTTTGCCGAACGCCTGAAGTCCGCCCTGGATGCGGCCGGCGTTTCGCCTGACGCGGAGTTGCTTTTCATCTGTCGGTCCGGCGGCCGCAGTCTGATGGCAGCGCGCGTGATGGCGTCAGCGGGTTACGCTCGCTGTCGCAACGTGAGCGATGGATTTGAGGGTCCGCTCGATCCGTCGAAGCACAGAGGTACGACCGGCGGCTGGAAGGCCGCGGGGTTGCCCTGGGTCCAGGGCTAACAGCATCAAATTGAACTGACACGAGTTCAGCGCGTCAGCGACGAAGGCCGTCCGAGGGCAATTTGGATGGACGGTGGAACTTTGTCTGCAGTGTCGCTGGATCGGGTCCGGAAGCATTGAGGGGTAGTGCATTATGACGAACACATTCGAACCCGGCCAGGAATCTGGCCAAGAATCCGGGAAATCGCCCTCGACGGGCGATCGTGGGTCTGCCGATCTGTCGCAGCGCTGGGCGCGCATCCAGGTGGTTCTGCGCACGCGTCTCGGCGACGACGTCTACAACAGCTGGTTCAAGACACTCGAAATCGATCGCCTCGACGACGAATGCCTGGTGCTCTCGGTTCCGGTGAAGTTCCTGCGCAACTGGATTCTTTCGCACTATTCTGACGCACTGCTCGACGCCTGCCGCATCGAATTCGATACCGTCGAGCGCATCGACGTCATCTGGCGCCAGCCGACCGCGCCGGCACCCGCGCGCGTCGATACACCACGCACGTCACCGTCGGGCGCTGCGGCGAACCCGCCCGCTGCCGATACCGGTTCGCGCGGTGTGCGCCTCCCGTCTCCTGATCAAACGCGCCCGGCAGCCAGTTCTGCCGCCAGCGCCGCCGTCGGCCGCAATACGGTGTACGGTTTCGAAGGCTCCCCGCTCGATCCCGGCAACACGTTCGAGACCTTCATCGTCGGCACGTCGAACCGCCTCGCCCATGCTGCCGCGATCCAGGTTGCCGAGACGGTCCTGTCGTCTGAGCGTGGTTTCAACCCGCTGTTCATCCACGCCGCTGTGGGCCTCGGAAAGAGCCACTTGCTGCAAGCGATCGCATGGGAAGTGAAGCGCCGGACACCGCACGCGAACGTGCTCTACCTGACGGCCGAGCGCTTCCTTTTCCAGTTCGTCCAGGCCATCAAGTCCCACGACGCCTCCGCCTTCAAGGACAAGTTCCGCTCCATCGACCTCCTGCTGATCGACGATCTCGAATTCATGCAGGGCGAGAAGACCGAGCAGGAATTCGAGCACATCATCAACGCGCTCCTCGATGGCGGCCGCCAGGTCGTCGTGGCCTCGGCCCGTCCGCCCGCCCAGATCGAGCGGCTCAACGATCGCATGCGTTCGCGTCTCCAGCGTGGCCTCGTGACCGAACTGGCCCCACTCGACGTCGAACTGCGCCACAAGATCCTGGAACGCCATCTCCGTGCCAAGCGCGCCCAGGACCCGTTGTTCGAGATCAATCGCGATATTCTCACGTTCCTCGGCGAACGCCTGACCGAGAACGGCCGCGAGCTCGAAGGTGCAGTGAACCGCCTGTTTGCCATGTGGCAATTGATGCGGACACCGGTCACCATGGACTCGGCCGAAGCCATCACGCGCGACCTGATCCAGGGCATCGAGCCGCGCCGCATCAAGATCGAGGACATCCTCCGCATCGTGTCGCGCCACTTCTCGGTGTCGCGCTCGGATATCCTGTCACAGCGCCGTCACCGGTCCGTCGTCTGGCCGCGCCAGATCGGCATGTATCTCGCCAAGCAGTTGACGTCACGCTCGCTCCCCGAGATCGGCCGCCGCTTCGGCGACCGTGATCACACGACCGTGATTCATGCAATTCGCAAGGTAGACAAAGAGTTAGAAGCGAATGCTAAGCTACGCGAAGAGGTCGAGGATCTCAAGAAGCAACTCAATCGTCCCGGCGCTGGCTTCGACGGTACGCACTGAGATCGTTGCCGACCTGTCGCCCTGATACGTGCCCCGGCCGCCATCGGCCGGGGCACTTTTTTCAAGGTCCGACTCGCGCCAGAGTGCGAATGAGATGTTCGCAGTCCCATACCAGGACTTGCAATATCAACCCGTCCGCGCCAAGTTTGCCGAACGTCGAATCATCGGCGTGCAATGCGTTGTTTTTATTGTCGTTGTCACATCCGTTCCGCGACCTGTGTGCTGCCCCTCCGATGGCGGCCGCGCTGGCCCCGGGCCGGAAGCGGGGACAACGTCGTCCGTCGGTCCCGAAGTCCCTGGCGCCGACGCTTTCGCTGAACATGAGGCTACGGTAGCGACCATGAAATTGGTGATCGAACGAGGCGAACTGCTGCGCGCGCTGAGCCATGTGACGAGCGTCGTCGAGCGGCGCACGACGATCCCGATTCTGTCGAACGTGCTGCTTAAGGCAGCTAACGGCACGCTGCATCTGAAGGCCACCGACCTCGAACGTGAAGTGATCGAGCAGACACCCGCTGATGTCGGCCAGCCCGGCGCCGTCACCGTGCCCGCCCACCTCCTGCACGACATCGTCCGCAAGCTCTCCGACGGCACAGAGATCGAGCTGAAGCGCGATCAGGAAAAGGAGCGCCTGATGCTGACCGCAGGCCGGTCGCGCTTTGCGCTGCAGACGCTCGCGGCGGAGGATTTCCCCGACCTCGGCGGTGGCGACTTCCCGCATCGCTTCGAGATCGCCGCCTACGACCTGAAGCGTCTCATCGACAAGACACGCTTCGCCATTTCGACCGAAGAGACGCGCTACTACCTGAACGGCATCTATCTCCACACCGCCGTCGCCGGCACCAAGCCGATGCTGCGCGCCGTCGCCACCGACGGTCATCGCCTCGCCCAGGCCGAACTGCCGCAGCCGAGCGGCGCCGGCGGTATGCCGGGCGTCATCGTGCCGCGCAAGACAGTGCACGAGCTTCAGCGGCTCCTGGAAGGTGGCGACAAGGAAGTCTCCGTCGCCGTCTCCCAGACCAAGGTCCGCTTCGACATCGGCACAGTGACGCTCACGTCCAAGCTGATCGACGGCACCTTCCCCGACTATGGTCGCGTCATCCCGCAGGCGAACGACAAGTTGCTGAAGGTTTCCAACGCGGAATTCATCTCGGCTGTCGATCGTGTCTCCACGATTGCCTCCGAGCGCGGCCGCGCCGTCAAGCTCGCCATCAACGGGCAGAAACTGACGCTCTCGGTCAATAACCCGGACGGCGGCAGCGCGACGGAAGAACTGGCCGTCGACTACAAGGCGAGCCCGCTCGAGATCGGCTTCAATGCCCGGTACCTGCTCGACATCGCCCAGCAGCTCGAAGGCGAAACGGCCGAGTTCAAGCTCGCCGACGCGGGTTCACCGACGATCGTGCACGATGCCGGCGAGGGCGATACCGCGCTCTACGTGCTGATGCCGATGCGCGTGTGACGAAGGCGAAGCACGCCGTGTCCATCGACGATCATCGATCCGCGCCGGGCGGGATCGACGGCGTAAAGACGATGCTGGATCACGCGATGGCAGACGCGGACGAGCAAAGCCGTAGCCAATCGGCGTCGAGTGACGGGTGCGTGTCGGCACCCGAAGCCGCGTCGAGAGTGTCGGCACCCGAAGCGCCATCGAACGGCGCGGGTGCTGTGTCGGCACCCGAAGCGCCAACTAGAATGTATGTCGAGCGGCTCACGCTTACCAACTTCCGCAATTACCGCGCATTGTCGCTCACAGTCGGCCCCGAACCCGTCGTCCTCGTCGGCGCCAACGGGGCGGGCAAGACGAACCTGCTCGAAGCCGTTTCCCTCCTCGCGGCGGGGCAGGGCATGCGCCGCGCCGCCTTTCCTGATTTGGCACACGCGCAGGGGCGCGGCGACTGGAGCATTGCAGCGCGCCTCGTGACACCGGATGGCCCCCTCGACATCGGCACCGGATTGCCGGCCGACGCCGCCAAGGGCCCACGCACGGGCCGCATTGTCCGCGTCAACGGCGAGACCCAGTCCGGCTCCGGCATCCTCGCCGACCTCGTCGAGATGGTCTGGGTGACACCGGCCATGGACGGCCTCTTCACGGGGCCGGGCGGAGATCGCCGCCGGTTCCTCGATCGCCTCATTCTCTGCTTCGATCCAGGCTATCGGACGCGTCTCGGCCACTTCGAGCGCGCCATGGCCAACCGCAACCGCCTGCTCGCCGACGGTAGCCGCGATCACGCGCAGCTGACGGCTTTCGAATCCGTGATGGTCGAAACCGGTATCTCGATTTCCGCCGCCCGCCTCGAAGCCGTAGCCCAGATTTCCGCAACCATAGAGGCCCGCCGCATCCGCGATCCCGGCTCGCCTTTCCCCTGGGCCGAACTCGCCCTCGA